>Ga0123353_10007794_pt1 | contig 14533 bp, 15 predicted proteins | sample TergutLab28metaG_3_FD_92763 | JGI IMG/M metagenome (GOLD analysis project Ga0123353, IMG submission 92763) | Labiotermes labralis P3 segment gut microbial communities from Petit-Saut dam, French Guiana - Lab288 P3 | ecosystem: Host-associated > Arthropoda: Insects > Digestive system > Gut ... | reverse complement strand
CCGTTGCGCTGACCACGTGACACCCCTCTATCCACAAAAGTTGGCACTAACTTCGCCGACCGGCGGCGGCCGCTCTGTCGGTATAGTTCGCGTGCGGACTAAGGCCACGGAGTTTAGTTTTTTAGTTTTAGTATAACAGATATCTATATTTGCCAAAATGGAGTTGCAAGGAACAAGAAAATAATACTTTTACATATGATGCTTTTTATTCAAATACAGGCCTTATATGTGATAGTATTCCACTAGTATTAATTCTTGTACTAGTCACTCCGGCAACTACCTATCCAAGATGGATTGGAGATCATCATACATCCATTTCATGGTATTTGAATCAACCAGTATCAAACCACATGCATTTAGATTTTCATCAAAATGAGTGGCTTCAAATGCCCCACCTGGTTCTACTACAAACTCAGGAAGTTCTCTGTTGGAAAGCTCAGCCAAACTTCGTTTCCGGATCACACACACTCTCACCGTATCTACCCAACCTACAAGAAGGGTAGTCGAATTCTTCCAACACAAATTGCAACGGTAGTACTCTGGTAATGCACTGGAACAAAATGCAGTCATGATATTTACAACTATTTTCATTCAAGTACCAACTAAATACACTTACAATATGTGATACAAAAGTCACTTTACTCTGACACACTTCAGCACCACCATGCCACGTTTTAAAACCATGAACAGTAAAATGGACTACATCTATGAATTTCACAACTGCCAGTACATCCTGTTGCTAAAACCATTATGTATGTAATTGTATGTTAATTTTCTAATGTATTGTATTATATATAAAACATATTACAACACATTTAAAATATTTTTACATTTACATGTGTTTTAATACATTGCATATTACATATAATACAATATATTAGAATTATTTATCTACATACAAATTGGTTTTAGCATCAGTATGCAATCTCTGTATTAGATGCCATACTAATGCATCATATCCGATATACTATAAAAGACACATACTATATTACTGTTACATATTCAGGTGGCTGTATGATTGACAGTGTGTCTTTCATGTAATATTAGTAACTAACATTCTCCATCACAGCTGTAGATGAAGGCAACATGCAGCAACAGAAGTATCTCAGATAGACACAAAGAATTTCAGGGGCCACTGCTCTATCTTTCCTATCTCTATTAAAAAATGACACCACATTGAACACTCACTCTGGATTTCTATTCCACTTGATGAGGCCTAGTGAACATCTAGCATTGATGTCATACACACGCACACCAATGTCACTAGCCCATGCCACAAACTGGGCATTCCACTTAATATTCTGTACTCCACCTTCAGCTTCATACAGGACAGTCGACTTCAGTCGCGACAAGAAGGTCTTCTCATGAAGTACCAGTCGTTCATCTCCTACAGAAAAAAATAAGGAAATGTGGATCTTCATTTCATGACTTTTCCAATATGCATTACGCATGCATGTTCTATTGCAAGAAGTGTACACTGCTACATGTCCTGTACCAGTCACACATGCCTAGTAATTTCATCACTGCTGAATTCAGGACCATGAAGATTTCAGTATTAAGAACACACAACAGTAAATTCCCTTACCTCATATTTATGAAACAGTTTACTGAAATATTGTTGTTTGATCAACCTGTATCCTGTCAAAACCCCCTGCCTGCAGTGTTACAAGTCTTACAGTTTGTTTCAAGCAAGTATTTCACAGAGGATACTTAAAAACTCAACAGTAAATTTTAAGTTCTTAGATAACAAGCAATACAGTATTTATTTCCTGCACCCTACAGTTTGTAGACATTTTGTGGAATATCCAAACAATTGCTAACAACCTTCATGTTTGTACTGTACATCGATGATGATTAAAACACTTTATTATCCAACAGATGCACAAATATATAATTTGTGGATACAATTGGAATTATTACAAAATATTAAAAAATTGCTCCAACATGTTTCGGATCACAAGGGATTCATCATCAGGGAGCTCTGTACAGTGCTTGGCTAAAATTAATACCGACTATGTCCATATCAACAGACAAGATAGAACCATTACTGTAATTTTAGCCAAGCACTGTATGATGGATCCCTTGTGATCCGAAACATGGTGGAGCAATTTTAAATATTTTATAATAATTCTAACTGTATCTATGAATTATATATTTGTGCATCTGTTGGATAATAAAGTGTTTTAATGCTAACAACCTGTTTATTTATTTTAAAACATCCACATTAAACCTGACATGTGCTCAGAACACGTCTGTTAACTTGCAGGTGCAGAGTGGATGTATTTCTATAACACTCTTCTCAATTATCTCCAATTATTTCTGGGTCAACGTCTTTATTCTGTGGGGTTGTTGACCAATCACCTGTTCTCCCTTCACACCTGCAACTTGTGGAATATCCTTAATGCTACTTCTCTCACTTTGCTCCTAATGTATTACCTATTGTCTCTCTATATGCGGCTTATCTAACATCCTTCACTCTTCTCCTAAAGCATCATATTTGACCATGCATTCCCTTTGAACTTTCCCTATCTCCTTTGACCTGTTTCACCAGCAATATAACTCTCAGCCCTCCAGTTTACTTATCCTCCAACCACCATCCTCCGTGCTCATCATGCTCACCTGTAATGAACCTTGGCCCTGAACCAGACTTGTAATAGTTAGGGTCAATGGCTACCGACTTCACAAGACGGCCAATGACCATACTATGGTTGTTTTCAGTTGAATAAAGACCATAGATGAAAACCTGATACAAATGGTACAATCAAACTATTAACTTCTGTTACACTTGAAACATTATATGGCAGAATTCCTTTAATCCAGCAATGACAAGACCAGACAAGTGCCAAAGGACCATACATTCTGCTTTATCAAACAGTACACACAATGGCCAAATTTTTTTGCTACTTCTCAGCCAGCCATCAGAGAAGGTGCACCTACCAATTATTTTAATTTCATCGTTTAAAAAAAAACTTGTCTTTCCAATTATCACAGGCCCACATTCAGGTCTTCCTTCAAAACACACTGCCATCAACCACTTATGCAAAACTCCCCCGGCTGTCAAAGTACATAATTTTTGCAGTACTGGCATATAGATTAAAGGAATTCTACTGCATATGAAAAATTAAAACACCAAATGGATATGACCCTCTATGACCTTGTGAACACATTATCCCATAAACAGTCCATGTAAATTAGCCACAGTCTGCATTCCATCTGGGTGTCAGTGCAAAATGTTTGCATTTACTCTACATAATCACACTTTTACATATACGGATGTGTGAATTAACTTTTCATCCATCTGTTGTTTTCAACAACCAGTTTCAGGGTTGGGGAAAGGAAACCAGATAAGCTATAGCAGTAACAGTTGAAATGGAGGAGGAGATTTGCACAAGTTGAAAGTGAGTTCAAGGCCATAAGTGAGTGGCTAAACAGATTTAAGCAACATTTCAAACTATATGAAAGTTGAAGCAACTCATTAATACAAACCAAAAGGACAAACTATTCACCAAAATAAAAGCCACTCACACAGACCTACTACATATACAGCAATGGACTACTGGACCATGAAGATGGAAACTCTATGCTTCCCCAAATGTTGGCAAGTATTTATCAGCTGACATGGCACAACATCCCAGAAGACCAGTTGAAATGGCATGACATGCCATATGCATGACGTGAAAACCTCAAAATTTTGCAAGAAGTTAATATAATTTGTAACATGCTGCAAGAATCCAAGACAAAATACCTTGAAGTGCCTGTTGTTTTCGATTATTTGAGCATCATACCTCATTTATTAGCCAAGAGGAGTGCCCCAACAAAGAATACAGTCAGATGATAAAGCAAAGATACCATCCATAGGCATTTTTACAAAATGACCATCACACCTCAAATAAATACAGAAATGAAAGAAAGAACCTCATAAGATGAAGAACAACTTGCACTATTACTGTAAATGAACAAGTATACAACACGAATTCAAAGTGAAGAATAGATACAGACATGATGAAAAATTACTAAATACACATGCCAATAGTTTTATCTGGTACTTTTAAAATAAACCCGTCTTTGTACTGCACCTCCTTTGAGAGGTTTCGTAGATTCTTACCAGGTTGAGGCCTGAAGTCTTCTAGGATATGATGCCCTGTTAACTGCTAAATAGTTATAATTATGACAAAAGCTGGCAGCCTCCATTTTCAGGATCCAAATAGCCCAAGAAGAGACATGCATCAGAAACCATGAGACTTGGACCTTCATCAACACCACTGTAAGAATCTCAGATCCCACAAGCAGTATGGTTCCGTCAATGGACAATCAAAACCAATGCAAGGACTCTACTACAACAAGACAACTAACACTAATCCTAAATAGAATGTGAGCCTGTAAGCCCACTGTCTGAATAGAGTAAAACGCTGTGGTCACCTTGACTTGTACTAACAAAACCACAAAACCACTACATACTGCAATTGTCATCATTGTTATTTACTTTACTGGTTGAAAATCCAAATGCATGTAGCAAAGAAGCTTTCACCATACACTGCAGACATGTTTCACAACAAGTATCATGTTTATGCTTTCTTCTGGGTGATTCCCCGGGGTCTGAATTTTATATGCCGACGTTTCAGAACACTCTGTGTGTTACATCTTCATAGGCAGGTAGGTATGAAGATAATTCATACCTACCTGCCTATGAAGATGGAACAGACAGAGTGTTCCAAAACGTCAGCACATAAAATTCAGACCCCGCGAAATTACCCAGAAGAAAGCACACAACATTCAGAACACAGTGAAAGTTTGAAATCAAGAAAACAAGTATCATACTTTCCCATCATCAGAGCAGCTGGCAATAAAGTCTCCATTTAGATCAATACTGATCTGATTAACAGCAACAGTATGGGCACGTAGCTCCTTGTTGCATACAGTGTTTCCCTGATGATCGAGCAAATGGATCATACCCCAGTGACTTCCGACACATACAAACTGAAAACAAGATATAATTAATATAAAAAAATTTTACATTAACGAATAGTCAAAAAAGATCTAAGTAACACATGGTTTAAATAAATGTGCAGTTCACCAGAAAGCGAACAATAACCTTTTAAAAACAAAGCACAGACTGCTTTATTTAAAAACCCAGTTTGTACTGCACAGTAAACAATCCTTCTTGGTTATAAAAACGAATCTGTTTATGTTATATAGGGTAAAAGTCACTGTTTGTTCAAAGATAAATGCAAAATACATAAATACAGCGTGGGCTGAATGTACAGTTTTTGAATGTTAAACTTGTTGGTACATCAAGTGATCAGTAGGCTTTGAAAGGTTAATTAAAGATGTCACATTATGGAATCTTATTTCCTACTAGGTAATACAATCTCTCTTGCTGACTACCATGTAACAGCAAAAGACTATACCAATAGAACAAACCTACAAACCTTTGGATGTACAGCAATGCAACTAGCCGCATCCTTTGTGAGAATGTTCCGCAGATCATTTGTCAGACGCGTGTATTTCAGCTTGGGTTCAACTTCCTCAGATGCTGTACTGTCCTTATCTTCTGCATCACTCTCACCCTCCTATAAAAGAAAATCACCAAACATCATAATAACCAGGGCATATAAATCACATTCAGAAGTACACAGTTCAAAAACTCGGTGGAACTGGCTGTTCTTACCAAGGTTCTTTGTGGCATAACATTTATACTCCTATGGCACTATGCAGTGTAGTACTGCTACTATTGACCAATCCTGTTAACAAGCGATCAAGACCGATGACAGACACAACAGCATAAACAAAATTGCTGCACTCTGATATGATTATGTAAAACACTGACAATGTCCATACTCATAATAAGAAGAGCCCAGGAAATGTAACTTCCCTTTCACCACAGCCCAGATCACCAGCAAATAAAAATATGTGAACAGAGCATCCTGGCAGAACACCGGTAAGTGCACTTTTGTCAGTGGATAGTAGATTTTTAAGTTGTATTTCTGGCATACCAATCACAAAAATAAGTCCACCTTTTCCTCAAATATCTTTCAGAGCTCACCAACACCAGAGATTAATACAGCACCTTACATGATCATTAGAAACTTAAAACATTCTATATTCAACAAACTTCTGGGAACTCCTACACCAATGAGAAATTTAAAGTTGGTGAGTTAAGCCCTTCCTCAAGAGATGGCAGACAGCATCTGTTGTATCGCAAACAGTACATAATAACACACTTTAGATTCAATGTTTCACACTAGAAGCATTTTGATACATACGCAAGTCTTGCAATTTCTGAACATTTCTCTGATCCATGCTGACTATTTCCCTCACCATGACACCATGGTCAAATATGTTTTGTCTTAAAGAGAGAGAGAGAGAGAGAGAGAGAGAGAGAGAGAGAGAGGGGGGGGGGGGGGGTTCGGGGAGAGAGGTCACATTTTTTGCAACTTCCGCTGTAACTTAATACGAATATTGTTAATACAACTGAAAATTCCAAGATGCTATATTTAAGGTTTATACTTAACCCTTATCCTGCTAACGTGGAAAATATGGTTAGCTACTAATAATGCTCGTAAATGACAAATGGGATTTAACTCGGCATTTAAAGGGTTAAATAAGCTGAATGTAAAATATCTGTGGAAACAAAAGTCTCCGAGATACAGAGCGACGACAAAAAAAAATGTTGTCTCTGCGGCATCTCTCCCGGACAGGCCAGTAGAAAAGCTGCTTTTTGTCAGGGATAGATGCCGCGATGTAGGGAGAGAAGCCGCTCTTTGAAAATACCCTATGAAGCCAATAAAAGAGATAATTAATGAAAACTGTCAACTTTATTCAAAGTAATGAAGTAATATCAATATTATAATAGGAAATATATTACAAGCACACAATATTCGAACCAAATGAGCTCAAACTCAGTTACAATTAACTACATGTTCTAGATCCTTTTCTGTATCTTGCTGTTTTCCTCTCGCAACAAATTTCTACCGCAGTCGACCCATTTGTCATTGTACGGAGAACAGAACTCGTGCAGCCACTTTCCGCAGCTCATGTTTTCGATCCAGCCACCTTCCTTTGTTGTATGCAAGTACTTTTTCCAGCACTCACAGCATTTATTGTCAGAATCTTCAGCTCTCTTGACTATGAATAACTATTGTTATGGACTGCTTTCTCTGCATTTTCTGACCTTGTAGACCTGAATTATTATTGCTGTTTACATTTTCGATTTCTCTGTTTTTTTTACTTTATTTCCTCTTTGCTTCTTTCTCTTTTCCTCAAATATTGTATTAGCTTCTTCAGTGATTAAAAAGAGAGTTGTTATTTTTTCAGTTGAACATTTTCTCAGTATTTCTGGTCTTGGACTGATTTTCGAAAGTCCGGAGGAAGCAATTTCTTCAAGGGAAGTGTCAAAAAGAAGTAAAATACGTAGCGTGCTTAGTGAAGGTTCTGCTGAGGTAAGTAACACATTTTGAGATTTTGTTACTAAAGTGGAGGGTACATGAACCAGAGCCATGTCTGGAAATGCTGTTTCCATATAAGTTAAAGTTTCGCTGGTATCAGAAATGGACAGCAAATATTCAGGCACACTCACAAGATACAGAAATGTGTGCGCCAGCAGATTTTCGAACCCGCAATCCCAGCAAGCGAGCGGCCGCAGACGCACGCCATAGAGAGCGCAACCACTGGGATCGGCACAACTGTGGACTTACTGAAATATTATCTGTGCGAATCGTATGTAGAGACAGTAATATATATATACCCGACGAAAATTCAAGCTTGACGCTAGTTACATAGTATCACCTACAATAAGTATTCTGTCATGAAAGTGTGACGTCACATGCAGAATTGTTCGTCTTGCAGGATATTAAAACGTGCGGTCTAGTGAAATACCGACGCTTCAGGTAATTCTTCTGCAGTAGACTCCGAAACGTCGGCATACCTCCACTTTAACTACACGGCGTCACACACCACAGCACAGCAATTTTTATTTTCTGGCGTGAGAACCCTGTACCTCTCTGTAACAACACATCTTGAAATATTCAACTTTCCACTGTTTAGGTAACAAAGAACGTCAAAGTGACAGAGGACACTGATGTGGTGGTACCTAATAGTGGCTTTCAACGTCAACTCCGCGACCTGCTAACACGATCTTCCGCTACTGACTACCTAACTGGCGTATGGAGGGAACAAATCCTGATAGCTCCAACTAGTGCCGGGTAGCGTAGCCTAACATTGTACCACCAGTGCGACTATGGTTAGTCTTTTGGGGAAGGGAAGTAGGTGCGTATTCTCTCACAAAATTAGATTTTTATTTATTACTTACTTACTTACTCCACACAGCAGAATCCTTCTTGAGAAACTAACCGGTTTTCCGCTAGTCAAGAATTTCCCCCAACTGTATGGAACCCGACCGTTCATTACCACATTCACAAGCTGCCGCCACCTGTCCCTATCCTGAGCCAGCTCGGTATAGTCCATAACCCCACATCCCACTTACTGAATACCCATCTTAATATTATCTTCCCATCTAGGCCTGGGTCTCCCAATTGGTCTCTTTCCCTCAGGTTTTTCTTTTCTTACTAGAAACTACTTCCTACAACAATCCCACACAAGTTCCTGCATGACCTGACTTCCAAGTAAACCTACTACAAGGCGGTTCCGAGCCTTAAGGCCCGTTAGTACCGGATCAACACTCAGCAGGTTAGAACAGTGACGTTGTTCCTGCCTGACATACTGCAGAACAACGGGTAATAGTGATTGCAGTAACCATTTGTTGTAGATTAGGCTCGTACACGAAGAACACAACTCCTTAAACTCCGGCCGGCATAGCCTCCCTCACTAAGTGTTTCCCGTTCCCAGAATTGTCATTTCCATGGAGTTTTAATGAAACATTTTGCCGAACTCGCATATCTATTTTCTAGTCTTAACAACGCTTATTATGATCGCTATGTTCGAAGTTCGATAACGTCAGTACTTAAACTTAGTCTGAGCTATTTACAACCAAGAACTACGTATTCCGCTGAGTGTCGGAAAGGGGTAAACTGCTGCAGTAATTAGCACAGGTGAGCACACTGTGGTCAGCAGCCAAACCTCGCAATTAACGGCATTACACACAAAACATTGTGCAGTTTTATTCGAAGAAGACAACACTTAGAGAATTTCTCTTTTCGCCCACCACGTCAGTAACATTTATGGGATGCAGATGGCTTACTATTCAAAGTGTTAGGAGGGCACCATGGTAATACAAGCGATAATAAAGTTGTTATTCTCTCCCATCTACCTGAAAATGTGTGGACGTTTTCCTCCACGTTCGCAATACATCTTGCTTTTGCACTTCCAATTCGATTTAGATTCGGGGATGTCTACGGACTGACTGCCTTATTCCTTGTTAGCTTTTCTTACGGCGAAGCCAAGCGTAGAGTGCTTAAAGCCATTTGGTGCTGACAGAACGCAATTATAACTTGAAACACGTTGTTCCAGCAGCGTGTTTATTGCTACTCAAGAGACAGAAACTGCGCTATATGACTACGACAAGAAGTTCCCCCCCCCCAACACCCCAATATTCACAGACCTCTACACTAAATTGCATTTTGAACTTTATATGACATTACAGTAGCACTTTACGGCTGTCTTCTTTGCACAGAACGAAATAGCGCAATACACTAACGCACCCACATACATACACCACACACTCAACTGTCACTGATTCACACTCTCGTAATCAGACGTCGCTCTAAGCCACTCATTAGTCCAGCTACTGAGACAGGGCCACCTAAATGTCGAGGCGTCGAGATCACACCCAGACACACCACACACGGTAGGACTCCTCTGGCCGAGTGATAGGCCCGATGCAGAGACATCTACCTGGCAACACAACAACACACACAAGATACAGACATCCATGACCCCGGCGGGATTCGAACCTGCAACCCCAGCAACATAGCGGCCGCAGAACTACACCTTAGACCGCGCGGCCACTTGGATCGGCCTAATAAGACAATACCCCCACTCATTTCCACCCTCAGTCTCTCACTGATACCTTCATCTCAACCAGTCTTTCTCACTATTTTCAGTTTCCACTCAAACACGCACTCATTCCGACTATGTCAACCGACTTCCCCAACTACTACTTCATGTCTGTAACTTTTACATTCTCTCACACTGACTTGCTATCATTGCAGTTCATCCTCTTTCACATTCCCTGCCACTCGACCAGCCACTCATCTCTGACACTCACTCAAAGTGTCAGTCAATTAAGCAATTAAGAACAGCATTAAAACATGAGCCCATACAAATCTCCAGTTTAAAATGTTTGTATTTACAGCCCATTCTTGAACATAACAAAATGTCAAGCTGACACTCAAAATTAATCAGGATTTAACTAAATATTTTAAAAGCTCTCTCTAAATGCATTGTCAAATGCACGGAATAACCACTCCCTAACTGCCCCTGTTGATCCGATACCCCGCATTACATGCAATAAGACTGAAGCTTTTAACAGAAGCCGATTAAAAAAAAAAAATCGTACTGATTCGTCACGTAATAGATTTTCTGCATTGCCACGGGGCCGCCAACCTAACGCGCCCTGCAAGATTAGTTTCATTGTGCACAGAACACGGCGCATCATCAAATCTGAGGTAATTTGTTGAACGCGGCCTCTTCTTCGTCGAAACGGTACCCTGATTTGGTATTACTCGGAGTTACGAAATTAAAATTAAAATATGTTACTTTCATTAGAACTGAGGTTAAATACGTGAGAAAAATATGAGAAAGAAAAAATTCTGGAGCATTCCATCGCTCACACAAAAATTCTGCTACGGCATGTATTTCTCCGTAGGACACTGTTTGGCAAAATTTGGTTCTAGAGATCTGTTCATAGCGCTGTTCAGAATTTCTGAGTTTTGTTGAAATCTGTGCAGTGAAAGGCAACGTTTCCACAGGGAAACAAACTAAATTTCTGACCCTCACTTACACAACTTCCGGTTAATATTCGATACTGAAAATCTCCTTGTAATGTTGCTGAACGCTTGTAAGTTTCATCAATATTTGTGTAGGGAAGGACTTAATATTTTTAGGAGAATAAATAAAATCTTATAATATAGTGACTGTAAAGAACGTCCTGATAAGTTCACGAAGTGCCCAAATGTTGTTTCTCACATCAAGATTTTAATATTAAAACAGATCTGCACCAGGCCAAGAAATGAGACCTGAGAACGGCAACAAAGTCACTGCTCATAGCATTGAAAGGCTACAAACTACAAAGACAAGACAAGAAATTTTCATATCATAATAAAGAGCTCTGGTAAACTGTAGTCTCTAGCAACATGGCGAATGTACACTGGCAAAAACCACGTTTTACCGCGCCCATCCAAAGGAATGTATTTGAAACTAAACTAATAAAAAAATGTTTGCTATCAACAGTTTTATACATTTGTTGAACCTCTAGCATAAAATAATATTTTGCTATAAATAACGAACAACTCTTTACAACAAGAGGCTTTGAGATTTATAGTAATCGACAGAATATTAACAATGAATTTAACTGCATAAAATGTACACTCAAATCACCCATATTTCATGTTTACATCGTTTTAATGAATACTTCTTACGCATTCAATAACATTCATTGTTCTTAAAACATTGGTGACATTTCATGTCCATAAAACAATTACACTTCTGTGCTGACACACTGTCTTCAAAAGGAACTGAATTTGCTGTACTTCCGGTTTTCCAGGACGATGATATAATAATACGAAATTAATTTCAGCTTGGGTGGAAATGGAAGCGTGAAAGTAATACATTCCCAGTTAAGTATACACGAGAATGCACCACAAAACATTCCAAAAACATTCAATAATAGTGCTTCAAAAGTGTTTATATTTCTCGATCGGAAATTAAAAAGACGTTTGAAAAACCTAAAATGAAGTTATCGGTCTAAAACTCAATAATTAAGGGGCACATACAAGTGTGCTTCGTCCGAGAGTAATGTTCCTGTTCGGCCCTCATTTACATCAGTTGTATAATGCCATGAGTTCACGGAACACATAAACCAAATTTGCATATAGGAATTTCAAAGATATGTTAACATTACAAAGACTGCAAAAAACATTCATTCACACCGTGGACGGTCTCACGAGGGGTCCATGGCCTTTTACAAGGTCAGTCCTCCGCAGAGGGCGTTCTGGTGTTTTCTCTTCCAAATTACAGCATCCTCTCGTTTCCTTAAGGTCACCCAGTAGCTGCTTATGTATTCTTCCTCGTCTTCCCGTCACGTCTTCCTTCTGTTTTCCTTCAATAACGTGTTTTATAAGGCAGTCCCTACGCAAGATGTGATCAATCCCGTTAGCCTTCCTTCCTTTTATTGTATGTGGGATATGGCACTGCTCCTCGATTCTTTGTAATACTTCTTCATTTTTCATGCAATCCTTCCAACTAATATTCTCCATCACATTTAAACAAATTGCACAATATCAGAAACGAAAATATGAAGATGGAACGGCATCGCCTTATTCGCATAACGAAACATAGTAACTGTGTACGAATGTGACGTAACAACAAGAATACGTCACTGGATTATTAAGTCACACAACAATAAATGTCATTTGTGTAACGTCCTATTATGTAACAATAACCAAGTATAAATGAAGAGATTTCAAATGTTACAACTTTGTATTTTGCCCTAATTACACGGCATGCAAACTGTATCAGTGTGGCGCCATATTACGTTCAGACCTACAACTGCATAAAGAGCAAATATAGTTTTTTTTCTGTAAAGTGTCCGTTACTTTTGTCCGACTTCAACCAAAATTGAATTTAGTCTATAATTTCTTAGCAGAGTCTCCAACATTAAATTTCACGAAGATCTATAAGGTGGGAGCCGACATTTTTCATGTGGACGGAAGGACCAAGACGATAAATCTAACAGTTGTCTTCGCAATTTTTTTGGTGAACGCGCCTGAAAAATGAAAACGTCTTATGAACACTGAGTAGTATAAAAATGTACATAATTCATTCAGAAAGAGACCAACAGATCGGACGCGATTCACGGTGACTTTTCATCTTTTGCAACATTTCATTGCAAAAATAATAAGGCATTTAATCAACAAGAGTTAGAGCATATTAATCTTAATCAATGTGGATCATAAGCAGCACAAACTTCACTGCACGGGTAAATACAAACAAAATCTTTAAACTGATATTCCTGTCTCAAGCGGATGCCAACAGAAGTGTTTGGTTCCCTTGGCCTCCGCTTGAGGCATTACTCTCAATTCCTAACGTTACTGTTTTTGCTAAAAGACTTTTTTTGATAAGGAGTTAATAATACACACAGAGAAATTTCTTTTAATGCAGATTCGTAAGCTTTTTTTAAATGACTGTATTAAATAAATCAGTTCAGTAGATCACAATATAACCAACAAACCTTGCCGCATTAATACATGTACTGTACGGCCTAAAAAGAAACAGTTCCTAACTCACTAAATATACTCCACCTATATCACAAAAACCAAGCGCCTAAAGCTGTTAAATATTCGTTCTTTATATGTGCAATGTAACGACAAAAAAAAACAGAGTTCCTTTAATGTTAAATGGATCAGTATTGAACAAATCAGACCATCGCTGGGGTATCCGTAGGGTAACCAAGGGAGCCAATACCGCGCAGCTGTAGACATACTTGAAGGGTCTTCTAAATCATCTTTTGAAAGTAGTTTCATGTGTACAGCTTTTAGTGTTTTCATATTACAGCCATTTAATACAGTAAGGTGTGTTAGCAACATCATGATCTACTGAAATATGGAACGGATTTTTTTCAAGAAGACGATTTTGAAAGTTTGTGATTCGGTATGATAGAAATCTTTGTTTTTATTAATTCTTTCTCAAGAATAGTTTTTAACAAAAAAAAAAGGATAACGTTAAGGATTGACAGTGCTGCCTCACGCGGAGGCCAAAAAAAGCTAACATTTTGTGTAATTCTTGCCTTCTGCTTGAGACAGGACTGCAGATTTCAAAGTTTTGTTTCTTATTTACACGTGCTAGAAAGCCACTATTTCTTATTTACACGTTACTTACGATCCACTGACTGTCGAAAGAAATTACCCAGTATTAAGCATTAGTAATCAGAATTTTAAACGTTTATTAAGACTGTAATTTTTTGTTGATTAAGTACTGCAAACGTTTCTACGTGCGAAATATTCTCACGGCCACAACTAGTGTTATTAATTTTACGTTTTTTGTACCATGCATTGTAATACAATTATGTAACGTAAACCAACAATCATCCTTCAACCTGCTAGACTGCTTACACAAATACATGAAAAACATACCATACAAAACTGCATGTACAAATGGCATTCATGATGATGAACACATTAATTATGTTCGAAACATGTAAAGACACCAAGAATTGAATTAAAACGTTAATTTGAAAAAGTGTGCATGTTGTTAGTTTACATTACATACATAGTGTTACTGGGGACCGCTCGGTAGCACAGTGCTTAAGTTGCTGTGCTACAAATCGGAAGGTCGCTGGTTCAATCCCAGCTGGTGTCAT
>Ga0123353_10007793_pt1 | contig 14533 bp, 6 predicted proteins | sample TergutLab28metaG_3_FD_92763 | JGI IMG/M metagenome (GOLD analysis project Ga0123353, IMG submission 92763) | Labiotermes labralis P3 segment gut microbial communities from Petit-Saut dam, French Guiana - Lab288 P3 | ecosystem: Host-associated > Arthropoda: Insects > Digestive system > Gut ... | reverse complement strand
GAACCTGCGCCACTCGGGGCTGTAGTAGCGGGTCTGGAGGAAGTAGTAGCCGGTCTCGGCGTCGTAGTAGTAGCCCCGGTAGCGGACGGGGTTGAGCTCGGCGAGGGCGGTGTCGTAGGCCCGCACGGGCGCGGAATATTCCTCCTCCGGTTCGGGCGCGGGGTCGTACACACCCAGCCACTCCTGCTTGATCTCGTTGTAGTTCTCGAAGTAGCACAGCCAGATCACTTCCAGCCCCGCGTTCACGGCGGCCAGGTCACTCTTCCCATTGCCATATCACTTCGCCATTCTCATCTCCCTTGTGAACAGTCCACAACCGTCCCTCCTCATTTAGCGTAAAGAAGTAGTCATTACCTTCAGAATCCCTTATCTGAACACGATATTCGTAGACTCCGGCTCTGATTTCTATCTTCTCAAAAGATATGTCCACAATTTCTTGTGCGCCGAGGTCATACAGTACAGATGCACTGAAGCTTTTTGAATTCTTGTAGGGTAATCCTAGGCTTTCAAATAGTTCAGAGTTTTTAGTAACATAGACAGTATATGATGGTGGATGGTTTTTGAAACTTCCTCTTTCAGATGGTTTGCCAAGCGACTTTTGGTCGCATTCTCTGCAAACATAGTATACGACACCTTTAGGTGGCCGAAAATATAGGATAGTGGAGCCTATCGCAACGATCAACAGCGTGGCTAAACTTGACAGCAGGGCAACAATAATATTTTTTTTCATTTACTAGCACCTTTCTCAATTATGATGGCCTCTTCACAGCAAAGTAAATCGTACCCCCACTTGCAGGATAAATGGATGCCCACATATTCGGATCTGGATAAGTATGGGGATCAATATTACTGCCGGTGAAGTGATAGCTTTTTGTCGAACCAGCTTTTCCTGCCCAAGATCCATCACTCAACTGCATGATCCAATGGGCTACTCAACCCACATCCTTATCAGTTCGCCGTTTTCTCCGTTCACAGCAACATGAAAAGTGTTGCTAAGAATTCTGATATCATTTATGCAATAGTGAAAAATCCAAATGTTTTTGTTTGGATCATGATCAACCCCCATCAACTCAAACGCAGACCCTCCAAGAATATTTCCCGTTTTTTGTTCGCTTGCAATAATTTCGTTCGCAATGCATGCCGCTTCATCTCTTGTAGAAATGCTTCGACTCAAAATTTGTGTCAAATCACTCCGCGGTTCACATGCAAACCCACGCTCGTCCCACGATTGTCCAGCCCAAGTAGGTTTCGATAGATCAACTTCTCTAAAACTTATTCCTATTCTGCGTGAATTATCTCTGTCAATGATCTGCGTTTCACCCTCCTCAACCCAAATAGCTGTAGTGGATTCATCTTTGTTATATGGTTCACTCATGTTAGGTGCCTCCTTATCATTATTTGGGCCAAAAAAGATTACCGCAGTTGCAATCAACGCAATCACAAAAATACCAATTGCCGTTAGGATAATGATTATTTTTTTCATGATAAATCACCCTTCTTTCTTATACTGGCGGCCATGGACTGGTTGGCCAGAGCATATTGTGACATGGATCTGCAATACTGAAAAAGCAAGGTAGATGACTATTCCATGAATTGCTATGTAATGCTGCAAGATCTGTGCGTTCGGTTGCACTTAAGCTTCGCAATGTAATCGTTCCAATAGGTGGCGATATAGTTCCTACTGTTTGTATCCCTGTTGGAGGAGTGTATCGCAACAATTGAAAGGCTGATGTTCCCAGCCTAGTCGTTGGTGCCGAAACATAACAATCTAGCCCCCATCCATCAGAAAATCCTATATCGCCTCCCAATTCTGGCCTTCCCAGTGTGCCCGAAAAAGTATTACCGAATATATGTGTATGAACGACCGCCACTCTTTGATCAGCTGAAACTTGTTCCACTATGGGGTCAACTTCGTGGGGCAATCCGAATACCGTCTCTGTTAAGTAATACTGCGCCCCACTTTTATAAATGACAGAAGCATATTCATGTCGCACATACAAGCTTGAACTATGCACATGGTTAGCCCACTTGAATGCTGCCGTCCACGCATCCATGAAAGGCCCTCGCGGTGCTGTCAGTATCGTAGGTTCTGGCCCGGTTATTGTCTCGCTCTTTTTGACGAATCTATTATTCCCATTTGGGAGCCTTACATAATAATAGTTTGCGAACAAGCTTGAATATCTTATTTCCCCAAGAATTTTGCAAGGGACAGTCATATCCAGGCCACTTGTAGCCCCTGCTGGCCGTTCATAAATGTATACGTTTCGTTGTTTGGCAGCGGCATAGTTCCCGCTATCGCTTGAGCTTGCTATAATTGGTACATGTACATCATTGGAAGCTCTTCTATCGCCAATTTCCGCATATACCGTTACCATGCGACCGCTTTTCTTAGCTGTGATTTCAGCAGAGGAAGCGGCAGGATTGTTGGGTTTTCCTACAAATTTCCATGATAAATCACCATTAGACGTATGCAATTTGTCGAAACTCGCGGGGTTACCATCGACAAGGTAAGTTAGTGTTGCTGACTGCCCCAGATAAAGATTCACTTGTGAATGTGGACCTAGTATGCCTTCATATTCCGGTGCTTCTTGGAATTCATTCAAATAGTCAGGTAGCATTTCGGAGACTTCTGGCTTTATTGCGATATCTCCATATACATTATACGACCCGAACCCGAACAGCTCCCCGAAGAGATCGTTGGCCCAAATGCCCCAATCGAAAAGCTGGCCCACGAACTGCGAAGCGGGGATGATGAAGGCCCCGGCTTGTATCACGGTGGTGCAAAGCGCCGCAATCGGCGCTGTCACGGGCATTGCGGCGGGGAACACCGCGCACCAAACCGGTCACAATCATTGCGCCGAGCAGCAACTCAATTATTCATAATGATTATAATAGGCATACCAAGCACCTTCCAAATGCTCCCAACCTTCGCTTCGATAATCCGGCGAACAAACTAGAATTAGCTCAATGTAATTTGGTTGCCAAAAAGAAAATTCAACGACACGATTGCCTTGATAGCTGGTAACTCCTATACGTGGTCCGTGCTTCTCTTCAACAATCTCAAAGTATTCTTCTGCTAATTTTTGAAGATTTGCATCAACTGCGTCAGCGCGAGTGTTTTGGCCGTCAACATTTATATAAAGCTTTCCGTCGTGTGATTTTAGAGCTAAAGATTTGCATTCGAGATTCCACAAAAGATCCTTAACAGAACTGAATAGTGTTAACTCATCCTCGAAAAGATCATTCAGGTCATCCCTAGAAATCTTTTCGAGTACAATTGGCTTGGTCATATCTCTACCTCCCTCATTTGTTTGCGGTGGGTTGCTTGGTCTTGTAGTACAGGCAACACAAGAGATTAAGCAGAATAAGATGAATAAGATGAATAAGACATAGCTTTTTTTCATATTTTTCTCTCCTTCCAAATTCAATAAGCTAAATTATCCAGGTGTAGTCAGCTGGTCCCCATCCCTGAAGTATACCAAGAGCATATGCTTTTATAAACTTTTCTACATCACTATGATGCACATCATTAGTACTTGAAAAATTCATAACAGAAGGGTGGTTAGCAGGAGCGTTTGGATCATATAGCTTATCACCAAGAGTGCGAAGCGGATAGTAATCATCAACTCCTATAATATGCCCAAACTCATGAGCTGAAACACGTCTGAATTCATCAGCTGTACGAACGCTGCCACCTGTAAAAGCCTTGTACAGTGTAATCGTTCCGCTTCTGGTAGTTATTGGACCTATGGAGCCAGTCGATCTGCCTGCAGAGTCGTTCATTTTTACATTGATTTTATTGCTCCTTGAATCAATCACTGTCCTTAATATAACCGAAAATCCTAATACAGTGTAATTTCCTGCCCATTGTTGTGTTATGCCCTCTATAAATAATGTTTCATATGTTGGATTACTGTTGTTGTTGCCATACCTTTGATCGCGCAAGGCTCCGGTAATATTAAAACTCGTTGTTAGTGTAATATTGTTCCCACTTACCACAACGTCAATCCTTGAGTTAGGCGGCGTAGAAATAGTCAATCCATTTTTGGCAAGAAAATCTTCAAGATCAGCTCCAGGCACTGGATTGGTTGGCCAAGCCTCTTTCATATCACTCTGCTTTACAAACCTATTGTTGCCATTGGGGAGCCTTACATAATAGTAGTTTATATTTAATTGGCTTACGCTTACATAGCTCATTTCCCCAAGGATTCTGCAAGTTTGTGTAGTGCTCAGGCTTATTCTGTCTGTGTTATCGCCTGGCTTCATATAGGCATATTTACCGCTTGACTTGGCGACAATATAGGTGCCGTTGGGTATTCCCGTAAAAATAGGTACATCTACTTCATTAGAGGCTTTTTTGCCGTTAATTGTTGCATATGCTTTTACCATACGAGGGCCTTTTTCGGCTATAATTTCAGCGACAGTATTGCCCATTCCTATTATTTTAAGGTCTTTGTGAGACGTTTCCCAGCCAACAGGCGTTGTTGCACCACTATAACTCTTGTAGTGTAACATTGCTCTTCCTCTCTGAGGAAGATTCACTTGTGCTGGTTTCACTACACCTTCATATTCTGACACAGTACCAGGGCTATCATACTCATCGCCATACTCATAATCCGGGAACATATCAGGCTCTGCCACTATCGCAATATCTCCATATACATTGTACGACCCGAACCCGAACAGCGCCCCGAAGAGATCGTTAGCCATGATGCCCCAATCGAAAAGCTGGCCCACGAACTGCGAAGCGGGGATGATAAACGCCGCGGCTTGTATCACGGTGGTGCAAATCGCCGACAGGGGCGCGGTCACCGGCATTGCGGCGGGGAACACTGCGCCTATCACGTTTGAGACACCGCGCACCAAACCGGCCACAATCCCTGCGCCCATCGCCACGATTGGGATGCCATAGTTGAAGGTAAGCGACGCCACATGGAGAGCGAAATTGTTGAGGTGATAGGCAAGCTCCACGAACGGAGAGACGACGGTCCATAGCTGCTGGCCCACCTCCACGGCCTTTTCAAGTTTTTCAGTGGCGGTCTCCAGGAAGGTGGTGGCCTTGCCTAAGAATGCATCGAAACCAGCCTCCGCTTTATCCAAAAACCCCGCAAGCGCGTCCACCGCAGGCGCCGTGGACGGGAACACCTTCTTCACGGCGTCCAGAATCGGCCTGGCCCGCATCCCGCTGGGGTCGGCATACATCACGGGATTCCCGTTGCAGTAGGCATACATGTTGCTGGCGTTGAGGGCGTCGTCGCCGGCGACGAAGGTGCTGTCGGCGTTGATGAACCTGCGCCACTCGGGGCTGTAGTAGCGGGTCTGGAGGAAGTAGTAGCCGGTCTCGGCGTCGTAGTAGTAGCCACGGTAGCGGATGGGGTTGAGCTCGGCGAGGGCGGTGTCGTAAGCCCGCACGGGGTCGGAGTATTCCTCCTCCGGTTCGGGCGCGGGCGCGTACCAGCCCAGCCACTCCTGCTTGATCTCGTTGTAGTTCTCGAAGTAGCACAGCCAGATCACTTCGAGCCCCGCGTTCACGGCGGCGAGGTCGCCGGGGTTCCCCAGATCCAGCCCGCCCAATTCGGCGAGCTCCACGCGCAGTTCTTCGCAGTTAGATGCGCAGTAGAAGACCGGCACCCTCACGATCTGGATGATTATACCGATGATGGCAGCTATTATGCCCCCGATCAGAGTTCCGTCGCCCTCCGGCACCACGAGCAGCTCTATAAAATCCTGCAGGCTCGTGTTGACCAATATATTCGCCAGCATCGGGATGAGTTCCACATCGCCCAAGTCCAACAGCTCCGCAAGATCCAATTGATCCGCAAGATCCACGATCAGCCCCACGAGCGGCATGAATATCATCATGAGCTCTACCCATTGGGCGTTGTAGTCAAACGCCTCGCCGAACGGGCGCAGGTTTTCCGCGTTCCAAAGCTCCTTGCCGAGAACCAGCGCCGACACCGCATCGGCATCCTGCTGGGAAAGCCCCGCGTCCAGCAGCGCCTGATATATAAGCGCGGGCTCCTGTACATGGACGGCGTTCTGCCGCGTCCATTCGCGCTGGATGGATTCGTGATGCCGCAGGTAGCAGTAGCAAATCTCTGTCAGGATCGTGTTGACAGTTTCCAGCACACCCGGGTCTTCCAGGTTCAGCGAGAAGGCCACGGCGGCATTTTCCCGCAGTTCATCGAAAAGCCCGTTCCAATACAGCGCCAACAGATAGTGCAGGATAACAAAGGGGTCGCTCAGGTCGCCCAGATCAATGCCGCCTATTAAGTCGCCAAGAGTATCCAGGCTGATGGGGCCGGACAAATTCAAGTTCAGGCCGCCCGGTATGCCGATAGCGGCATCCAGATCCTCAGGACCCAAGCGGACGATAGCGTTTGCGGCGTCATAGCGCCATGCTTTATCCATTTTGTTCAACCGCAGGTTTTGCATCTGCTGGATGACAAAATTGGCTAACCCGTGGAGGGGCAACAATTGCATGATGGGATCGCGCAGGCCTTCCATATCCGGGATATCCATCGCGAGAATCTCCGGCAACATGGCCTCAATTTCCATGCTGGACAGCCCCAGGTTTTCCAGCGTATACTCCAGCCACCAGGTTTCCAGCGCCCGGGGACCGTCCACATCGGGGTCTTCCGGTTCCGCTTCCGGCATTTCCAGGATGGTCGCGTTCCCCCAGGCGTCGTAAACATACTCCGCCACGAGGGTCCCCTCGGCGTCCGCTATGGCCACCACGTCGCCCTGCAGGTTGCGCAGGTAGTAGTAAGGTACGCCGTTGTAGGTGAACCCCACCGCCTTGCCGCCCGCGTCGTAGGCGAAATCCAGGGTGTCCGTGCCGTCGCTCTGGCGCATCAGCGTGTTGCCGGAATATAGGTAATCGGTGGTCACGCTCCCCACGGTCTTGCCGATGCGGTTGCCGAAAGCGTCGTAGGTGTAGGCGATATTCTGCGGGCCGCCGGTGATGCCCGCCAGCTGGCGGCCTTTCTGCCAGCTGAACGTCCTGCCGTCATAGGTCAGCGGGTTGCCCAGGTCATCGTAGGTAATGGTCTTGTTATCAAAGGCGGTGAGCTGGTCGGTCCAGTTCGCGTTGCCGTAGGTGTAGCTGTGCAGGGGGCTTCCGTTTTGGGTGACGGATGTCAGGTTCCCGCCGTCGTCGTAACCGTAGCCCAGCGTCGTTTTGCCGCTGGATTCCTCGGTAAGTCGGTTCAGGCCGTCGTAGGTATATGTTGTGGTCTTCCCGGCGAAATCCTTTATGCCGGTGACGTTGCCGTTGTTGTCGTAGGTATAATCCCAGCGCTGGAGCACGCCCGCGTTGGCGTCCGTGTTCCTGTACCGCTCCACCACGTCGGTTTCGTTGCCGTTCGCCCCCTCCAGGTACGTAAACGTTGTGCCCAGCGACGTCCCGCCCGTGGAAAGCGAGCGCCAGGTCAGGCGGCCCATCTCGTCGTATTCGTACTCCAGCCCCGCGCCGTCCAGGGAGAACAGGGACGCCCCTGTCGGCCTGCCCTGGTTGTCGCTGGAATACCACGCGTCGTGGAGGATATCGCCGTTGAGGGAAAATTGCAGGCCGCTGAGGGAATCCTTGATGTCATAGGTGAGGTTCGTCTGCGTCCCGTCGCTGCCGGAGATGCTGTTGAGCAGTCCCGCGAAGTCGTAGCCGTGCCTGTGCGTCACGCCTGTGGTGTTGTCCACCACCTGCGACAGCCGGTCGTTCTCGTTGTAGAAATACTCCGCCGTCTGTACATTGTCCCACTTGTCGCCTATCAGGCGGTCCCTGTTGTCATAGATGGGCTCATACACCGCGCCGTTGGCGAAGGTCTGCGATTCCAGCCGCTGGAAGGCATCATAGGTATTCTCCACAAGCGCCTGGCTGCCCACTTTGGCCGCCGTCACGCGGTTCTGCGCGTCGTAGTCGTAGGAATATGTCGTGCCATTGCGCGTGATATTTTTCAGCATGTGGTCCTGGGTCGTGACGGCTGTGGTTATAGATGGTGAATAATAGTCATAATAGTCGGCCTTGCCAGAGGTTGAAACCAGCTCGTCCGTCAGGTTGTCATATGTGTAGGTAATGGTGTTGCCGTTCGGGTCCGTCACGCTGTTCAGGAGGCCCTTCGATGTGTCGTATGAATAGATGGTTTTCTTGCCCCGCGCGTCCGTATAGCTCGACATGTAGTTACCGTCATAGGTATAGGTCATGGTTTCAGTAGTCGTCAGTTCACCCTTTGTAATGGCTTTCTTGGTTACCTGGCCGTAGGAGTTATACACATATTCGGTTTCAACGCCGGTCCGGTCTGTAGAGCCGGTGATGTTGTGTTTATTGTCGTAGGTATATTCGGTCCTCCCCGTGACGATCCCGAAATGCTCCTGCTCGACTATCACGGCATCCTTCGTGACCTCGTCATACTCCAGGGCAACGGCGTCCCCCTTGTCGCTGCTGACTTCCTCGACGAAGCCGTCGTCCTTGTATTTATAGACATTCCCGTAGTTCCCGACATAGACAAAAGCGTTGTCGAAGCAGACCGTGTTCGCCTGGTCGTAGTAGATAAAGGAATACACGATATGGTGGCAGGGTTCCTCAAGGGTATAGGACGTGGCCATCATCTGATGGTAATGCGAAACCGTCTGGTCGAAGACAACGGGGACGGAGATCGGATTCAGATCTTCTTCCGAGTTGTAGAGCTCCGCGATAATGGCGAAGCTGTCGTAGTCGGGCCCGCGCGTCACGGGGAAGGCCGCCGCCTGTCCCCCGATGACCAGGGTTTCGCCCGCCTGCGCGTTCACCGGGACGTACTGCGAGATCTTCTTCTCAACGCCGGGCGAACCCTGGCGGAGGTACCAATTGCGGCCAAAGTCAAAGAATATGCCCTCATTGACAGGATTCAGCGCGGGGCTGGGGGTCCAGTAGGACGCCTCCCTGCCGTCGGCATCGGCAAAATCGCTGTTTTCCACCAAGTTATAGTACCGCGCGCCGCCGCTGGCTTCCAGCTGCACGTTGTCGAAGTATACCGTGCCCTCCGCGTCCTGCAGCTTCAGCATGACATAGCAGTCCCCGGCGCCCTGCGGCACCGTGAAGGTAAAGAACTGGCGCTCCCAGCCGCTCGTGGAGGTGATAACCGGCTGCGCGGTAACCTGCGTTACTTGGTTCCAGAAACCTTCCTCGTAGGCGTATCCAAAGTACACGCCGCCTGTGCCCTCCAGGGCCTCTGGGATATATATGTCCGCTGAAAGGGTATACGCCTGCCCCGGCACGCCGTCGAAGGGCTGGCTGACGCAGATCATGCTGATATCGTCCTCTGTTAGCAGCTGCATGGACCATTCGCCGCGCCACTTTTCGTCGTCGCTGCCGTCCGCAGCGCCGCTCCCGTCGCTCAACTGCTCCCAAGCCAGGACGTTGCCGTTTCCATCCTTATACTCAAACCCATGGTTTTGCAGCAGGTTGCCCGCGATCGTCTGCAATTCGGAGTTTTCCCGGATTTTGTTGAATCGGTTGCGGTCCTCTTCCGAATCTGTGGCGGAATGATATTCGCCGAACCGCGTCTGGCCGTCCTGGTTGGTCACGCTGGTCATGCGCCCGAAGCGGTCGAAGTAATACACGTTGCATTTGCGGGCGGTTCCGGTCAACTCGTCCCAGGTATAGTATACAAGCGTGTTGCCGGTGGATTGCCCGGCGGCGTTGGTGGTCGTATAGACATACTTATCCGCGGCTATGAACGCGCCCGCCTTGTCATATTTTTTGACAAGCTGCACGCGGTCGCCGCAGCCCGCGGTGGAAACATAGGCAAACGTCAGGTAGGAATTGTTGTCCGCCGTAATGCGGCTGAGCTTGCCGCCGCTGTATTGGAAAGCCGTGACTTTGCCGTCCGGGTAGGTGATGGAGGTCAGGTTGTCGCCGCTGTAGGCAAATTGGGTATTGCGCCCCGAAGGATCGGTTATCTTGGACAAATACCCGTAAGCGCCATACGTGAACGTGGCTTTGCGCCCCACCGGGTCTGTAACCTGCGTAATCTGGTTGCCGCTCCAGGTGATGGTCTGGGTATTGCCGTTGCGGTCCACGATCTGGTAAAGGAACCCGTTGGTGTTGTACCGCTTTATGTTGCCCTGCGCGTCGGTCAGCACCAAAGCGGCTGGGCTGCCGGTGAGCATCTGGGTTTCGTCATATTCATGGGTAATTACGTTGGAGCTGTTCAGGCGGAAAAGGTGCGCCGTGCCGTCGCCGTCGATATATCTGTAACGGTAGCCGGCATCATACATGGGCCCTGCGGGAATTTGGATGAATTGCTCCAGGAGGTTCAGCCGGAAGCCCGCGCCCAGCTTCATGCTGAGGTACGTGCCGCTGGCGTCGTCGCAGTTCGTGTTGATCACGTGGGCTATATTGATGGGCAGGCGGTAGCCGTTCATGCGCAGGTCGCTGTGCACATAGGCCAGGCTGCCGTTGTAATCATTGACATAAGCGGTGCCGGAGCGGCCCAGGCCGTAGGTTTCATAACTCCAGTAGCCCTCAAGGCCGACGTTGGAGTTGTAGACGATCAGAACGGATGGCTTGGACGGATCGTTGTAGCGCGAGGAAAGCAGCGTAGCCCTGGTGTTCAGCGCCTCATCGCGGGTGGTGAGCATCAGCCCGTTGTTGTTATTGTTTTCATACCAATTCTTAACCGCTTTTGTAATATCGAAAATGTAGTCGTCAGCGCCGACCTTGTCGATTTCCTTAAAATCAAGCACATTCGTGCCATATGCGCCGTTGATGGTATTCGTGATCGGCTGGTAGGTCCAGGTGATGGTGTTGGCGGCCCAGGAGGCTTTCCCCGTGCAGTCGTACACATAGAGATGGTTGCTGCCGTTCGCGGCGCCGGTGCAGGCGGATTGGCTGATGGCAAAATACGCTCCCGCTACGACGCTGCCGGCGGGCAGGGTGGGCAGGGCGAACTTGAGATAGGTGCGCATCCCGTTTCCGGCATAGGTGTAATTGCCGGCGCTGTAGTTCGTCCCCGCGCTGGCGGAACTGACATAGGCGTCACTGTTGTTGAGGTAGAATCCGTCTTTCAGCGTTGGGTCGATTACCACGGGGAACACGCGGGCTTCGTCGTTGATCCATGCCGCGTCGGCGGTCAAAGTCAACGTGCCGTCCGCGGCCAGGTCCATTTTCAGCGCCGTGCTGACCGCGCCCGCCGCGTCGTACATGTAGGGCGCTTCCAGGATAAACAGGGGGACCGCATCTTCAATATTTTTGAGGAGATAGATAGACCCGTCTTGTTGCGGCACAGCAAACAGGCCGTCCCAGAACAGGTTAAATTGATATATGTATTCCTCCTGCAATTCTTTGACAGTGATGTATTCCTTAATCTCGTCAAAGGTCAGCCGGTATTCCAAATCCGCGCCGGGGAAGATATCCCTATATGTAACAGAGGAGGACAGGTTGTCCAGCTCCATCTTTTTCGCGTTTTCAGCTTCGATTTTCTCTGTCCTGGTTTGATTGGGGTTCTCGTCCTGGCGTTTGGTTTCCGCGCCAATGTCGTTATTCACTTCGGCCTTGACCGATGCAAGGTCTATGGTTTTACGTGCGGCCTGATTTTCCGGTGTAGTAGTTGTTTCAGTGGTGGTAGTCTCGGTGGTGGATGCAGCGGTTTCTGTATAGGTTTCTCTTATAGTGGTGGTTTCAGCCGGGGACGTGCTCTCTTCGCTCGTTTCTTGAACGGTAGTAGTCTCGATGGCTTGTGAACTGTTTTCGCTATTGATTTCTGTGGTTGAGGTCTCTCCGGTAGCTGAAGGATCATTCTCATCGTCGGCTTCCGCGGTAAACGGGGCGTTCGTGTTCCCGGTTGTGGTCACTTCCGTCTGGGTTTCCGTGTACACAGTTGTCGTCGATTCGGCGGCGGTTGTCTCCGGTTGCGTTTGTACAGTCGTGGTTTCCTCGGTTACGAACGATTCTTCTTCAGAATCGGAAGCCTCTTCTTCAGGCGGGGCGGCATCGGCCTGCGCCTTGACGCCCATGCCAACGGTATATCCATCCTTGCTGACAATGAGCTTACGGTTGTCCGCGAAATCCAGCGGAAAACGGATATCCAATCCCGAAGCCGCAGGGGCATACGCGTTATCGCTGCCCAGCAACAACCTGTTGTCGATATCCTGCCATTTACCTTCCCCGTCCCGGTAATGGATCGGTCCCCAGTAGACGCCTGCTGTGAACGTACCGTCTATATGGCGGTAAATTTTTGTGTTTTCCCTGCGCAGTTCTTCTACTTCGCCGCTGATAGGAGTTGTATCGTTATCGTTCTTCGCCGCCCCATCCGGCGCGGCTGCTAACGCTTCCTCTAAGGTTAGTTGGGCGGTTTCCGGTCCGTTCCCGGTGGACTTGATCGGCACGGCTTTTGACATTTTAAGTGTATGTTTTGGCGGCGATGGGGCCCGTTTCGCCAAAGCTTCCATCGGCGCGATCTGTATCAGCAGGAGAAAAGAAAGAATGACGGCCAGAGCCTTGATGAACTTCTTCACGATACGGAGCTCCTTTTCTCTTTTTCTTGTATTTGGGGAAAGGGGTGGGCAGGCTGAAAAGCTACCTTTCAGGGCTTTAATGTTTAGCTTGATATATCAATTCTAGCATAGAGCTCCAGTAGCTGTCAAGCCTTTTTCCATATTTATGCTAAATTTCTTCAAGATTCTCCCTGCTCGTAGTGGGCGGTTCGTCAGGACGCATATGCGCAGCGTTTCGCACGCCTGAAAAAGCGCGCAAACATCCCCCGCCTGCACCCCCACCTGTTGCGGCATTCCTTTGCTACACGGTATTTAGAGCACGGCGGGGACATCTACAGCCTGCAACAAATTCTCGGTCATACAAGCCTCGAAATGGTGCGGCGCTATGTACATATGATTCCTACGAAAACAATAATCTGCCACGCCCAGCACAGCCCCCTAGACAACTTCATGAAAAGCATAAAGAAGCCTTGACGCACAAGGCCTCTTTCGCGCTTTGCTGTATCATGGAGCCGGCAACAGGATTTGAACCTGCGACCTGCTGATTACAAATCAGCTGCTCTACCAACTGAGCTATGCCGGCAAATGGCCCTGCATAGTATACACCATGCGAGCCTGCCTTGTCAAGGATTTATTCCCCTGGGACGCAAAAAGCGGCGGCGCGCGCTCACGGCTGCGGGCGCGCGCCGCCGTGTTTCTGCCTATTCCAGCCTGATCACTGCGTCCGCCGCCGCCGACTGGAAGATGGCCTCCACCAGGCGCAGCAGGCGGCGCTGTTCGTCGTGGGTGACGATGGGCTGCGCGCCGCCCCGGATCACGTCGTAGATGTTGCGGTAATATTCCTCCCATTGGCCCGTGAACTCGGGCAGGGGGTACTTCTGGATGGTGCTTTCGTCCCGGGGGGCCATGGTTTTCGTGATGCCCACCCCTGCCTGCACCGGCACGCATTCGCGGTTCTCCCAATCGGAGACCTTGACGATCTCGCCGTCGCGCTTCCAGTCGCGCAGGATGGCGGAGCCGTTCTCGCCCAGGATATACCAGCGGGGCAGCTGGATGAAGTTGTTGGTGGTGATCTCCACCATAAAGGTGATGTCGCCCTCAAAGTTGCACAGCACGCGGAAGCCGTCATCCACCTCCTCGCAGGTGACGTGGGTCAGCTGGGCGTAAAGGCTCAAACAGCGGCGCGTGCCCATGAGCTGCAGCATCTGATCCAGCATGTGGATGCCCCAGTCCAGCAGCATGCCGCCGCCATAAGCTTTCAGGGCGCGCCAATCCCCGGGCACTCCCCGGGAGCCGTGCACCCGCGACTCGATATTGAACACGCGCCCCAGGGTGCCGCTCTCGATCACCCTCTTCGCCGTGAGGTAGTCGGGATCCCAGCGGCGGTTCTGGTGCACGGTGAATAATTTGCCGGTCTCCTTCGCCGCCGCGATCATCCTTTCCAAGGACGCCGTGGAGAGGGTGACGGGTTTTTCGCAGATCACGTTTTTGCCGTGGTGCAGGGCGTCGATGACGATTTCCTCGTGCACGTCGTTGGGCGTGGCGACGGTGACCAGCTCGATGGCGGGGTCGCACAGCAGGGTCTCGCGGCTCTCATAGGCCCGCAGCCCGTTCTCCCGGGCGACCTCCTGGCGCTTCTCCTTGATGTCGAAGGTGCCGATGGGGTCGAGAATTTCGCCGAGCTTCTCCCTGGCCTGCCGCATGTGGAAATGCCCCATGCCGCCGTAGCCGATAACCGCGAAGCCGATTTTGCTGCCGGACATACAGATTCCTCCTTATCATGATATATACATTTTTATAAGCTGACCCACGCACTGTCCTTCTTCGCGCTCTCCACGCAGGCCGTGATGAACTTGACGCCCTCCATGCCGTCGTCCACGCTGGGGAAATCCAGGTCCTCTGCCGTGAGCGCCTGGCCGGCTTGCAGCTTCAGCACCGCGCCGGCGAAGCGGGAGTAGATGTTCGAGAAGGCCTCGAAGTAGCCCTCCGAGTGGCCCGAGGGCAGGCGGCTGGCGGCGTCGGGGTAGAGGTAGCCGTGGCCGCGGTTCAGGATTTGCGTGGG
>Ga0123353_10007792_pt1 | contig 14533 bp, 10 predicted proteins | sample TergutLab28metaG_3_FD_92763 | JGI IMG/M metagenome (GOLD analysis project Ga0123353, IMG submission 92763) | Labiotermes labralis P3 segment gut microbial communities from Petit-Saut dam, French Guiana - Lab288 P3 | ecosystem: Host-associated > Arthropoda: Insects > Digestive system > Gut ... | reverse complement strand
GCGCGGCCGGCGGCGGGGCCGCGGGCGGCGTGCACGAGGTGGACGACGTCCGGGTGCGGCTGGGGGTCGGCCGCCTGGGCCGGGTCCTGGAGCTGGCGTCCTCGCCGGACGGCGGCACCCTCGCCGTCGCCGCGCACGACGGCCGGTTGCTGCTGGTCACCACCGGCGCCGCCGACGAGGGCGAGGGCGGCCTGGCGGGGCCCGGCGACATGACCGGTGCGGGTGACTTCGACGACGGCGACCTGGGCGAGGGTGACTTCGCGGGCGTGGAGTTGACGGCCGAGTCGCCGCCGTCGGGCCGCCCGGCGGGCACCGTCGAGGAGCTGATCCGCTCCACCAACGGCCCGGTCCGCGACATGGCGTTCTCCCCCGACTCCGCCTGGCTGACCTGGTCGCACCCGGGGGTGGGCCGCTCGCTGCGCTCCATCAAGATCGCCCGGTTGTCCGACCACACGATCATCGACGTCACCAACGGCCGCTTCGAGGACGAGCAGCCGGTGTTCACCCGCGACGGCCGCTACCTGGCGTTCCTGTCGTGGCGCGGCTTCGACCCGGTGTACGACGTGCACACCGGCGACCTGTCGTTCCCGCTCGGCTGCCGCCCGTACCTGGTGCCGCTCAACTCCGCGACCCCGTCGCCGTTCGCGCTGCGGGTGGAGGGCAGCCCGGTCGGGTCCGGCCTGGACCCGGGCGAGTCGGTGGGCGACGGCCCGGTCGTGGTGGAGACCGAGGGGCTGCCGAACCGGGTGACGCCGTTCCCGGTGGCCGCCTCGAAGTACTCGGCGCTGGAGCCGGTGCAGGGCGGGCTGGTGTGGCTGCGCTGGCCCATCTCCGGCGCCCTGGGCGAGACCTTCGTCAACCCCACCGACCCGTCGGCGCGGCCCACGCTGGAGTACTTCAACCTGGGCAAGTCCAAGCGCACCGAACTCGTCCACCACATGGACTGGTACTCGGTCAGCGGTGACGGCCGGCGCCTGGCGGTGTTCGACGAGGGCGAGCTGGCCGTGCTGCCCGCCACCGAGCGGGGCGACGACGACTCGACGGTGTTCGTCGACATGCGCCGCATCCTGCACGAGGTGGTGCCGGCCGCCGAGTGGCGCCAGTCGTACGCCGAGGCGGGCCGGCTGATCCGCGACTACTTCTGGGCGCCCGACATGTGCGGCGTGGACTGGCCGGCGATCCTCGACCAGTACCGGCCGCTGGTCGAACGCGTCAGCACCCCCGACGAGTTCGCCGACCTGCTGCGCGAGGTCCTCGGCGAACTCGGCACCTCCCACGCCTACGTGCAGCCCGCCCGCCGCAACGAGGGCCCGCCGCACTACCAGCGCCCGATCGGCCTGCTGGGCGCGGACTTCCAGCACAACAAGGACGGCACGTGGTCGGTGCTGCGGATCCTGCCGGGCGAGTCCTCGGACTCCAAGGCGCGCTCGCCGCTGGCCGGCACCGGCATCCGGGAGGGCGCGATCCTCACGCACGTCGACGGGCGGCCGGTCGATCCCAACGCCGGCCCGTACCCGCTGCTTTCGGGCGCCGGCGGCACCACGGTGGAGCTGACCTTCGAGCCGCCCGGACGCCGGGGCGCGCCGCGCAGGGTCGCGGTCGTGCCGCTGATCGACGACCGGACGCTGCGCTACCAGCACTGGGTCGCCAGGCGCCGCGGCGTGGTCCGGCGGCTGAGCGGCGGCCGGTGCGGCTACCTGCACATCCCCGACCTCGGCGGCTCCGGCTGGGCGCAGTTCAACCGCGACCTGCGCAAGGAAGTCGCCTACGACGCGCTGCTGGTCGACGTGCGCGGCAACGCCGGCGGCAACATCAGCGAGCTGGTCATCGAGAAGCTGACCCGCACCGTCCTCGGCTGGGACCTGACCCGCAACGCGCAGCCCGTCTCCTACCTCGGCAGCGCGCCGCGCGGCCCGATCGTGGCGATCGCGGACGAAGCGACGTCCTCGGACGGCGACATGATCACCGCGGCCTTCAAACTCCTCGGCCTGGGGCCGGTGGTGGGGCTGCGCACCTGGGGCGGCGTCGTCGGTATGACCGGCCGGCACCGCCTGGGCGACAACACCGTCATCACCGTGCCGATGAACGCCGCCTGGTTCGACGCCTACGGCTGGTCGGTGGAGAACCACGGCGTCCCCCCGGACATCGAGTGCCTGCGCACCCCGGTGGACTGGGCGGAGGGCCGCCACGGCCAACTCGCCGTGGCCGTCCGTACCGCGCTCAGCCTGCTGGAGGAGCACCCGGCGGCGGTGCCGCCCGACCTGTCCTCGCGCCCCGACCGCGCCCGCCCCCAACTCCCGCCGCGCTGAACCCCACTTCATCAACGTCCGCCGGGCCGGACCCACTTGTATCGCGCCGGCCCAACTCGCCTGCGTCGAGGGGATGGTGCTCTCCCCTCGGCCGCGGGACTCCCGCACGACGAAGAAGGGGCACCCCGCCGGGGTGCCCCTTCCGGTGTCACTGCGACCGACTGCGACGCACGCGCCGTCGTCGGCGGCGACCGTTCAAGTCAGGCCGGTTCAGGCCCAGTCCTGCTCTTCCTCGGCGTCGCGGTCCATGCGGTCACGCGCACGGTCCTCGAACTCGGAGCCACGCTGCTGCGCGTCACGCTGCGCACCACGCTCCATCTGCTCCTGCTGGGGGTTGGCGGACTTGTCGCGCCGGTTGCCCTGCGCGCCCTTGGCCTTCTCCTCGTACTGGGTGGCCTGGTCCTTGAACTGATCGAAAGCGCCCATGGTTACTCCTCCTGGAGTGTGTCGGAATGGGGCCTCGATAAGACTTACACGGCCGGACAACCCTCGCATCCTGGGACAATCACCCCAGGTCAGCGACCGGTTACTGTCACGGAGTGTGATCGATCGATGATCGCTCGGCCTCGTCGGCGGCGCCGCCGCGGCCGACCAGCCCCCGGCGCGGACCGTCGCCGCGCCCCAGCGCCGGTTCCACACGCCGCATTTCGCGCCGTCCCAGGGCTCCGCCGAGGATCGAGGGCAGGTAGCCGCGCACCGGCTGCATCCCGCGCAGCCACCACTGTGCGTACACGTGCGGGGAGCGCCGCAGGATGCCGGCCACGATCCGGTCGACAGCGGGCTCCAGGGGGTAGGTGCGGTTGGCCGGCCACGGCAGCCGGGCGCGCATCGTGCGCAGCGCCTCGTCCTCGTCCGCGCCGCGCACCATGTCGGTGTCGGTCCAGCTGAGGTAGCCCACGCCGATTCCCACGCCCTTGTGGCCGAGTTCGGCGCGCAGGCTGTGCGCGAACGCCTCCACGCCGGACTTGCTCGCGCAGTACGCGGCCATCATCGGCGCGGGGGTGATCGCGGCGAGCGAGGCGATCTGCAGCAGGTAGCCGCGCGAGGTGACCAGCGCCGGCAGGAACGCGCGGGCGGTGGCCACGCTGCCCAGCAGGTTGACCTGGATGACCCGGTCGAACGCGTCGGGGTCGGAGTCCAGGAACGGACCGCCCGTCGCCACACCGGCGTTGGCCACCACGATGTCGATCCGGCCGAAGTGCGCGAGCACGTCGGCGGCGACGGCGGCCATCGCCTCCCGGTCGGTGACGTCCGCGGTCCAGTGGGCCGCGTCGCCGGGCAGCGACTGCGCGACCTTCTTCAACTCGTCCGGTTCCAGGCCCACGAGGGCCACGCGGGCGCCGCGTTCGGCGAGCTTGCGGGCGAGCATCGCCCCCACGCCGCGGGCCGCTCCGGTGACGACGGCCACCCGGCCGTCCAGCGATCGTCCGCTCATGCGGTCTTCTCCTCCTTCGCCGGCTCCTGCTGCTCCTGCCCTGGCCGCGGCTCCTGTTGCGGCTCCGGCCGCGACGGCGGCTCGTCGAGGGCGTCGACGGCGTCAAGGGCGCCGACCGCTACGACCGCGCCGGCCTCCGCCGGGGACAGGTACCCGGCGACCAGGGCGCGAACGGCCCGGTCCACCGCGGGCGCGTCCTCGATGGGCGTCATGTGGCCGAGGCCCGGCAGTTCGGTCAGCGAGACCAGCTGCGGCAGGGCGGCGGCCATGCGGTGGGCGTGCGCCTTGGGGGTGAGCTTGTCTGCGGTGCCGACGAGGACGGCGGTGGGCGCGGTGAGCGCGGCCAGTTCGCGGTCCAGGTCGAGCACGGCGAGCACCCGTCCCCAGGCGGAGCGCTGGCTCGCCCGGCAGGCGTGCACGATGCGGGCGGTGAACGCGACCTGGTCGCGCGACGGGTGGGTGCCCAGCACGCCGTAGCTGAGCGCGGCCTTCGACAGCGGGGTCACCGGTCCGAGCGGCAGCCGCGACACCAGCAGTTGACGGTGGAAGAAGCGCCGCAGCCGCTTGGAGCGCACCCGCGGCGGCAGCACCTCGGTGCTGCCCAGCAGTTGCGCGCTGCCGGTGCTGACGAGCAGCGCGGCGGCGGTGCGGTTGCGCACCGCCACCCGGCCGGAGGCCGCCATGATCGTCATACCGCCCATGGAGTGGCCGGCGAGGACGGCCTGCTCGCCGTCGGGGACGACCGCCTCCAGTACGGCTTGCAGATCATCGGCCAGTACGTCCGTGCCGTAACCCGACCGGGTGGCCGGTGCGGCGCTGCGGCCATGGCCGCGCTGGTCGTAGGCAACCACCCGGTGGTCGGCGGCGAGCAGCCGCACCACCGGCGCCCAGAACAGCGTCGAGCACGTCCAGCCGTGCGCCAGTACGACGGTGGGACCATCGGCCCGCCCGTACTCCTCGGCGTGCAGGCGCGTTCCGTCCGCTGATACGACGGTGTGCTCGCGGCGGGCGCGCACCGCCTCGTAGGGGATGCTCATGAGACCGCCTCCACCGAGCGCTCGCCGGCGGCGACCGGAGCCAGCACGTCGTACTCCGACAGCTTCACCTCGCGGGTGGCGCGCCGGAATTCGGCGGTGGTGCCCGGCCACGCGGTCGTGTTGCGCCCGTTGGCGTCGAGGTACCAGCTCTTGCAGCCGCCGGTGTTCCACACGGTGCGGGCGGCGCGCCGCTGCATCTCCTGGTTCCAGGCCGACACGGAGGCCGGCTTCGCGTCCAGCGCGGCGGCGCCGGTCGCCGCGAGCGCGCGCATGTAGGAGGCGACGTAGTTGAGCGATGATTCGATCATCAGGATCATCGAGCTGTTCCCGAGGCCGGTGTTGGGCCCGATGATGAACAGAAGATTGGGAAATCCGTCCACCGTGCAGCCGCGCAGCGCGGCCATGCCGTCCTTCCAGTGCTCGCTCAGCGAGCGTCCGTCCGCGCCGATCACCCGGTCGCCGATCGGCATGTCGGTGACGTGGAAGCCGGTGCCGAAGACGATCGCGTCGACCTCCCGCTCGGTGCCGTCCGCGGTGACCACCTTCGACCCGCGCACCTCGGTCAGCGCGGAGGTGACGACCTCGGTGTTGGGCTGCGCCAGCGCCGGATAGTAGGAGTTGGACAGCAGGATCCGCTTGCAGCCGATGGTGTAGTCGGGGGTGAGCCGCGCCCGCAGCTCCGGGTCCTTCACCGACCGCCGCAGGTGGTTGCGGGCGATCCGCTCGGCCGCCTTCATCAGCTTCGGCCGCTTCACGAACGCGCCCACCTGGAACTCGCGGATCAGCCACAGCAGCCCGCGCCGGGCCTTGGCGGTGGCCGGCACGGTGCCGTGCAGCCAGCGCTCGGCGGCGCCGATCGGCCGGTCCATCCGCGGCATCACCCACGGCGGGGTGCGCTGGATGACGGTCAGCTGCGCCACGTCGGGCTGGATCGACGGCACGATCTGGATCGCGGACGCGCCGGTGCCGACCATGGCCACCCGCTTGCCCTTGAGGTCGAAGTCGTGGTCCCAGCGCGAGGAGTGGAAGACCCGCCCGGGGAAGTCCTCGATTCCGGGGATCTCCGGGATCTTGGGGTCGGACAGCGGCCCGGTGGCGGAGACCACGACGTCGGCGGTGAGTTCGCCGGTGGCGGTCGTCAGGTGCCAGCGGCGCGCCCCGTCGTCCCAGCGGGCCTGGAGCAGTTCGGCGCCGAACCGCAGGTGCGGCCGCAGCCCGAAGGAGTCGGTGACCCGCTCCAGGTAGGAGCGGATGTGCTCCTGCCCGGAGAAGGCCCGCGGCCACTCCGGGTTGGGCGCGAAGGAGAAGGAGTACAGGTGGGAGGGCACGTCGCAGGCGCAGCCGGGATAGCTGTTGTCCCGCCAGGTCCCGCCCACCGCCTCGGCGCGTTCCAGGATCACGAAGTCGGTGATCCCCTCCCTGCGCAGTCTGACGGCGGCGCCCAGCCCGCCGAACCCTGACCCGATCACCGCCACCCGCACGTGTTCGAGGTCGCCGTCCATGGCACCGCCCTTCACCGACTGACTGAACCGTCTGACTGAACCGCCTGGCTGAACCGTCTGAGCCGTCCGACCGTGCATACGGTCCGACAATCGCGCCAGCAATCACTGGCACGGTCGTACAGTCGGACTGTAGGGCAACGGAGTTACCTTCGGTAGAGGTAGGGCGGAATTCCTTACCGACCGGTAAGTCTGTCCGCCCGCCGCCCGGGAAGCGGGCAGCCGCTGCCGGCCCGATCGTGCGTTCGCCAGCGCATAGGCTGGCGCCGTGGACGACAACGGCACCGGGGCGCGCGAGTACCGCGTCGAGGAACTGGCGAAAGCCGCCGGCATCCCCGTCAGGACCCTGCGCTTCTACCGGGAGCGCCGCCTGCTGCCGCCCCCGCGCCGCGACGGCCGCATCGCCTGGTACTCCGAGGACCATCTCGCCCGGCTGCGCACCATCGCCGCCCTCGTCGAACGCGGCCACACCCTGGACGGCATCGCCGATCTCATCGCCGCCTGGGAGAACGGCCGCACCCTGGACGGCGTCGCCGAACTCCTCGGCCTGGAGGGCGCCCTGTCCACGCCCTGGTCCGACGAGACGCCGGTGCGCCTGACCCCCCAGGAACTGGCCGACTACTTCGGCCTGGACGTCAGCCCCGACAACCTCACCACGGCCCTGGAGATCGGCTACATCGCGGTCGACGGCGAGAACGTCCTGCACATCAGCCGCCGCCTGCTGGACGCCTCCGCCGCGCTGGTCCGCGAGGGCGTGCCGCTGTCCGCCGTGCTGGCCGCCGGCCGCGAGGTGCGCGGGCACGTCGACGCCATCGCCGAGGTGTTCACCGAGGTCATCAAGACCCATGTGCTGCCCCCCACGGCCGGCCTGCCCCCCGGCGAGGCGCAGCGCATCGCCGACGCGCTGGAGCGACTGCGCCCGCTCGCCAAGAACATCGTCGACGCCGAGATGTCGCTGGCGATGGACCGCAGGGTCCGCAGCGACATCGAGCAGTGGATGCGCGAGCACGCCGACGCGGCCGCCCCCGACCAGGAGTGACCGCCGGCCGCGCGCGGCACCCGCATCACGGCGGCACCGGGCGGCCGGCGACCTCCTGGCTTGCCGACCTCCTGCCCCCCTGGCTCCTCCGGTCCGCTGGCCTGCACCGACGCGGGTGACGGACTGCACCGCGGCGCGCGACCTGCAAGAGTGGAAGGGCCGGACCGCCCGGAAACGGATTTCTGGAGGTGCCTCCCCGTGGAACAGCCCCGCGACGCCAACGCCGAAGCGGCCATCCTCAACCGGATCAGCCAGATGGTCGCCGACGAGAAGGCCCTGCGCGACCTGCTCGCCCAGGGCTCCATCGAAGGCGGTACCGAACACGAGCGCCTGACCGCCCTGGAGCACGAACTCGACCAGTGCTGGGACCTGCTGCGGCAGCGCCGCGCCCTGCTGGAGGCCGGCGAGGACCCGGGCGGCGCCCGCGTCCGGCCCTCCTCGACGGTCGAGGGATACCGCTCGTGACCGCGCCCGGCGGCACCGTCACCGTCACCGACGTCCCCGAGTCGCGGCGCTACGAGGCGCGGATCGACGGCGAGCCGGCCGGTGTGGCGGTCTACCTGCGCACCCCCGACATGATCGTCTTCGTCCACACCGAGGTGGAGGCCCCCTTCGAGGGCCGCGGCGTCGGCTCGGTGCTGGCCCGCACCGCCCTGGACAAGGCCCGGGAGCTGGGCCTGCGGGTCGTCGCCATCTGCCCGTTCATCGACGGCTGGATGCAGCGGCACCCCGAGTACGAGGACCTGCGGTACGAGCCGGCGAGCCGCGTCGCCGACTGACCCGGCCGTTTCCGCGGTGGCGCGACGGACCCCGAGCCCGGCCCGGGGCCGGGCCGGCTCGATGAGTGCTCCGGCGCTGGCCCGCCGGACCTCGATGTCGGATTCTCGCCAGACCGCGACCCTGACGACGGGCGATGCTGGTGGGGTGCATACGGACTTCGACGCCTGCGTTCGCGCCGTCCAGTCGAAGGACGCCCGCTTCGACGGGTGGTTCTTCACGGCGGTGCTGACCACCCGCATCTACTGCCGGCCCAGCTGTCCGGTGGTGCCGCCGAAGGTCGAGAACATGACCTTCTACCCGAGCGCGGCCGCCGCCCAGCAGGCCGGCTTCCGCGCCTGCAAGCGCTGCCGGCCCGACGCCAGCCCCGGATCCCCGCAGTGGAACGAGCGGGCCGACCTCGTCGCCCGCGCCATGCGGCTGATCGCCGACGGCGTCGTCGACCGGGACGGCGTTCCGGGCCTGGCCGCCCGCCTGGGATACAGCGAGCGGCAGATCGAGCGGCAGCTGCTCGGCGAGCTGGGCGCCGGCCCCCTCGCGCTGGCCCGCGCGCAGCGCGCCCAGACCGCCCGGCTGCTGATCGAGACCACCGCCATGCCTATGAGCGAGGTCGCGTTCGCCGCCGGGTTCGCCAGCATCCGCACCTTCAACGACACCGTGCGCGAGGTGTTCGCGCTGTCGCCGAGCGAGCTGCGGGCGCGGGTCGCCAAGGGCCGCCCGGCGGCGGCGACCGGCACCCTGGCGCTGCGGCTGCCCTTCCGGCGCCCGCTGACCCCGGACAACCTCTTCGGCCACCTCGCGGCCACCGCCGTGCCGGGCGTCGAGGAGTGGCGGGCCGGCGCCTACCGCCGCACCCTGCGGCTGCCCCACGGCTCCGGCATCGCGGCGCTGCGGCCCGAACCCGACCACATCGCCTGCCAGTTGTGGCTCACCGACTGGCGCGACCTGTCGCAGGCGATCAGCCGGTGCCGGCGCATGCTCGACCTCGACGCGGACCCGCTCGCCGTGGACGCGCTGCTGTCCACCGACCCGATGCTCGCGCCGCTGGTCGCCAAGGCGCCGGGGCGGCGCGTGCCGCGGGTCGCCGACGGGCCGGAGTTCGCGGTGCGGGCGGTGCTCGGCCAGCAGATCTCCACCGCCGCGGCCCGCACCCACGCCGGGCGGCTGGTCGCCGCGCACGGCGATCCCGTCACCGATCCGGCCGGCGGCCTCACGCACCTGTTCCCCTCCCCCGAGGCCCTCGCCGGCCACGACCCCGCGACCCTGGCCATGCCGCAGACCCGCAGGAACACCCTGGCCGCGCTGGTGCGCGAGCTGGCCGGCGGCGACCTGGACCTGGACGTGGGCAGCGACTGGCAGCACGCCCGCGCCCGGCTGAACGCGCTGCCCGGGTTCGGGCCCTGGACGGTGGAGACCATCGCGATGCGGGCGCTCGGCGACCCCGACGCGTTCCTCGCCACCGACCTCGGCGTCCGCAATGCCGCCCGTGCCCTCGACCTGCCCACGACGCCCGCGGCCCTCACCCGCCACGCCGCCGCCTGGCAGCCGTGGCGCGCCTACGCCACCCAGTACCTGTGGGCGACGGGCGACCATCCGATCAACGTCCTTCCGACAAAGGACGATCCGGCCGTCGGTCCGGCCGACGATCCGACGACCGCCCGTACGACGGGCATTCCTACGACCATCACACAAGCGAAGGAAGGTGCGGTGCGATGAGCACCACGACGACCCCGGCGACAGCCACCGCGACGGCTGCGAGGACTGCTCCGGCCGCCGCGGCCGGAGCGGCGACCGCCGGCCCCGCCACCGTCCACACGGTCGTGGACAGCCCCTGCGGGCCGTTGACGCTCGTCGCCCGCGAGGGCGGGCTCGCGGGCCTGTACATGACGCAGCAGCGGCACCGTCCGGACGAGGACACCTTCGGGCCGCGCGCCGACCTGCCGGTCTTCGAGCAGGCCACAGCCCAGCTCGCCGAGTACTTCGCGGGCGACCGCACCGACTTCGACCTCGACCTGCGACTGGCCGGCACGCCGTTCCAGCAGCGCGTGTGGGCGGCGCTGCGCAACATCCCCTACGGCGAGACCGTCTCCTACGGCGAACTCGCCGACGTCCTGGGGCAGCCCGGCGCCTCCCGCGCGGTGGGCCTGGCCAACGGCAAGAACCCGGTCGGCATCATCGTGCCCTGCCACCGCGTGATCGGCGCCAACGGCAGCCTCACCGGCTACGGCGGCGGCCTGGACCGCAAGCGCTGGCTGCTGGCGTTCGAACGCGGCACCCAGCAACCGACGTTGATCTGACGTCCGATCAGCAGACCGCGCACGTCACCGTTTCGGGTGACGTGCGCGGTCGCGTCGCGTCCGGGCCGATCGTCGTACGGCGGATCGTCAGATGACCGCCTCTTCGGGCAGCGCCGGCGGCTGTACGGGCTCGGGCTCGCCGCCGTCACCGTCGCCGTTCCCGGCCGGACGCCGCCGCGAGCGCCACCACCCGTAGCCGGCGAGAGCCGCCACCCCCAGCAGGGACGCGCCGCCCGCCGCCTCTCCCAGGTGCAGGCCCGGCGGGGTGAACGAGCACGAGATGCTGGTGCTGCGCCCGTCCAGCGGCACCGACAGCAGGCCGAGGTAGGACCGACCGGGGTGCGTGCCGTCGCCGGCGGAACAGCTCCACCCGGTGATCGCGGGCGCCGCGATCACCGCGGTTCCCCGTGCGCCCTGGGGCAGTTGCGCGCTGATGCCGTCGCTGCCGACGTGCACCTGGGTGGCCGCCGTGGCCGCGATCCGCTGCTCGGCCGCCGCCAGTCGCGGCAGCGACAGGCACCCGAGGCCGTCCGGGTCGACGGTGCTGTTTCCGGGCAGGGCGCGCAGTTCCAGCATCACCCGCCCGTCCGCGGGGGTGCCGCCCAGCCGCTGGATCGGCGCCCGGTGGCTCGGCAGCGCCCCGCGCCAGTTGACGGGGTCCCCTCCGGCGATGCGCACGTTGCCGTTGAAGCTGGGCGCCCAGAAGTACACGTCGGTGCCGGCCGGGCAGGAGGCCGCGATCCGGTAGGTGCTGCGCTGGAGGTTCCCGCGGTGGCCCGGCGTCCGGTAGACGCCGCCGGACGCCAGGGGCACGTCGTTGCCCGAGTTGTCGGTGACGGTGACGCGGTGGGTGGTGTAGACGTCACTGCCCAGCAGCAACTCCTGGTTGCGGTAGGGCGACCGCCCGTACGCACCGCTCGGCGGGGTCGCGCGCACGGTGACCAGCGGCGGCACGTTCTCGCGGACGACGGCCGGCGGGGCGGTCTGCGGGATGTGCGAGGCGTGCGGGTCGCGCGGCGAGCGCAGCCGGGCGCCGACGGAGAAGATGACGTCGGTGACCGGGTTGTCGAGGCTCTGCAGGTTGCGGCCGCGGGAGGTCCAACCGCCGCCCAGCGCCAGCATGGTGCGGGTGTACACGTCGGGCGTGAGGCTGCTGTAGTACTGCGCGCCCTGGCCGCCGACCGCCAGCGGGTCGTTGCCGACGGTCTGCTCGCGCCCTGGGTCGGTCCGGCTCGTCGGCCAGTCGTCGACCGACGCGATCGTGGAGCGCTGCCATGACTGCCGCTGACCCCACGTCGGGTAGTCGTCCATGACGGAGAGCCGCTTGCGGTCGATCCAGGCGTTGCTGAGCGCCAGTTGCCCGACCTGGGCGACGACCAGCACGCCGACGGCGACCCCGGCCGCCACCTTCCACCGGCCCGGACCGGCCTGTGCGGTGCCGGCCCGCCACAGCACGAACAGCGCCCCGACCGAGGCCACCACGCCCACGCCCAGCAGCGGCCACGTGCCCTGCCCGGCGAGGGAACTCGGCGCCCCCAGGGCGGCGATCCCGGCCGCGGCCCCCATCACCCCTGCACCGCAGGCGAGTTGACGCGGGTTGGGCAGCGCGTGCGACAGGGCCAGCCACGCGGCGATCACCAGGATCCCGCTGAGCACGAACGTCTGCCGGTAGGCGCTGCCGTTGGGCGTCGTGAACGCGTGCCACACCAGGTGCGTGGGCCGCCACTGGAAGGACGCGGCGACGGCGAGCGCCAGCACCGTCCACACCACGCGGCTGCGCTTGGGCACCGCCGAGTGGAACGGCAGCACGAACGCCAGCAGCACGGCGGCGGTGTCCACGTACGTCGACGGGCTGGAGAAGCCGTAGGTGCCCGGCAGCAGCCGCATCAGCAGGTCCGCCCAGGGCTGGGGGTGGAAGACCTCCTGGCGGCCCGGGTACGCCAGTTTGGTGCCCTTGACGATGGTGAGCAGCAGCGGCGCGGTCAGTCCGATGCCCAGCGCGGTGGTGAGGGCGGCGCGGCCCAGGGTGAACAGCCGGGCGCGGTTCGTGGTCCGCGGGTCCTGGTCGGTCAGGAGCCGCGCGACCAGGACGAGCGCGGCGCCGATCGTCGCCATGTAGGCGATGTAGAAGTTGGCCGTCCAGCACAGCGCGACGACCGCGATCCCCCAGAACGGCCGCCGCCCCTGCCGCGCCCACTCGCCGACCAGGCACAGCATCGGGAACGCGATGAGGCCGTCGAGCCACATCGGGTTGTACGACGCCATCATCAGCGTCCATCCGCACAGCGCGTAGGAGGCGCCGAGGACGCCGGCCGCCCAGCGCGGCCCGGGCCGCAGGGTCAGCAGCAGCCAGGCCATCGCGGCCGCGGCCGACGCGATCTTGAGGACGGTGACGACGTACACGGCCAGGTCGATCTGGTCCCGCGGGAACAGCGCCACGAGCGGCGCGAACGGGCTCGACAGATACGTGCCGTAGTCGGGGAGGAAGCTACTGCCGTACCCGGACTGCCAGTTGAGCAGCCATCCGCCGTCGGCCCTGCCGTGCAGCAGGTCCCACAGGTGCGCGTGGAAGGGGACGAACTGGTTGCCGAGGTCGTTGACGTCGCGCGTCCGCGGCCCGAACGGGTACTGGCCGGCGATCGCGTCGCCGAGGCAGAAGGACAGAGCCGTCACGCACGCGGCGATCAGTGCCGCACGCAGGCGGTCTGCCCCACGCAGGGGAACATCCTCAAATGCCATGGGTTCCCCCGGTACGCATGAATCCGTGATGGTCGCCGAATCCTAGGCACCGTCATACGACCGGATGGTGTCCGTAGTCCTGCCGCGCAGTGAACGCAGTGTCCCCGGCCGGTAATGAGACCGGCCGGGGACAAGAAGGGCGAACGGATCATCCGATCAGACGCCGACCACCTCGTGCTCGTCGCTGTCGGCGCGCACCGCGGGTGCGGTCTCCAGGTTCTTCCGCAACTGCTCGCCCTCGACGTCGACGTTCGGCAGCGCGCGCTGCAGCCACCCGGGCAGCCACCATGCGGCCCGGCCCAGGAGCGCCAGCACCGCCGGGACGATCGTCATTCTGACGATGAACGCGTCGAAGGCGACCGCGATGGCCAGGCCGAATCCCATCATCTTGATCATCGATTCCGACGATCCGATGAATCCGGCGAAGACGCTGATCATGATGACCGCGGCGGCCGACACCACCCGGGCGCCGTGGGTGAATCCGGTGACGACGGCCTGCCGCGGCGACTCGCCGTGGACGTACGCCTCCCTCATCCGGGTGACCAGGAACACCTCGTAGTCCATGGCCAGTCCGAACACCACACCGATCATGAAGATCGGCATCATGCTCATGATCGGACCGGTCTGCTCGACGCCGATGAGGCCGGCCAGCCACCCCCACTGGAAGACGGCCACCACCGCGCCGAGCGCGGCCAGCACCGACAGCAGGAAGCCCAGCGCCGCCTTCAACGGCACCAGCACCGACCGGAACACGATCATCAGCAGCAGGAACGCGAGGCCGACCACCAGCGCCAGGTAGGGCACCAGCGCGTCGTTCAGCCGCTGCGAGACGTCGATGTTCATCGCGGTCGTCCCGGTGACCAGCACGTCGGCGCCGGTCGACTCGCTGAACTCGTTCGCATGACCGCGGATGGTGTGCACCAGGTTCTCGGTCTGCGCGCTGCTCGGCTTCGAGGCGGGGACAACGGTGAGCGTCGCGGTGTCACCCTTGGTGTTGAACGCCGGAGTGGTCACCGTCTTGACGTCGGGGAATCCTGTGATCGTCTGCTTGATGCGCTCCGCGGCCTGATGCGGCTGGTCGCTGTGCGCGGCGTCGACCACGACCATCAGCGGCCCGTTGAAGCCGGGCCCGAAGCCGTCCGACAGCATGTCGTACGCCTTGCGCTGCGTGGTGCTGACCGGCTGCGAGCCGTCGTCGGGCAGGCCGAGCTGCATTCCGGTCATGGGCAGGGCCGCCAGCCCGAGCGCGACGACGCCGGCGAGCAGGAACGGTATGCGCCGGCGGACAACCAGCCGCGCCCAGCGCGTCCCCATGTTGGGCTTGTCCGTGTCCCGGGCACGGCCCTTGCGCACCTTGCGGGTGAGCACCTTGGGGCCGGCGAAGCCGAGCAGCGCGGGGAT
>Ga0123353_10007791_pt1 | contig 14534 bp, 14 predicted proteins | sample TergutLab28metaG_3_FD_92763 | JGI IMG/M metagenome (GOLD analysis project Ga0123353, IMG submission 92763) | Labiotermes labralis P3 segment gut microbial communities from Petit-Saut dam, French Guiana - Lab288 P3 | ecosystem: Host-associated > Arthropoda: Insects > Digestive system > Gut ... | reverse complement strand
TACCGTTCTGAGCGTAATTGCGTTGTGGTGGTTCTGGCCACGTCTGGGTCGTTCAACTCTTACGCGGCTCAAACAGATCTCAAAAGTTCTCTTGATCGCCTTTCTTGCGCTGTCCGTGTCTGTGAGCCTTCTACCATTCGCTCATATCTCTGATCAGGTCGTCATCCTCGATGTCGGCCAAGGCGATGCAGTACTCCTGAGAAGTGGTATTCACACGATTCTCGTAGACACCGGCCCCGATCCGGGGATCCTAGAGCGACAACTCCGAAAGCAACGCGTCGATACGATCGAAGCGCTTATCTTGACTCACGATCATGATGATCATATCGGAGGTGTTAAAGCACTCAGCAGATATGGACCCGTCCGATGGGTGCTTTGCGCCGAAGGTGCACAAAGCTCGCCGCAGATCCGACAGATCGCAAGTGATCTGGATGCCGAGCTGCGGGAAGTGAAATTAGGCGATGAGATCATCTTAGACAAGCTCTCGATACACGTGTGGGGGCCGCTCGATAAGGTGATCGATCCGGGCGCTAACGAGTCCTGTTTGGTCCTATATGTGACCACGAGCGCAGGAAAGGAGAGCCGACGATTTCAGTTCCTGACTCGTCTGGGGGATCGATCTGCCAGGATCGAATCATCATCGTTGTTGATGAGCGGTGATGCAGAAGCGCTCAGCGTCAAGCGAGCCTTCATGGCACAACAGCGAGAAACTCATTCAGTCGATGTCATAAAACTAGGGCATCATGGCAGCAAAGAGTCAATAAATGAGGGATTGCTCGAACTCCTTGACCCGCAATACGTTGTGATCAGCGTGGGCAAGAACAATGCGTATGGACACCCCGCACAGAGTACTTTAGATCTCTGCGATGGTAGGGAGGTGCATGTTCTGAGGACAGACCAATCGGGGACGATCACGGTCGATCTTGAGTCTCAAACAATGATCGATCCATAGTGGGATACGGACGACCGGGTGCAGCACGTTTAGGCTATGATAAAGGGTATGGAGAACGGAACGAACCAGACTCAGCAAAAACCCCTTCTCCCGGTATACGCGATACTGGGGGAACAGTCTTATCTGCGCGATCAGGCGGTCGATAGATTGAAGAAGCGCCTCTCGCAAGTAGGTGATATCGAGTTCAATTATGATCAATTCGACGCGGCGACCGCTGAAGTAGAGATGATACTATCGGCAGCAAATACCCTTCCATTCGCGAGCGATTATCGTTTGATCATCGTCAACAATATACAACAAGCGAGAAAAGAACTACTCGATGGACTCGGTGAGTATGCGAGATCACCTTCCGAGACGACGGTGCTCGCGATCGTGGGGGAAAAGTTGGTCAAGTCGACCAAACTCTATAAAGCGATAAAAAAAGCAGGAGGACTTGTCGAACGCAGCAATCCAAAGAAATCAGAGTTACCGGCGATCATCCGATCGCTCTTTGTAGCTCAGGGAAAAAATGCTCCAATGGGGTTGTGTACCGCAATCGTCGAATCAGTAGGCGATGATATTGAGGGACTCAATACCGCCGTCACCAAGATCGCGACCTATATGGGTGAGCGCACTCAGGTAACCCCTGAAGATGTTGACGCTATGGTCGAGATCAGTGCGGAGATCAAGGTTTGGGAGTTGACGAACGCTCTTCAGCGAAGGAGACCGACAGAAGCACTCGCAACGCTTGAGCGTCTGCTTAAACAAGACAGTTCACTGCATATGATCCATCCTGCAGTGGTCCGAGCGGTGCGCGAACTCATAATCGCTCGATCACTTATCGATGCAGGCGACGAATCACTCGACCAGATCGCCGCGACTCTGGGCACCCCGAACTGGCTTGCAAAGCGGGTGCGCGAGGGTGCGTATCAGTATTCTGCTGAAGAGCTCTGCGCGGGCCTCGAGCGTCTTGCGGGCCTTGAATACATCATGAAGACCTCAAACGAGGGCGAACCGGCTTACCGACGCTGGATTCTTGAGTTCACCACTGCCCGGTCATAAAGAGAGCCGCATAGAGCGGCTCATAGAGCGAGAGCTCAAACGATCAACTCATATCGTTCACAAGACCCATAAGGCCCGATTTACGATTTGCCGCCTGGTTTTTGTGAATGACACCCTTTGATGCAGCTTGATCGAGCATACGACAGGCCGCAAGCGCAAGTTCGAGCGCTTCTGCCTTATTACCGACTTCCACCGCAGCATGTACTTTCTTGGTCGCGGTCTTGAGCTTCGACTTGACGGAGCGATTGCGCTGACGAGCCTTCTCATTGGTGAGGATACGTTTTTTCTGACTCTTTATGTTTGCCACGCGTATTGTTCCTTTCAGTTCAACTCTAAGCGATATAAGACTATACCACAGCAGGATAAAAATGTCAGAGTGGAGCAAAAGGCAAAACTCGTCTGTGGAGTGCACGAAAAGGGGGTATGGATTTTACCTCTGTTTAAAAGCCTGCATCTCGCGCATGATAATACTCTCAAGAGAGCAAGAAGTCTTTCGAGAAAGAGTAGACACCATGTGCGAAAATGGACTCTATGACAAATCCGGAGTACATACGGAATTTTTCGATCATTGCTCATATCGATCATGGAAAATCGACGCTCGCTGATCGCATATTGCAGTTGACGCATACCGTTGACGAACGCGATATGCAAGATCAATTGCTCGACAGTATGGATATCGAGCGTGAACGTGGAATCACGATCAAAGCCCAGGCGGTCCGTGTGATGTATCAGGCCCAGGATGGGCACATGTACCAACTCAATCTGATCGATACCCCCGGGCATGTTGACTTCACCTATGAGGTGTCCCGCTCTTTGCAAGCGTGCGAGGGCGTATTACTGGTGGTCGACAGCTCGCAGGGAGTCGAAGCCCAAACCGTCGCCAATGCTCTAATGGCGATGAACGCAGAACTGGAGATCATTCCTTTAATCAACAAGATCGACCTTCCCGCCGCTGAACCTGAACGAGTCAGGCAAGAGATCGAGGAGGGTCTTGTCATACCCGCAGACGATGCGATACTGACCAGCGCCAAGACCGGTGAGGGCATCGAAGCGGTCCTCGAAGCGATCGTCGAACGGATCCCCGCACCACAGGGAGACGCCGATGCTCCGCTCAGTGCATTGATCTTCGACTCATACTTCGATGAGTATCGTGGAGTCGTCGCACTCATACGCGTCGTTAACGGGACAGTTAAAAAGGGCGATCTCATTCGGATGATGGCAACCAATACCAAGACCGATGTCGAAGAGGTCGGAGTGCGTCGTCCCGTAAACACTCCCATCGATTCGCTCGGTGTCGGTGAGGTCGGCTATCTTATAACCGGGCTCAAGGATCCCTCCCTGGTCAAAGTAGGAGATACGATCACGATGGCGAACAACGGCGCGACTGCGCCGCTGCCGGGGTACCGCGAGATAAAGCCGATGGTGTTCACTGGTATATTCCCGATCGATGGAGACCAGTACCCCGATCTTCGTGACGCGCTCGATAAACTCAAATTGAATGATCCGGCGCTCATCTATGAGCCGGAAACGAGTCACGCGCTCGGATTCGGCTATCGGGTGGGTTTTTTGGGTCTGCTCCATATGGAAGTCATCAAGGAACGCCTTGAGCGCGAGTTCGGGCTCGATCTGCTCGCGACCGCTCCTAGTGTGGAATATCACATTTTTACAACGAAAGGCGAGAAACTCGCGATACATTCGCCTAAGGACATGCCCGATGTCTCAGCGATAGATCGTATCGAAGAGCCGTACCTGAACGCAACGGTGCTGGTACCGCCCGATTTTGTCGGAGCGGTCATGGATCTCTCGATCGACCGACGCGGTAAATTCATTAACATGCAGTATCTAAGTGAGAATACCGTGGAGATGCACTTCGAGATACCGCTCTCCGAGCTGATCATGGATTATTTCGATCAGCTGAAGAGTCGCACTAAAGGTTATGCATCACTCGACTATGATTATGCCGGCTATATGCCAAGCGAGCTGGTAAAGCTCGATATTCTGCTCGCGGGAAAACCGGTCGACGCACTCTCGTTCATCGTTCACAAGGATAAGGCATATGATCGTGGCGTCGTATTGACCCGAAAACTCAAGACCATTATCCCGCAGCAGATGTTCGAGGTGCCGATACAGGCTGCGGTCGGCTCGCGGGTACTGTCGCGCACGAATGTGAAAGCGAAGCGAAAAGATGTACTCGCCAAATGCTACGGCGGCGATGTGTCGCGTAAGCGCAAACTACTCGAGAAGCAAAAAGCGGGGAAGAAACGGATGAAGGCGATCGGCAATGTCGAAGTGCCACAAGAAGCTTTCATGGCGATCCTCAAAGTCGACGAGTAGTTCGCGAATCTCAAGGATCTCTCCGTATGAACGAAGCACTCAATCTCTCCGGATCGAAGCGGATCCTCCAATTCATAGAGCAAAATCCGTTTTGGCTCGCACCGATGGCCGGAGTCAATGATGCGTGCTTTCGCGGAATCTGCAAAAGAATGGGAGCCGGCATCACCTATACGGAGATGATCTCGGCGATCGGTCTTCATTACAATTTTGAAACTGATGCGACTCGCAGGCTCTTGGCTATCTCCGATAATGAGTCTCCGGTAGCCGCGCAACTCTTCGGATCTGACGCAGAGGTGATTGCAACACAAGCTTACGAGGTCGCCCAATTCCTCGGTGAGGATCTCGCATTCATCGATATCAATATGGGATGCCCGGTAACAAAAGTGGTACGGAGAGGAGAGGGCAGCGCCTTGATGATGGATCTTGATACCGCTTCGCGCATTGTCAAGAAGACCGTGACCATTCTCAAAGCTCAAGGACTCGAGGGCAGTGACATCCCGGTTACCGTAAAGTTCCGTCGTGGCTATAGCGAAGGGGATGATCGTTCAGTCGAATTCGCATGCGCTATGGAGGGAGCAGGTGCCAGCGCATTGGCGGTGCATGGGCGCTACCAGGATCAGTTCTATTCGGGAGTATCCGATAGGCAGACGATCACGCGTGTCAAGGATGCGGTCGGCATACCCGTCATCGGTTCCGGGGATGTTTTTAGCGCGCAAGACGCGTTATCGATGATCTCTCCAAAATCGAAAGGTGGGGTTGGGGCTGACGCGGTAATGATCGCGCGAGGGGCTCAAGGTGATCCCTGGATATTCACGCAAGCACAAGCGTTACACCACGGCGAGCTTCCACTCACCCCGTCCTATGAAGATATCTTTGCGGTAATGCAAGAACACGCAACTTGCATCGAGCGGTCATTCGGTCCTAAAGCATTGGTACGGATGAGAAAGCACGCGATGTGGTATTGTGCCGGACTTCCCGGAGCATCCTATTTCCGCGGAAAGATCAACCAGGTCACCACCATGAACGATCTCGAGAGTCTTATCAGCGAATACAAGTCCTTTCTTGCAAAGACAGTAACAGAAATATCTGAGGAAACCGCACAAGAATGATGAGTCCGATCGGTATCTATATCCATGTACCATTCTGCATATCACGTTGCTACTACTGTGATTTCTATTCAACGACCGATCTGAGGGTCGAGTACGTGAAGGACTATGTCGATGCGGTCATTGAATCATTACAAGCCCGGAGTGTTCATTTCGAGGGACTTGCGGTACAGACGATCTATTTCGGCGGCGGTACACCAGCGATTCTTGGAAGGCACCTCGTCGATATCATCGATGCGATCCATGAGTGTTATTATGTTGCCGACAACGTTGAGATCACCATCGAAGCCAATCCGGGATCGCTCTCGCCCGATATTGTGAATGAGTGGGTAGGATCCGGGGTGAGTAGGATATCGCTCGGAGTCCAAGCATTCGATCCAGCGGTATTAAAAGCGATTGGTCGCTCACATACTGTCGACGATACGATGAGATCGCTCGCATTTCTGGACGAAGTAGACGTCGCCGTCTCGATAGATCTGATGTGCGGACTGCCCCAACAAGACCTTGGGAAATGGCGTGCACAAATAGATATGGCGATCGCATGCGAACCTGACCATATCAGCGTGTATCCACTCACCGTAGAAGAGGGGACCGCGATGCACACCATGGTCAATGACGGCTCGCTAACTATACCGGAACCTGATGAGGTAGCTGAACAAATGGATGTAGCTGACCATGCGCTTCAAAGCGCGGGATATGAGCATTATGAGATAGCCAACTATGCCAAGCCAGGGAAGAGATCGCGACATAATGTGGGATATTGGAGCGCGATACCCTATCTTGGCATCGGACCCAGCGCCGCATCGATGCTCACGAACAAGGACGGATCGCGCAGAAGAGGCATCGCGCATTCTACGATAGAGTCATTTATCGCTGACCCGATACTTATGGACACGCATAAATGGTCCGAGTATGAAGAACTCACGCCTCAAGAGGCACGGTGTGAGGATCTCATGCTCGGCATGAGAATGATGGAGGGCGTAGAGAGCTTCGAGGTTGGCGCCAACGGACTGGAAGAAGTATTCGAATCACTTTGTTCGAAAGGACTTGTCGAGTTCGATGAGGAGAATGAACGCTATCGTCCGACCGATATCGGATGGCTTCTCGGTAATGAGATATTCGGTGAGATCTGGAGCGCGCGCGAGATGATCAGTCTCGATAGGTAACGACTTCGAGGCATCCGAGATAGCGACCACCTTGATCTCGCATCGCATGGTAGCACACGCGTACAGGACGCCTGTCGTGCGACACATGTTCGTAGCTGACCGTCTCCTTCTCGCCTGCGCGAAACGCCCAGATCATGTCTTCTACCGACTTATGTACCCTTTCGGGATGGCATTCGAATACATTTTCATTCAAGCAACTGGCCGGTCGATCGAAGATACGAAATGGGGAGTAATAACGCACGATGTCCGTATCATCGATATAGGTGAGGTCTGCCTCGATAGCATCAAAGGCGTCTTTGAGTGCCTCGTACGTCGGTTGTGCTTCGAACAGAGTAGAAAAATCAGTCATAGATAGAGCCTAGCACAACAATAACGACAGATTTCCGCAAAGATCGTTGGAGCAGTGCAAGAATGATGTGTGAGATTTGTGAGAGTTACGAACAAATGTTCTGTAAATCTTTGCCAAGATCGAGCAGAATTGGTAAAATAGTGCGCTATGCGAAGACGCACAGAACAACATATTTCTAAAAAACTGGTGGTTTTGACCACCTGTTTTATCCTTTTCGTTTGCTCGACGGCTTATCCCAGTGAGATCGACAATCTGACCACGAAAAAGAATGCCACCAGCCAAGCGCTCTTTTCAAATCTTGACGAATACACGCTGGCATGTGCCGACTACCAAGAAGCCATCAATGAACGTGAGCAAGCGCAAGTCGAACTGGAAGAGACAACCGGGCGGATCGAGGTGCTGCGTAGCGAGCTAACGCAGCGGGCAGCGAGCATGTATCGCCAAGGTCGATACAGTGCCCTTGACCTGTTGTTGGGATCTGCGACGTTCCAGGAGTTCACCACGACATGGGATCTTTTGAGGCTCATCAACGAGAAGCATACCGCTCAGATCGAGGAAATGAGATCGCTCAAAGCTCAGCAAAGAGATCTGATCAAAATGACTGAGGAAAAAGAAGCGAGGGCAGCGGCTCTCATACAGGAGATCGATACCAAGACAGCCGTGCTCAATGCGCAGATCGCCGATCTCGATTCGTCGATAGAGGCGCTTAATAGACAATCAGAGGAAGCCGCGAGGATCGAAGCGCTCAAGATCGAGGAAACAAAAAAGATCGCAGAAGTGATAGTCGAGTCTCGCCCGACCGTCCAGTATCCGATGCCTGCAAATCTAGGCGATGGCGCGTGGGACGATACCATTTCGAGCTTACTCGCGAAATACGGACTGGGAGATAATTGGCTTCCGATCATACGGAACATCATCTGGAGAGAATCATCCAACAACCCGAGCGCGAACTCAGGTTACTATGTCGGTCTTTGTCAGTTCTCCCCGGCGTGGGAACCTCCTCGTGGATGGAGCGGCGTGGGTGATTGGCGATATGACCCGGTCGCGAGTATCGAGCGTATGGTGCAGCTCATAGCTGACACGGGCGGTCTGGGTAGTCACTGGGCAGGTACTAATTACTAGTGGCATCACAGGACTATTATGATGTTTTGGGTGTCTCTAAAGACGCCGATCCCGATGAGATAAAACGCGCATTCCGCCATAAGGCTCGAAAATGCCATCCTGATGCCTGTGATGACCCTGATGCTGAAGAGCAATTCAAAAAACTGAACGAAGCTTATGATATTCTGTCCGACCCACGCAAGCGTGAGCAGTATGATCGCTTCGGAACGGTCAATGGCAGCGCCTATGGAGGCTCAGGTGGCTCAGGAGGCTACCAGTACGTTGATTTCGGAGATCTCTTCGGAGTCGGAGGAGTCAGCATGGCAGATCTTTTCAGCGCCTTCATGGGTGGTACCAGACGCAGTGGATTCAATCAGGTCCGTAAAGAAGGAAGAGACCTCTCGATGCAGATGGTCATCTCGCTTGAAGACGCTGCTCGCGGAACGGTGCGCGAGATGATGGTCGATCGTTTGGCGACCTGTGAGGACTGTCATGGCACCGGGACCGCCAAGGGAACGACGACAGCCACCTGTCCTGATTGTGCGGGCACCGGCGAGAAGACGACATTCCAACGCACTTTGCTGGGAACGATGCAAACGAGAACTCCTTGTACGACCTGTCAAGGTAGCGGTGTGGTGATCAACGATCCTTGCAAGGAGTGTGAAGGTACCGGAAGAGTAGTCGATCGACAGATCGTCGATGTCAATGTACCTGCCGGCATTTTCGATGGACAACAGATCCGTTTAGATGATCTGGGTGAGGCCGGGATCAGAGGGGCTGCGAGCGGTGATCTGATTATCAAGATTCGCATCGCACCAAATGACCGGTTCGAGCGCCATCACTCCGATCTGCACATGATACTCCCTCTGTCCTATACCCAGGCGGCACTCGGTGCGACCAAGCGCATTAAAGGGTTGCTGGACGAGGTAGCGGTCGAGATCCCTGCCGGGGTCCAGACCGGTGACAAGGTAAAAGTGACGGGCGCAGGAATGCCGATCATGAATCGAGATATGTGCGGAGATCTCTACTGTCACATTGAGGTCGTCGTTCCCAAGAAACTCAATAAAAAGCAAAAAGAACTACTGCGCGCACTGTCTACGGAATTCTCAGACTCAGAAACCTCCGTTGTGGAGCATCATAAGACGAGTTTTGACAAGGTCAAAGATTGGTTCGTGAGCTAGATGGCGATTCCACGTTTTTTTGCTGTCAGTGACAATGCCGACCGCTACCTCATCGGCGAGGAAGTCACGGTCGGGCTCAGCGTGCAAGCATTGCATCATGCCAATCGTGTACTGCGACTCAGAGTAGGGGAGCTCGTTGAGATCGTCTTGCGTGATGTATGGACTACCTATCTTAGTGAGATCACCTATATATCGGCGAAAGGAATGGTCGTCAAGGTACTCGAAAAGCTTCCGGTGCGCTCACTACCGATCTCATTTGACCTTTTCTGGGGGTATGCAAAACATGGAAAGAACGATCTGATCGTACGGCAAGCGGTCGAGATCGGCTGCGAGAGGCTCATACCGGTCAAGTTCGAACGATCGGTCCTGCGTTCAAGTGATCAAAGCGATGAAAAGAGGACTCAGCGCTTACTCGCGATCTCTGAATCAGCAGCAATGCAGGCCCATAGAAGTGTTATCCCGCCCGTCGAGTACACGATCACATTCGATGATCTTGTCGAACGATCGGAAAGCTACGACACTGTGATAGTTGCTTGGGAGCAATCAGATGTAGCGGCACTGTCATTCACAATCGAAAATGAGCTCAAAAAAGAACCCCAGCACATTGCGCTTGTGATCGGCCCCGAAGGAGGCATCGATCCGAGCGAGATAGAGATTCTCGCCTCCCGCGGTGCACAGGTGGCCGGTATGGGCGCAACGATACTGAGAGTGGAAACTGCGTGTACGGTCGCTTGCGGAATTCTTGCTGATCTTATCAGGGCAAGAACGTACGGAAATGTCCCCGACGAGGAGGGCGGCTCGATCACACGGCTTGGCTCGGAGGCGTGATCAGGTAATGGGTGAGCGAGTCTACCTGAAGTCGCTCGGCTGCAAGGTCAATCAGGTCGAAATAAGAGACATCGCAACAGAGCTGCTTTCGGCAGGAATTGACCTGACGGATTCTCTCGACGATGCCACACTGGTCGTGGTCAATACGTGCAGTGTGACCGTTCGCAGCGATGCGAAGGTACGCAAAGAGATCCGTCGCGCTCTACATGCGCCTCAGGTCGCGCAAGTCATCGCGACCGGATGCAGCGCAGTTATTCAAGGAGATGAACTCAGGCGGATCGATGAACGGGTCACGGTAGAGCCTGAAAAAGACCATGTCGTTCGAACGATCATCGAAGGACTCGATGACGTATCTCATCCCAGCGAGAAGAAGAAAGCCCGTTTGCATACGAGCGGGCTACACTTGCCAGGCAATCTTGCGCGGACACGCGCGAACCTTAAAATCAGCGACGGATGCGAAAATTATTGTAGCTACTGTATCGTTCCGTATGCGCGGGGTGGTGTACGAGCGGTCCCGCGAGAGGAACTGGCGAAGAAAGCACGTGCGCTGGTGGATAGTGGCGTCAATGAGATCGTGCTGAGCGGTATTAACATCGGCATATACCACGACGATGGTCTCGACCTTACCGGATTGATTCGATATCTTGCTACAGAGTCCGGGATCCACCGATTACGCCTCTCGAGCATCGAGCCGAATTCGATCAATGAGGCGTTGCTCACACTGCTCGAGGAGACCGAACTCGTCTGTGAGCACCTGCATATACCACTTCAGTCAGGAAGCGATAAAGTGATTACCGATATGAATCGTCACTATTCACGTGAGCAATACTGCGCGCTTATCGAGCGCCTCAGGAGCATTGACCCGTGCATGGCGATACATACCGACGTCATAGTCGGATATCCGACGGAGACCGATTCGGATTTTGACGAAACGCTTGAGCTTGCCGAAGAGCTCGAATTCGCCGCTATGCATCTTTTCAAATTCAGTGCGCGTCCCGGTACTGTCGCAGCCGATCTTACCCCGCTCGCGCCACTGATCATTGAGGAACGGTTCAAACGTTTGCAAGACATTGCGAAGCTCAACGCACAGCGATATCGTGAGATGCGCTTGTCATCAGAAAGACCCCTCGAACTTCTTATCGAACGAGTCGCTAACGGTAAGATCACCGCAACAAGTAGAGAACATGTATCAATTATGTGGGAAGAAAGTGAATGTCCTTTTCCAAATCTTGATGTTGGCGATATAGTTGTAACACTCGGAAGGGAGTGTACATGAATGTGTGGATAGTGTCCCATCGCGATCCGGAACCTTTGAATCTGGATGCATTCGTTGATCTTGCGCGTTTTGCGCTTGAGCGCGAAGTGGCACCTGATAACTCAGAAGTGTCTATCGCCGTTGTCGATAACGATGAGATGGCACAACTGAACGAACGATATCGTGATAAAAAAGGACCCACAGACGTCCTCTCTTTTCCGTGCGATGAACCGACCATGGTGCCGACTGATGACGAACCACTCACTTTGGGAGATATCGTCATCGCGCCTTTGGTCGCTGAAAAGAACGCGAGTGATCTGGGGCATACCGTTGAACACGAACTGAATCACCTATTGGTCCATGGGATCCTTCACCTCATGGGTTATGACCACGTCGATGATGAAGATGCACGTCATATGCTTACTCGCCAGACGGTCATTGTGCAGGCATGGACGATTCACGTATAGACAGAGACAGCGAGCACACCAACGCTGAATTCCGCTCGGGATTCGTGGCGCTTATCGGGCGTCCGAATGCCGGTAAGTCGACGCTTCTCAACACCCTTCTTGGTGAGAAGATCGCCATAACGAGCAATACGCCTCAGACGACAAGACATCGATTGAGCGGAATAGTGAACCGTGACGGTCTCCAGATCGTATTCGTCGACACCCCTGGACTCCATAAACCCTATGACGCGTTGGGCGAGGAAGTCAACCGGAGCGCGCTTAAAGCGATCGGGGATGTGGATGTCATCGCCTTTCTCATAGACAGTTCAAAACCGATCGGTAAAGGTGATAAGTGGATCGCCGAGTTGGTCAGCTCGGCGGCGAAAGATACCAAAAAGGTATTGGTGTTCACCAAGACCGACCTCGTTGACACAGAACAATACACCGCGCAACTTGAACGCGTTAATGAACTGGGCGAATTCGATAACATCATTGCGCTCAGCGCACTTGAGCATAGAAATATCGAAGAATTCTTAGAGTTACTTGCACAATATCTTCCCATCGGGCCGCAATGGTTCCCCACTGATATGAAGACCGATCAATCTTTCGAGGTCATGATCGCGGAGTTCATACGTGAGAAAGTACTCCTCAATACACGGGATGAGGTCCCTCACGCGACCGGTGTGGTAATCGACGAGATCGTACAAGATCTCGACGCTGACATCACGAGGATCTACGCTACGATATTTGTCGAGCGAGACTCCCAGAAGGGGATCGTTATCGGTAAAGCAGGCTCAATGATCAAACGGATAGGTCAGACGGCCCGAAAAGATCTAGAAGTGCTGCTCGGCACACGGGTGTATCTGGAGCTAAGGGTGAAAGTGAAGAAGGATTGGCGTCGCGACGGCGCACAGATCCGACGGTTCGGGTATGGTGAGGGTTTGTAATGGCCACCTATCCGCTGACCGCAATGGTCCTCAATAAAACAAAGCTGGGAGAGACCGATCTCATATTGACCCTACTGGGTAGTGACGGAGCGCGACATAAAGCGATCGCTAAAGGCGCCAGAAAGCCCGGTTCGAAGTTCGGAGGCAGAAGTGAGCCCGCGACCGTCATCCAGGCATTGCTCGCAAAAGGGAAGACACTCGATATCATCACCGACGCACGGACGCTGAAATCCCATCAGGAGCTCAGGGAGGACTACGACGCAGCGTATGCTTTAGGCGTCATTTTAGACTTTGCGGCGACGGTATCACAAGAGTCTCTCGAAGAAAAACGATTCTTCCAGTTGACCGATGTCGCGCTCAACACACTAGAGGATATATTGAAAAAGGAGGAATGCGACGCTGATCGCATCATGCGGATAAAGCTACTCGTGATCGCCTATCTTCTCAAAGCTGCTGCGATGCATGGATATCGTTTCGACGGCTACGCACACGCTCATGAAGGGTTTGAATCACGTCCCATCGACAGTAAGGTCCGCCACTCCCTGGCGTTCTTGTTGGGAGCGACCTTCGACCAACTCGTTGAAATAGACCTGGACACCTTCGGGCAGATCGATGTTCTGCTCGATACCACCCGCCTGTTCCTGCTCAACAACATCCCCGCGCGTCTCAAGGCGCTCGATAACTATAGCAGGATCTAAAGCCCCAAAATCAAAAGGAGAATCGTAATGACCACCTCTGAGCAACGGAGCGTATCCGTCGTGTGACTCCTGAGAGTTGTGCGGTACAATTACACCCGACAGTAACGGGTATTGAGGGATAATCCGAGGCAGAAAATATGGCGATCCTTACCTTTCAAGATATGATATTGGCGCTCCAGAAATACTGGGCTGATTTTGGATGTGTCATTCTCCAGCCCTATGACACCGAAGTAGGTGCCGGCACCTTTCATCCGGCGACGACGCTTCGCGCGCTGGGTCCTGATACCTGGAATACCGCATATGTACAACCTTCCCGCCGTCCCACCGATGGGCGCTACGGTGAGAATCCAAATCGTCTCCAGCACTACTACCAGTTCCAAGTCATTCTCAAGCCGAGCCCTGAGAATGTGCTCGATCTCTATTTCGACTCGCTGCGTACGATCGGTATCGAGCCCAAAGAGCACGATATCAGACTTGTCGAAGATGACTGGGAGTCTCCGACATTGGGAGCATGGGGATTGGGTTGGGAAGTGTGGCTCGATGGTATGGAGGTCACGCAATTCACCTATTTTCAGCAGGTAGGTGGCTTCGAGTGTCGACCGGTCCCAGCAGAGATCACCTACGGTCTCGAGCGGCTGGCAATGTATATCCAAGGAGTCGACAATGTCTACGATCTGATATGGGCACGAGACAAGCAGGGAGCCACGTTCACCTATGGCGATGTGTTCCTGCGAAGTGAACAGCAATACAGCGCCTACAACTTCGAGGTAGCCGATGTCGATATGCTACACAAGCTCTTCTCGACCTATGAAGCAGAAAGCAAACGCGCGCTCGACGAGGGATTGGTTCTCCCGGCATATGACTATGTCCTGAAGTGTTCGCATGCGTTCAATCTGCTTGACGCGCGAGGTGCGATCAGTGCGACTGAGCGTCAGGGTTATATCCTACGTGTACGAGATCTAGCCAAGCGTTGTTGTGAGGACTACCTCGCTCAGATCAGTTTGAAGACCGAAGAGGAGGACCCGCATGTTCATTCATGAGGAAAAACAAGATCTTCTCTTCGAGATCGGTACCGAGGAACTCCCATCGTCCCCGCTGAACTCCGCGCTTGAACAGATGAGCACTTCGAT
>Ga0123353_10007789_pt1 | contig 14537 bp, 13 predicted proteins | sample TergutLab28metaG_3_FD_92763 | JGI IMG/M metagenome (GOLD analysis project Ga0123353, IMG submission 92763) | Labiotermes labralis P3 segment gut microbial communities from Petit-Saut dam, French Guiana - Lab288 P3 | ecosystem: Host-associated > Arthropoda: Insects > Digestive system > Gut ... | reverse complement strand
CACACGACAACTGTATATGTCCTAGTAATTTTTAAGACATTTTAGAGTCAAATTACCTTTTCCCGGCTAATTACCTGGACAGAAAATTTTGAGATGCCTATAAGAATGGCTCAGATATGATAAGCTATTTGAAAGTGGCAATGCGCTCTGTAGAAAGGGCTATTTTGTTAACAAATGTAACATGTTAGTAACCATTAATGTAAGTTGGCCATGTCTAGGTGACCATGCAAAATCAGCCAAATAAAGAACTGACTTGCTGAAAATCCTTATTATGTAAAAGTTACTTAAAATACCACTATCCTCAGTAAATAAAAGACGTGTTATAATGCAGAAGCACGCAGAGGTGCCCAATCTTCTCATTCCAGAAAATTGAGCATTACTCTCCAAAATCTTTGCATGGCCATGTTCCACTGGGTAGAGCAATACAGCTTTATTTAGGCAGAATTGTCTAGTTCTTGAACAAGGTCTTGAACTCGGGCAAGTTGGGCTTCTGAACGCCGTGCCACAGTCAAACAAGCAAATGTACGAATGAACGAAAAAGACGACTTGGAACGTTTAATAAAGTCGAGCGACCCACCGGCTGAGGCTGCCTGCCCCTCCCTCTGGCAGGTGGTGGAGGCGGCGGATAATCGAAATAGTAATCCTCGTAACGATAATAGTCATCGTAATATGGATCACTGTAGCCACCTCGATAATCCCCATACCCGTAATAGTCGTAATCATAATCTATAAAAACACACAACAAACACCCAATTTTAGCAGCCACGAAATCCAATCAAAAACTTTGTTTCGGAAATCGTCTGAATGTAAAACAATAAGGCATGCCGGGAAAAGAGAAAAGTAAAATAAAATTTTCAGGCCAGAACATAAACACTAGCTACGTGTATAAAATTTTGTTTCTCTCAATGTACATCAATGACACGGACCAAAGAGACTTCCATAAAATATGCTTAAAATAAACTATTAAAAGAATCATACTAGAACACAGTTAACGAAGTGCGTTCTACCACCACAACACACTCTACACCAATTTCAAACAGAGAACAAAGGAAGTTGACAATAATACCAGTCAAATTCAACAGTAACTTACCTTTCCAAAATGGTCTTAATGCAATGAAACTTCCAAGTACACATTTCTACAATCGTGTAATTTTGACATAAAGTATAAGCAATATCCCCAAACTAATGCACGTAGCATTCAAAACAAATAATGGAAGTTTCAATGCCACCTCATGGGAAATAAAGAAATCATTAAAAACTTAACCCTAAAAATACAGCACAATAACTGAGAGCAGCAAAACCTAATTCTACAAAAAAAACCTCCTACAAGGATTTCTTGTTTCCAATACACCATGCAAAATAAAGGAACTTAAGAACTTTACTGAAAGGAGTATATCCTGCAGCATTAATAGTAAAGAACCAAATGCAACGTGCAGTAAATATTATGGGATATATGAAACACCCTGCCAAGTGATATGCCAACTAATGATTAGTTCTTGCTAGTGCTTGGAATCATACGCATACCCGAACTTGCAAAATCAATCCTTACTAAACTCATAAACAGCACGCAAACATGTATTAATGTTGGAGGAAGGTATGAACCATAGCAATACTTTTTTTACTATACTTCCAAGCAGCTGGCATGAATCAATCACCTTCATTAACATGCAAGTACATATATCATCTGCTCCACAATGAAGACAATCTTTCACTGTCCCCATAAAAAAACTGTAATAAGGGACATTTACACAACATGTCTAAAAAAATGTGAGGGCTATGCAACCAATCGCTAAATGCACTTCCTCATATTATTTTACATGCTCAGTCCCAAATCAAGAATCAACTGTTAAGAAACAACTTCTCGATACATGTCAATATCAGATGAGAATTGTGACAACATACCAGGTAAGCATTAGGATTAAAGACAGAGAACAAAAATTTCAAGGACACAAAACATACAAAGAATAAAAAATTAGACTAACTGTAGTTTTCACTGCACACACCTACATCACAATGTCCATGCCAACACAAAAACAAGATAAACACACAACTTGAAATATCATGCCACTTTCCATGGCACGAGAAAAAAAATGGACAGAAACACGTTTCACTATAAAGACTCATACAAGTGATAAAGACTGCATGCACAATACCTTAACCCTTGGTGCCGAAAAGTTGACCATAGTCGATGTGCAGAGTGATGGGTCCGCTGAAGTCGTTGGCCAAGAATATGCACATTAATAAGAGACCATTCAATTTTCAGGTCTTCTGCACAATACACCAGGCACTTAATTTCGGCTCCAAAGGTTAATTACACGTTATGGCACAATGTGAATTATGTGGCTTTGTTTACAAATTTTTTTTTTTGCGTTTAGTTGTTCATCTCCTCTTACATAAAATAGTTTACATAAAATTCTAGACCATGACACCATATGGGGCTGAATACACAATGAGGTTCATAATCTACACTTTCCTTGAAACAAATGCTCTGCGAACACATTATAAGGATGGATATCACTACAACCATTTGTTGTTACTGCACAAACAAGGACATCAATGGAGAACTTCAAATAAGTTTCTATTTCTACTGAAAAAAACACAAGTGGTATGAAAAGAAAACACGACCATAATCATGGAGTCTAGCACTGATCTCTTCCTTCCATGTAAGATGAAACAGATCTTTGTGCAATCCAGCATTGCCACCATCTCTCACCCCTCTGCCATTCCTCACTAATTACTTCGCACATCCTTCGGAAACTGTTCTGATGTTGATTGGTCATTTTCTTGGGCTATTTCCTTTTAGTATCATGTTTCATGCCTTCTTTTATATTGTACTGGCTTTCAGGCTAGAACTACCTTATTTAGTACTCATCAGTTTATTTTCAAGGCCTGCCCATGAATGTTAATGCTGCTATGTCTATGTTTCTGCTCCAGTGGCAGTCTGTCCCTCCAGTAATATTTAACCAGATGTTTCTCTCCATGCATTTACTGGCACTTAAGTGCATTCCTAACCAACTGGTTACATATGCCTACTTATAACCCCCCTCCCCCTCCCATCAGCAGTTTCCTCTTATACTCCCCTACTTAGTCATTATTTTATTTCCTACATACATCAAACCTTCATCTTCCTTTAGTTTGATTGTACAATTAATATTTCCCACCTCCCAAACCTTCTAGTTTGTACAACCACGTATTTACCCACTTGTCACTCCATCTGAAATATACCTTTTGCCCTCTTACACATGGCATAAAGGCTCTTACTTTCTTTGATGTCTTTTCAATATTAATAAATGCAAAACGTATCAATGTAGCTACATGCACCAAAAAGGGCCACGGGAAAAGGTAAAAAATGTTTCATTGCTGTGTGCTATTATCTGACCTCAGTGGCCCGTCTGGAAACAAAGCACTAGTAAACAACCAAACTTAAATACAGTAACAAGTAAATTTACCTTTGTAATTCCACATATTATATTACAAGTCTACATCTAAGTGGATACATTTCAGGAACACTGCTACGCACAAAAATTGGACTTTTCAATGCAGGTAAAAGCTGGACAGTGTACCACAGAATAAATTTGAATGGGCTCCAAAACCATCATTGATAAGATATAACAAAAAAATACTACCATGGATGAGGGACAAAATAATTAAACTGTTCTCATAAACAGCAAAGCTCTCAACACCTACATACCTCTGGCCTTCCCCAGCTTCAACAAAATTATTGAAAGAAAGAATACCCAGTCCTGTAATTCCATTAAGTTACAAATCACAAAAATGCGGTCATGGGCTTAAGAGGGTAGATAATTTAAATAGCAACATTTTTCAAGCACTCTAAAACAGAACTGCTCAGACTGAAGGTCTTGGGCATTCCATAAAGTTGGGCCACCAGATATGGCTGCTAGAAGCAGCAACATACTGCCTTAAACATTAGAAACAATACTGAGATTAGAAGAGACTGCAATCATCTCTGTTGTTCAATAAAAAATCCTAGCACCTGTATAAACCATATATACTCTCACACTTGAGTTGTTCTTGTGGAAATGGTGCGATCTTACCTCAATAACCCTCAGTTTTTAATAGAATGGGGGTTTTATCTGTAATTTTTTTCCTCTGCATTTCCTAAAAAAAAGTTCAACAGGTAAGACACCTGGTGAAAATGCACTTTTATAATCCACCCCCCCCCCTGCTATAAGTGGAGGCTTTTGGAAGATAACTGGTATTCCCATCAGCCACTTGAAAAGTGGGGCACAGTATGTCATGTCCACACAATTTCATGCTTATGCCCCACAGCAACTGCAAAGTCTGATTACTGAATTTGTATTCAGGTACCATACACAAATTACAGGATCACACAGTGGTACCTTACTTGTGCCTGAGATTGTGGAAAATCCCACATCTGCTGTTCTGCGAACATAACGCACAAAAAAACTGAAAACAAGACCTGGCACAACATAGGTGGGGACAACTTCAATATTGGCACAGGATCCAATTGGTGTAGTCCTGCCAAGACTTCAATTTCACTTCTGCAAACATCATTGTTTCCATAAAATTTGTCTATTTACACATGCACCCATCTACACTGTCAAGTACTAAATACACCTCTCGTCATTTGCTTCACAATTCTACAAATAGTTTTGCCATATGCAAATGTACCATACTGAAATTGTCATCACAAAACCACTTTTCCTGCATACAAAGTAATTTTCAATGTATAATACGTGGCATTTCCACACAGAGAATAATATGACTCAGCAAATTCTCAGTGCACATTCAAGTTTGGTACTGCAGCAAATAGTCCTACAGTATACAAGAGGCAGTGGGCCAGCCCACAACAAATGTCACTTCATGTACATGTACAACCATTTTCTAGGCTAGGCGAAAAGGAGGGCGTTCACTAAAAAAATGGTTCCAATCATCAGTTGCTACACCTCCTACAAGTCCAACTTTCAAATTAACTGTAAACCCTAAAGTCAAAAATCTGATTTGTTCCTTCTGAAATACACAACTTGAAACAGAAAACAGCAGATTAACTCCAAGACAGATGGCTGAAAAATTAGGAACAAATATCTTAGCATTCCATCTCACGAACACATACATTCCTAATCAAAACAATAAGTGGTCAACATGTAACATTCACATCTGCTGCTCAATGAACGTTTTACAGTCCTACCAATGCAGTCACCACAGAATACTGTATCTACATGAAAACAAAAAGTGTCGTCTGTGAACAGTGAACAAAAATCTGACACTACAATAAATGTGCTGGGCAACCTGTACCTTACATACAGAATTATGCAGAGCTACCGAAGAAACAAGATGGCATTAACAAACTACTTTAAATCAGCCTACAAGAACCTGTAAGTTCCAAATGCTGTACTGGTAGTCAGTGTTCCATAGACAAATAGTTGTGTGTGTTTCAATTTAACCAATAAATTCACTTCCCAAAAGAGAGCTCTCATATGTGAGATGGACTTTCATAACAAATTGTACTGCATAACAAATTCAGATATGCATATTGAATTGAAAAATATGTAAAATAAATGATGCAGGTACACAATCAAATGCAAAAATTTCATCTTCATGGCAAACCAAAGTGCATGACACCACCACAGAACAGGTGGCTTTTGTCATGTCCAAGATCTTCATACGTAACTCAACTTCAACCAAAAGATCACGTGAAGGAACTACTTGAACTGCAAAGGGAGCTCAGCATTAGCTACTTTACTTTGATGGTTCATGTTACTACTTGTACATACTGCCTCGCCCATGAAAAGCAAAGCTTTTATTTGTGCTTTTTGACCAGCATGAACCCATGGTCCAAAATTCCTCCAACATTCTGAATGCTCTTTTGCACAGCACTGCTGACAAGGGAGGATGTTCTTTCACAAAACTTCTGCTTGTATTTTCCCCATTAGCAATATTTTTCAAAATAATGCAAAATTACTTGCAAAAGACACACACACACTGCACGTGCAGCTATGACCTGAACTCCACAACTAATATAATTCCAACACCTTGACTGAGCCTGCAGTCACAATTAAATAGTACTCACATGAACCACCACACCTCCTCAAGCCAATACAGTATTTTCCTAAGTTCCATTACATACTACATCTGAAGAGTTGCAAGCCTTTGGTTGGTGTTACTGGTATGTGAGATGGTAAGAAATATATCCAAGAGCTCTTTATACTTTATGCCTGCTACTATACGGTTGAGCAAAGATTTTACCTGGTGGACTGTGTATGTATGTATTCATATATACACATGTGTGCGTGTGTGTGTGTGTCTAAACACACACACAGACGAGATTTGGAGTGTTATGTTTACAGTGCAGCTGCACTATAAAACTTGCTGACAAACTGCACACACTGTGCCTCCAACTCCACATACACTATTTCCATTACCTATTCAAAAAAGTACCTCTAGTCATTACAGAGTTATGTATGTGGGGAATCGATAAATTCTGATGCACCCACAGATATGAATATTAATTATCAAGGTACAATGCAAATGAAGTCAGAAGAATTCTGCAAATGGCAAAGGACAATTGCCCATGAAAACAAAATATTCCTTCTCAGAGAAAGTGGGTATGCCATCATTGCAATCAGGAATTCCCTGGCTCCACAGTGACCACAACCTAATGGACAACTTGCAAGGAAGGTTCAATGGCTCAGGGACCGAGACGAGTAGCATGATGGAACAATGAACCATACCCAAGAAGCCAACAATAATGATGGAATAGGAAACACTAAGAACCAGCTTCTACACAATGATAGTCTCCTGTGTGAGAGGAGAAAACAACCAGGCCACATACTATGATCTGAAGGTGCACTGTACATTAAAACTCTTGCATAATTTTAAATCATCAAAATAGTCTGCTAGTTTTTAGGTCAGTTGGAGTTACCAGACCTTGCAATTTGTTTATGTGCAGTAATATTTTCAAGTGATTCACAACGACCAATTAAAGGCACAACAGTCTTCTAACAAACATTCTACGTTCACTGCAAATGCTGACCATTTCAAGAGTCACCTAATTTAGTGCTTCACCCTAACATAAGACCATACATTTATAACTGGTGTCTATTATTTTCAATCCATGGTAGTTCTGCAGTAAGCAGTGGAAGTTAAAAAAATGTCTGGAATAGTTTCAACACAAAACTCCGCGTGCATAACCTTTACAGGTGTGTGGAAACAGACTTCATGAAGTGATTATCATTTCTTATCTATTAACACGATGGAGTTTCAAAAAATAAGGTAACAAACCCTGATGCTGAAATATTCATTCCAATTTTGATGTAAACATGGCAATAGGATACCACACAGTACACATCATAACTCCCACTTAGGCACCAATGATATTCCAGCATCTGCCCCATGGTGCCAGGGCTTGTATCCAAGTGCAGAGGAAACTGTTATCAGTAGCCAAGAAGTGACAGTTTACTTCAGATCAGTATCTGCAGCCATCACATGCCAGCTGGGTCCAAAGGGATGGATATCACTGGGCCTCATACTGCCAACAAAACTGGTAACTCATTACGTACAACAGCTGCGAGTTTATTAACCGCCTTCCCTCCAATCCACATCTTGTGCCCAGTGGTCCCTCTTTGGGCTCCGTAAACAGCACATCACCAAACAGCAACTTGCAACAAATGCCAACATGAAACAAGCTGTCACCTCCTGGACACTGACATCTGGCAACTGAATTTGTGCTAGGCCAGGATACAAGACTGGGAGCCAGAGTGGAACAGATATTCAACTGCAACATGAAGGTCTGATGTGTACGTGTGCCAAATACACACAGAAGTCAGAATGACATTCTTCACATCACGGTACTTGTTACCAACTTTTTCCAATTAGATGACACAACAAAAACTGATCCCGTAAGATTATAAGCCCTAATTGTATGATGCCAATTTTCCATGAACTAGAAAGTCTGTACTATGTAACATCCATAGAACAGTGTTTCTCTTGCCAATATGTGGAAATGTGGAGATGAACAGCATACCAAATATTTTACCAGACGGGTATCTTGTGGACCCCAGGTAGGTTGTTATAAACGGGACAAAATAGTGCACCAAAAAATCTGAACTGGCAAAAAAAAAATTTTTTTTTTAAACTTCCCAGTGAAGAGCCATTATATGGACAGATAAATGTAATACATACAAAGAGTCAAGCTTTATCACACACACACACACACACGTTAAATGCTGACATAGCAATGTCACAAAACAGTTACAGATACCAAAAAACACACTTCCACCAGAGAGGGTCTAAGTGGTGACATGCCAAGGGCAAGACTTTCCACTATGTACAATTGTGCCACTTGCCTACTTTGTTCAAGTTCAGTGGCAATGCCTGCAACAACACTATCAAGATGAATGGTCAACTGAAACCCTCCCCTTTGGTTATGGTTTTGTAGAATGTCAGCAGATCTCACACTGGACTTCCAAGCTCAAAACATTACCTGAAATGCCACTGTTTTATTGTAAAATGCAACTGAACTTCCAATTTTATTCACGTGGCATTTAAATGCAATATAAGCAGACTTGCCAAAAATTGAGATATTTTATTCATATACAGTTTATTGACAATGAAGGGAAACTGGATATTGATTCCTACATAAATTATACTCTTCCCTTCATCACCGTGTTTGAAATGGCTTTGAGAACAGTAACAAATCTGTCAATACTATTTTGCATGTATAGCTGTGTTTTTAGCAGAGTACTCATCCATCAGTGACCAAGTAGACCTCACTTCATTAATAAGCATATACACACCCACTGGGATTGAAATGTGTGCCTGGAAAATTGTCAACATAATTTTCTCCGACATTCAATCACAGTTTACCGGAACCACACTCCACCATAGTACATAAAACTAAGCTCCGTGGCCTTAGTCCGCACGTGAACTATACCGACACAGCGGCCGCCACAGGTCGGCGAAGTTAGTGCCAACTTTTGCGGATAGAGGGGTGTCACGTGGTCAGCGCAACGGGTCCCCACAGCCATTAATCTCTGTTTTCTAGACCTGGAACCGCTACTTTTTTCATTCAAGTAGCTCCTCGATTGACCTCACGAGGCTGAGTGGGCCCTGTTCCAGACCCACTACTACTCAGAAAATCTGGTAGCACCGGGGATCGAACCCGGGACCTCTGTCTCTGTAGCCAGAAACTCTGACCACTAGACCAGAGGCGGTCCCACCATAGTACATATGTACAGAAAACCACACTGCCAATATTGAATCACATCCACTAACAAGAACCAGCCCTTCAACGCTGGATGCAGTTCCACTGTCTTGTGAATAATTTTAGCCATAAATATTACTAATAAAACATACATTAAACAGTGCTGCACAAGGCAGACAGAGCTGTACCATCACATGAACAATTTTATTGCCAGTGGCAATTACAGATGTATGTAACACAGGCTACATGCAACGAATCTGCAATAACTGGGAGAGTCCTATTCATAAATACAATCTAAACACAAACATTTATGGAACCAAACACACAGATTAAATGCCTACTCATGGAATTCTCATTTTGCAGTTTTTAATTCATTCAGGAATGCAGCTTGTTTTATGCTTCTGAGAACTTCATATGATGTTTCTTTATCACATTACTGTAAAGAGGCACTTGACATTTGTAAAAGAAGTATGCGTACGTGTGTAGCGTACTTTTAGTTTTCTCTAAACAGGCAGCACACAATTAGCTGCTGTAAAAACTACACAGCTCAGAACCTTTTCAATATAATTTTGAACTCGTCTATAAAAATATAAACAAACAATGCTGACAGATTGATGTACATTTTGGCGATACTTTCAATGAACAGTAATAAATAACTGGCAAGAACTTAGTTGTTAATTTTGTATGTGCTACCAACAGTAAGTGCACCTAAAATTACTAATAACGAAACTGTCTCCAACACATAAGTAAATAGTGGTGACTGTTCCCAGTGGAGATGATTCAATGTACATGCTGTTCAACAGTCTGTTTTGCTGCACGTCATGTGTGAAATGCGAGTCTCCTAGATTGTGATAGAATCACAAACAAAAAAAGTTGGAAATTTTCCAGGATCACAGTACCAAGTACAGCAGGCATCTACATTCAGTACAGTCTGTTAAGATGACCACCCAGTCAGTCACCTATCACAGTTGGCCACATTATTCCATACCTTTGCCACTTGGGCATCATGAATCCTGGCCACAGTTTCACATTTAGTACTATTCTTAATGTGTAAGTTCAACCCCCGTGTGTTGGCCACCCTAAAGTGTGTTATCTTTGTAATGTTATACATGGCATCATTTATTAGCAGAACTATTCTCCATACAACCTCCAACATTTCTGTGTGAGCACAGACATCAGACTGGAATTCCCGGATGACAACTGATCCATTATTGTTCTGAAGTTCCTAAACACTCGCACAGTTATGTAATTGCTATCCAACTCGACCAACTTTTTCTGCACTGTGAACTGTACACCTGCACATGCGAGTGCAGAATTTAACAATTGCAAGAGCAAATGAAGAATGTGAGGAAGATACTGGATGCAACCAAGTGACTGTTCTCTGCCAACTGCATGTTACAACAAACAAATAACAGTGGGGATTTGACATGTAATATTTTGGAAGCGAAAGCAGAGCTGGGTCCACTACCATACTGCAAAACAAAAAATGAGCAGGGGGGTTTCAATCAACAGCCTCCCCTTTAAGCCCCGTAGAAACATGGGCAACCCACAACGAAAAAACAATGAACAAGTGTGTACAATTTTACCCTTACTAAATGCTCTTTCATTTTCAGTGTGCTTCAACCACCTCAGGTTTCACAGAAAATTATGAAACGTGATAACCCCTGTATGTTCACACTACTTCTGGTTTGGAAATCAGAACATCTTAACACACAATTTTTGTTGCAGTGTACATAGCAGAAAGGCTGTGCTAAACAGAGCCACCAAATAACACCCCACAACACCTGCCCCAAGCTTCTTGGTGCTGCATTAATTTAAAACTCCTGAGGACAAATCTGTCAATACAAACACTTACAAATAGAAGAACACGCACAAGGATACACAACAAAATAAATATCAACTTACCATAGTCTCCACGACCCATAGGTCCTCGCATAGATCCACCCCCACTTGCACCTCTGGGACCTGGTCCCCCAGGACCTCTCATTGGCATTGAGCTTGGCAACATGCTTGGGTGGGATGGTGAGCAGCCACCTCTAACTTGCATCATCTGCATCATCCTCCTTTCTCTGGCACGAAGTATTTCCTCTTTCTTTTTCTTGTCAGAAGGTGGTTTTGCAAGTGACACTTCGATTGCAGAACCGCCCATCTCCTTCCCATTCAGTTCACTCATAGCCTATGGCAGATGCATAAAACAAATATTATCACTTACAGATTTGTACACCACAAATGTAATCACTCCTCCCCATGCCATACTTGATGTAACAAACATTTAATAAGAACAGAAGTTCAGCTTATGCAGTAGACCCTCCACAAGCAAACAGACTAAGCAGATGTTTAGTGGTACTTCTTGGTTCAAACAGTACTTCAACACTTGATTCAGTTGAACAGTGTTTAACATTTATTGATGTCTTTTAACCCCTTCAACACGTTTCAATACCTAGGTATCATTATCCAATTAAACTTCCAAACTGGCAATTGCACTTAGTTCCCTGTGCAGTGGGAAACAGACAAATCTTATGAAGAGCCTAAAATGTATTTTCAGAAAATACCCCCACGGTTACCCTACAATAAAATTTTAATATGCCTTAAAGTACTTGAATTTTAATTTGAAAAGTGACTGGCATCAATAATTGCTACAAACTGTTTTACCCCCTTCCTGTTAATAGGTACACTCTGTTCAACAAAAATCAAGCAGCCTGAAATTTCATACATTCCGTTCTGTAAGTGACATGATGTACAGCTGCCATTGCAATTCAAGTCATTTTACTTCCTCCATATTTTGGCATTCTTGGCGTTTCTCCCTTTTCCTTTCATTACAATCATACCACGCCACTTATACATTAACCGCACACCAATGCATTTGCTTAAATAGCAGTTACAACATGAATTAAAAATTCATTAATTTTTCAAGGCTGCAAGGGATGGATGTTGCAAAACAGCGGTTGTTTGCCGCAGCCGGAGGTAGCGGAGCCCGCTTATGTGTAATAGCAGTACTCTTGCATTCTTTGGAAACAAACTATGTTGGTTCAAGTCCCAGCAACAGCACCCCCCCCCGCCCCCCCATTTTGTATATGATCTAAACTCACAAACAATAAATTAAACCATGCACTAACAAACTGATTATTACATTATAAGTTTCGAGAGTTATCTGTGCTTCACTGGCATGGCTAGAAATGTGAGTAATGCAGATATTTGTTATTTGAGTAATGCAGATATTTGTTATTTTTCCATAATTCTTTTTTGTTTACTGACATTCTGATTTAGAAGGTTTGTGTTCGAATGGGACTGAAACCAGGCATGTGAAACTCCGTGCTCAAGGGCTGTAGTGGGTTTGGAGATCTGACATCGGGCAGCACAATTTGAAAAATTTAAGGAAAGGAATTGTTCAGCATATGATGGGTGTGCATAGGAAGTATAAGGACCAAGGGTGGTTTTACTCCAACTCTAGTTTCAGTGCAGCTCTAATTTTAACTTTCGAAACAAGTTCATAATTCTTCTCCCACGTGGACTTCTAGCAGACAATAACACATTTTTAACAATGTGAATTAGCATAATGCAGCTGCAGAAGACACTTGCTTCGAGTGGCTGAGAAATGAAAGAAAGCTCACTTAATTTAATGAACAATCCTTCAATTACAACAGTGTTCTAGAATGGAATCCCAGTAAGATAATGTTCAACTGTAAGCTTAAAATGGTGGAATGCATAGATGAATACACATATACACAATCTCACAACATCACTTTTCTTTTTCATGACAGTAGTCTACAATTTTTCAGAGCAGGGTAAATGAAATTAAAGGAGTTAAATGCATGCACGTTCTCTGAAAGATAAATATCTAACATAGTACTTAATGATATGTAAGTTGTGACAAAAATCATACTTTTGTGAAAAACATCCCTGGCATCTATACTGAATTGTTTCAAACAGAAGCTCCCCTTCAAAAACACATAAGAGCAATGGCTGAAAAATAACATAGTACAAAGTATACGCACCGTCATTGCATTGTCTCTATCTTCGAAATGAATAAAGGCGTAGTCCTTGATCTTCTTAACCCTCTCTACTTTTCCAAAAGCCTCAAATGACTCTTTTAACTTTTCTTCCGAACAGTCTTGTGTCAGATTCCTTACATACAGAACTTTCACCTATAGAGAGAATAGTAACATGCTGAACACAAAATTCACCCAACCTGTCAATCATATTCCTACAGGGTATGAAAAAAATGGCACCAAGTTATGACACAACCTAAGCCTAAATATTAAGAACACAAATATGTACTGCTGTAATCTTTACACATGGAAATATGCAGTAAAAATTATACCACTAAAAGCATCAATCCAAAACAGATGCAGAACCTGTACATAAAACACACATATAAAACAAATATGACTATTCCTGATATCAGAGTACATCCTCACGTGTGCTCTTATATAGAAATGACAAAAATATACATTGAATGCACAAAATAAAATCAGTTTCAGCATTAATGAATGCATTCACCTTCAGTTGCTGCAAGGACAGCACTGTTCAATTTAAATGCCAAGTACAAGATAGGGTTTTCTAATTTTGTGCAAAAGAACATACGTTTGAGGGAATGTCCCTTTTGTCCGCTAAGGTTAACAGTTTTACACACAACAGTTACATCATTTTCCTCCACATTCTAACTCATAATGAAGGAAGTTCAGTAAGTGAATTACACAACACTCAGCACACTTAAGCAATGGTGGCAGAACTATGAGAAACATCAAGAATTTCTGGCAAAAGCGAAATGAGCATCAATCAAAATATAAGACCCAGGTGGCCATCAATGAGAGGCACAGTAGAAGCTACATCTGCTTCTACAGCTGCCGTACAGATTGTGATTTGCTCATGGAAAAAAACGAGGCCCATCATTTTATTAATTAGACCACACCACACATTAATTTTGGAGTGATGCAATATACTTGATGGGTTCAAATGGCACCTCCAAGCCCCAAATTCAATATCTGTAACCATTCCCTTTTCATAGCATGCAGAAAGCTTTTTCATTATTAAACACAACTTTGACACCCTCCTCCCCAAAAATGGGCCATTCACTACCAGCCTTTCACAAATTAACATGGCAAATTCATACTGTTTTTGCCAATCAGACGGACTGACATGATACAGAACTGGGGTTTGCAGAGGTGAGATGCAATTCCTTCTCTCTCTCTCTGCAGGTTTAAGCCTTTGGGGCCAAATATCAAATACAATATACAGGGTGTTTCACGACTTTAGGGCATAACTGCAAGAGGTGATTTCCTAGGTCTTTGTGATCAAAAAAGTTCATATAAACATGTGTCCGATTTTGGACGGTTACGGAGTTATGACCGTT
>Ga0123353_10007787_pt1 | contig 14537 bp, 7 predicted proteins | sample TergutLab28metaG_3_FD_92763 | JGI IMG/M metagenome (GOLD analysis project Ga0123353, IMG submission 92763) | Labiotermes labralis P3 segment gut microbial communities from Petit-Saut dam, French Guiana - Lab288 P3 | ecosystem: Host-associated > Arthropoda: Insects > Digestive system > Gut ... | reverse complement strand
GGGTTTGCACGCTCCTGTGGAGATGCCTGAATATTTGTATATTCCGGTCGGTAGCGGCGGCAGCGGAGAAAGCGATGATCCTTACATCATTACCACACCTGCACAGTTGGCGCAGTTGGCAACCGCCGTAAACGCCGGCAACGCAGATTTCAACAGTAAACATTACCAATTGGGCAATAATATTGATCTCTCCGATTACCAAGCTGGCGAAGGATGGTTGCCAATCGGGATCAGCCCCGAAAGTTCATTCTCAGGCATATTCGACGGCGATCAATATCAGATTACCAATCTTGTCATCAACAACACCAGCCTCGAATATGCAGGACTGTTCGGGTATGTACTTTCCGGAACCATCAAAAATCTCGGAGTTACAGATGTGAACATCCAAACTTCTACCTCCTTTATTTCCTACACAGGCGCAATAACCGGATACAGCGTTCAAAGCGACATCTCCAACTGTTACTCAACCGGTTCTTTAACCGTTTCCAATTCTGCCCATTCTGTCATAGGCGGCTTGGCAGGCGAAAATTGGGGCACGGTGTCGAACTGTTATTCATCGGCTGCGATAAGCGCTACCGGCGATGGTTCTTACGCCGGCGGAGTAGTCGGAAAAAATTTCGGCAGCGTAACGAGATGCTATGCAACAGGTTCCATCAGCGGCTCCGGTTATACAGGCGGCATAGCAGGATACAACCACGGCGAAGGCGAATCGGAAGGTAACGTGTCGGATTGCGCCGCGCTAAATCCCAACATCAAATGCACGGGCGGCAATTTTGGGCGAATCGTCGGATTTAATTCCGCAGGGACACTCGCCGGCAACGCCGCATTTGTCCTGATGATGAATCCTTCAAACGGAACAACATGGAGCGCCAAAGGAGCAACCCAAAAAGACGGTGACGATATTTCAGCTACATCCATTGATACCAATGGCACTATTGGCAATCGTTTTACAAGCGTAAACGGCTGGACGATTCAAAACGGCAAACTGCCGGGATTTGGCGCAGCAATTGATATGCCTTTGCATCTGCAACGTCGTAGCGGAGACGCTTCAGAACCGTACCTCATTACCACAGCCGACCAGTTGGCGCAATTGGCAACGTTGGTCAATTCGGGAAATCCAACTTTCAATAGCAAACATTACATGCTTGGCGCCGACATCGACCTTTCCGCTTACAGAACAACCTTTAACGGCGGCGAAGGCTGGATTCCCATCGGCAACGAAACGAATCCTTTCAAAGGCGTTTTCAACGGCGACAACAGGGTTGTTTTCAACCTCTTTATCAACAATACTTCCAGTGCATATATCGGCTTATTCGGTTATGTAAGCAATGGCGAAGTGAAAAAATTAGGCGTTGTTGACGTGGACATATTCTCTTCCACCTCTGTGAACACTTACTTAGGCGCAATCGTCGGTTTTAACGCCGGCGGCGCCATTTCCGAATCTTATTCTTCCGGCTCAGTCTTTTCCATGACATCCTTAAATACCTATTGCGGCGGAATAACAGGCGTCAATTCATCGGGCGCCATCGCCAACTGCTATTCTACAGCCTCAGTTTACGCTGAAGCCGGCAATGGCGCATACACTGGCGGCGTGGTTGGCGAAAACAGCGAAACCGGCGCCACAGTGTCCAACTGTTATGCCATGGGTTGGGTAAGTTCAAACAGTTTTGACGGAACGGCTTATTCAGGCGGCGTCGCAGGAAACAACCTGTTCGTTTCAATAACGCATTGCGCGGCATTCAATCCAAGAGTGACCGCCTCAGGTAATACAAGAGCCTTTGGGCGGGTGGTTGGAAATAATTCCGGAACGCTGGCCAACAACATCGCATTCGATCAAATGATTAACACCACTGGAGACACCGATTGGCCAACTAACGCACTCAACGCAAAAGACGGCGAAGGCAGAACCATTCAAGCCATCAACAACAACGATAACGGTGCGCTGAGCGATCGTTTTAAAGAAGAAAACGGTTGGACCACCGAAAACAGAAAACTGCCCGGCTTATTCGGTCAAACCGTAGATATGCCGAGCCATTTGTTGATAATCGACTTCTCCGACGGCGACGGCTCGCAACAAAATCCTTACATCATCACAACCGCCATTCAGCTTGCGCAGTTGGCCACAGTTGTCAACGCAGGCAGAACCGATTATAACGACAAATATTACCAATTGGGCAATAATATTGATCTTTCGGATTTTGGCAAAGATTTTAACAACGGTGAAGGATGGATTCCAATCGGAAATATTGATGATCGTTTCGAAGGATTTTTTGACGGCGACAACAAAAAAATTACAGGTCTGTATATCAACAGCGCCACCCTCTGGTACGCAGGATTATTCGGCTGCATTGAAAATGGCGCCATCAGTAATCTTGGCATGGAGCAGGTAAACATCACCGTTTCTAATTCAATAGGCACAGGCGCGCTTTGCGGTAGCAACTTCGGCAGCGTCATCGCCAACTGCCACTCCTCCGGCAAATTGACCTCTTCTAATTCCTATTCCGGCGGTCTTCTCGGCGAAAACTTTGGAACCCTGTCCAACAGCCATTCATCAGTTTCTATAACTTCTGAAGGCTATTCGTATTCAGGCGGCTTGGCAGGAAGAAACAATTTAGGCGCCACCATTACAAACTGCCATTCGTCAGCCTCCATAACCTCTAACTATTATTCCGGCATCATCACTGGAATAAACGAAGGTGCCATAACAAGGTGCTATTCAACGGGCATGGTCACCTCCACCGGTGATACATCAGTCGCAGGAGGAATAACAGGTATCAATAGGAACGGCGCCATTTTAAACTGTTATTCAACATCTTCAATCTTTTCTCACGGACAAGTTTCCCATGCAGGCGGCTTGGTTGGTAGCAATGAAGGTGGCAGCGTACAAAACAGCGCAGCGCTAAACCCATATTTGACCTGTAGTGGCAATGTGATGGAGTTCGGTCGAATCGTCGGATGGATGCAAGACGGTACGTTATCCAACAATGCTGCATTCAGCGGCATGATCAACCCCAACGGCAACACCGCTTGGAACGCCACAGGAACCGATCAAAAAGATGGATTAAGTTTATCAGCCCAAGACATCAACGCATCAGGTACGATTGACGGGCTGTTTACCACCGCAAACGGATGGACGGTGCAAAACGGCAAACTGCCGGGCTTTGGCGCAACCATTGACATGCCTTTTCACCTGCTGTTTCACGAAGGTACGGAAAATGATCCTTACATCATCACCACGCCCGGGCAGTTGGAACAATTAGCAATCCATGTAAACGCAGGCAACACGGCTTTCAACAGCAAGCATTACAAATTGGGCGCCGATATTGACCTGTCGGGCTACCAAACCGGCGAAGGCTGGATACCGATCGGAAATAATAACCATCGCTTCAAAGGCGTTTTCGACGGCGATAAAAAGAAAATTACAGGACTGTATATCAACAGTACAAGCCTCGAATCGGTAGGATTATTCGGCTGTATCGAAAATGGCGCAGTAAAAAATCTGGGTATTGAAAATGCAAATATCACTTCTTCTTATTCAGGTGAGCCAAATTTATCGGCAGGCATCTTAGCCGGTCGCAATCTCAACGGCGACATCTCAAACTGTTACGCCTCCGGCTCCATAATTTCTTCAAATGATTTGGATTCTTCAACGCCCGCAACTGTCGGCGGCTTACTCGGTGAAAACACCGGCTTTCTCTCCAACTGTTACTCAACCGTCGCTGTAACTTCCAATGGTTTTTATGCTTACGCAGGCGGTTTGGTTGGATCAAACGACGGCGCCGTTTCAAACTGCGCTGCGTTGAACCCCAGCGTGAACTGTTCGGGCGATTTCACATTCTTTGGAAGAATAGCCGGTCAAAATAACGCCGGTACGCTCGACGACAACATCGCATTCGACTTAATGATCAATCCTGATGGAGAAACATTATGGGACAACACAATCCTTAATGGCGATGATATTTCATCTTACGACATCTATATGGATGGTACGCTTGGCGGACGTTTTAAACAACCTGTCTGGACAACCGAAGAAGGCAAACTGCCGGGGTTGGGCGCTGCATTAGCAATGCCGGAGCATTTAAAAATTACCCTTTATACCGTTACATTCCTTGTCGCAGGCGAAAACGGTTCACTCACGGCAACGGTTGACGGAAAGGATATCCTGAGCGGCGTGTGGGTGCATGAAGGAAAAATCGCCGTATTTACCGCCGAACCCATCAACAGCGATTACCGCGTAAAGGAATGGATGGTAAACGATGTGACGGAAATTACCTCAAGTACTCAGAGATTTGTCGATGTGACAGAAAATATAACGGTTAAAATAGTGTTTGAACTCATCCCGCCTAATGATATCAAGGATGCAATCATTACTCTTTCGCAAGATACATACACTTACGACGGCACAGAAAAGAAGCCGGGCGTAACAGTGGTATTGAACGAAGAAACGTTGATTGAAAACACGCATTACGGCGTGCGCTACAGAAATAACACCGATGCAGGAACAGCATACGTGGATGTGGAAGGAATAAACGATTATTCAGGAAATGTAACGAAAACCTTCACCATCAATCCGGCAACAATAACGAACCGTGCAATAAAAGGCGTAACGATCCCCGAACATGATTTGCCTGCGCCGGCTGTGATTGAGGAAGATCCACAATTCACCGGAACGATTCAATGGTCGCCTGACGACAATCCATTCAAACCCGGAACGTCTTATACAGCCGTTATCACTCTTAGTCCGATGACAAACTATACCATGACAGGCGTTGGAGCCGACTTTTTCACAGTGACGGGAGCAACCGCAAGCAACAGCGCCAACAACGGCATCGTAACCGCTCTCTTCCCTGCTACAGCGCAACTTCAACTTACCGGAACAGCGATCATTGACAACACCAGTCCGCGCATCGGCGAAACGTTAACCGGATCGCTTGATAACAGCAACAACACCGGCAATTTAAGTTACGTATGGAAAGCCGCCGGCGAAAAGGTCGGAGAGGGCAAAGAATACATAGTGACGGTGGGTAATTTCAACAAGACGATTACCCTTGAAATCACATCGAGCGTAGAGACGGGCGTCCGCATCAGTGCAGAAACAGATGCTGTATTGAAGAAAGCCGCTCCCTCCGCTCCCTCCGCTCCCGTTCCATACCAAGTTACGCACAACAGCGTAACGCTGCAAGCAGAAAATGGTTATGAATATATGAACAACACATCATCGTGGCAGACAAGCCCCACATTTGGCGGTCTGGTGTCCGAAACAAAATACACGTTCTATCAGCGTATCAAAGAAACCGATGATACCGAAGCGTCGGATACCAGCGACGGATACGAGGTAACGACAGAAATCACTCCTTCAGGCGCACTCATCGGAACGGCAAAGATCGATAACATGAATCCGTACGTCGGCGACAAACTGACAGGATCGCTTGTTGATGGCAACAATACCGGCGAATTAAGTTATGTGTGGAAAGCCGACGGTAATCAGGTCGGCGAAGGCGAAGAATACACGGTAACGATCAACGACGTCGGAAAGTCGATCACGCTTGAAATCACATCGAGCGTAGAATCAGGCTCTGTCGCCAGCGCCACCCCGACGGCGGCTGTTGCCATAAGAACTTACACGGTAACTTTCCACGTCGCAGAAAGCGGTAACGGTACGCTTAAAGCAACTGTCGATGGAACGGGAATCACCACCGGCGCATCGATTCAGGGAGGCAAAGAAGTTGTATTCACTGCCTCGCCGGACGACAATTATCGCGTGAAAGAGTGGAAACTTGGCGGAAATATAATTCCCGAAGCCACCGCCGCCATCTACACACATCCCGGTCTCTCGGCAGCAATCACAGTTACCGTAGAATTTGAACCGATTCCACCGACAAAGCACATCGTCAATTTCAACGTCGCGGGAAGCGGAAAAGGATCGCTGAAAGCAACCGTCAATGAAACGGAAATCACCACCGGCGATGCAGTTGAGGAAGGTGAAATTGTTACATTCACCGCCGCGCCCGATAACAATTACCGCATAAAAGAATGGAAACTTGATGGCAATGAAATATCCGGAATCACCACCACCTACACACATCCCAGCCTCTCAGCAGCAATAACGGTAACGGTAGAATTTGAAGAGATACCTGAAACCCCGCCCACCATCACCACCACCGGGCTGGATAACGGTACGGTAGACGTAGCGTACAGCGTAACGCTCACCGCTACAGGCAGCGATCCGATCAGATGGTCAAGGAGCGCCGGCAACTTGCCCGAAGGTTTGAACGTGATAGACTACCCCGGCGCAATATCCGGTACACCCAAAAAAGCAGGAGATTTTACATTTGTATTGATGGCTAAAAATAATTCAGGCGAAGTCACGAAATCCTTTACCATCACAATTGCCAAAGGTACAGGCGCATCTTTGACCGGAAAACCCATCATGGAAAGCAAATCTCACGACCGCATCACTGTCTATGAAATAGCGTCGCCGGAAAACGGCCAACCGGTTGCATATTCCATCAGAAGAGATTTAAACATACCGCCGCAAACAGGCTGGCAGTCCGCAACAACCTTTACCGGACTAACGCCCGGCGCGCTCTATTATGTGTTTGCTCGCGCCGCCGAAAACGACGATTACCTTGTCGGTCTTGCCGTTGAATCCTCTCCGATTACCACCGATGGCATCACGAACAGCGGCGAAATCGAACTGACAAACCTGTTAAAAGCATGGGTACGCAACGAGATGCTGCACATCGTCGGCCTCTCCGTCGGCGAAACGCTGAACGTGTACAACGCAACAGGAGCATTGATCTACCAAAATGTCGCCAACAGCAACGAAATGGATATACCGTTAAAAACGCAAGGAGTGTATTTGATTCAGCAGGGGAATCACACGGTGAGGGTGGTGATACAGTGATTAATCATTGATTATTAATCAATCACTGTCCAACCATTATTAGCGGCAACATCTTTGTTTCCACAAGTTGCTGTGCCCGGGTTATTTTGGATATATACTTCTTTTGAAACACCTGTAATACCATTGTCGTGCAGCGACCCTAACAATGTGGTTAACTCAGTGGCTTCCATCTCATTCTTACTGCAAAACAATGTTTCCAATTTGGTATTTTTGGTCATGTTCATGCCAGTTATCTTATTGTCGCCACAGTTCAGTATTTTCAAATCAACATTAGAGTCAGTATTCAACTCGCCTTCAATCAGATTATTGTTGCATAACAGGCTAATGATTTTCGTATTCTTGCTAATGTCCAATTCTTTCAGTTTATTATTGCTGCAATTCAATTGAGTCAAATTAGTATTGCTTTTCATATCCAGCTCTACTATCTGATTACCGCTGCAAAACAAATCTTTCAATGCGGTATTTTTGCTCACGTCCAACGCCGTTAATTGATTGTTGCAGCAATCCATTTTTATCAGCGCCGTGTTTTTATTCACGTTTAGCGTCTTCAATTGATTGTCGTTGCAATCTAATTGTGTCAGCGCATCATTTTCACTTATATCCATGCTTGTTACCTGACTGTTTGGAAAACTCAAACGCATGATGTTTTCGCCATATATAGTGATGGTACGCGAATCGCCGCTGGCATAATGATGAGATCGGCTCGTATTACCCAAATTATCAAACGTTTCATTTTCTGATTCATCGCCCCAATCAATGGTAATTTTTCCGGAGCCTGAAAATTCAAGTCTTACGTTGCCTTGTTTATTTGAGACGAGGGTCATTTTTTTCCCTGTCGGTATAGGTGGGTCGGAATCATCATTCAGTGTTCCTGTAACGGTACATGCGGTAAAGGCAGCGATTATGATCACTGCAATCATCATCAAATCAAAAAGATTTCTTTTCATCGCTCTATTTTTAATTAAGTTAATTTTTTTCCTGTTCATCGTTCTAAAAATTGAAATGAATACCCAGTGTGAAACCTACTCCGGTCAGGTTACGTTCAAAGTTGATGTCATCTTTGTCTTTTACCGTGCCGAGCGCCGACTGTACATTCAAGCCCAGCCCCAAGTTCTCTGTAAACCGGTAACTGACGCCGGCTGAAAAAAGAGCGCCCATAGAGGTAAACGACTTATCTGATGTATCGGTAGAAAAATCGCCGGTCTGTTTCGATACTATCCAATTGATCCCGCAAGCAGCGGCACAAGCAGTGACGGCAAATTTATTTTTTCCAAAACGGGCGTGCAAAGCCGGTCCAAAAAGCATCGCCATATCGCTGTATGTGTATTTTTCGCCGAAATCGACATTGCAGATCAAGGCGTTAACTTTAAGCCCAGCGCCCAGCCACGACGTAAAGAAATATGCGAAGTCTGCTCCTGCAAGGGCAGCGCCGCCACTGTCTATTTCGCCAAACGAAACCGTGCCATACGTACTTGCTCCACCATTGATCGCCACAAGAAATGACGGATATGCGCTTACCGTTTTTTCGTTTTTTTCTCTTTTTCCCGCAGTCGCATCATTACTCTGACGGGTCTTTCTGTCAGCCTCTGCCGGTGCAAAATTGTATTTATACGACGCCACTTCACTCCTTTTGATGGGAATAATTCTACCCGGACCAAAGCGAAACTGTATCTGTTCGGGGGTTACTTCCATGATCTTGCAATGGAGGCTGTCGCCGGTGGTGGTTACAATCAAATCTTGCCCATACACAACACACGAACAGAAAAGGAACATAAATATAATCAAATGTTTCATATAGATTTTTATTTTACAGATGAACGCACAAATGTAGTGACTTTTTTTAAATACAGATCAATTGGCACAATATTTGATTGAAATTTTTGCTCAATCACATTGATTTATGAAACGAATATATATCATCGTCTTGTTGTATGTCTGTGCGGTTTTCGCACGGGCGCAGGATGTTGATACCATATTGCAGGCAGCCGATTCGTTGAGCGCACAGCCCAACGAGGCAGTAGATATTCTCAATCGGGCTTTGGCCGAGCACCCCGACTCGGAAGAATTGTTGAAAGTACGCGCCGAAGCGTATGAAAATCTGCAACAGTATGACAAAGCCGTTGTTGATTACATACGTTTGACACAAATGTATCCCGACGAAGAATCATTCTGGTATCGGTTAGGACGTAATCAATACATGAACGGACAGTTATCCGACGCCATGAAGAGCCTCCATCGTGCAACCAGTCTTAACTCGAAATATTTTCCGGCATATCATACCAAAACACAAGTCTTGCTGGAACTTCATCAATATGATGCCGCCTTGAAAGTGAGCGATTCCACTTTACGTATCGCCGAAACAGCCATGACCTATTTTTTACAGGGCGAAGTTTACCGAAAAATGAAATCTTGGCAGAAGGCAGAATGGGCTTATCAGGGGGCTACCAAAATCGACAAGGGATTCATTGAGGCCTATATCGCTTTGGCAGATATTGCGATAAACACCAATAAGGAGCGGGAAGCGCTCGAAGCTGCCGAAATGGCGCTCAGAATCAACTCTGATTCCAAGGAAGCGCTGATCGCCCGAAGCAGAGGGCAAGCCCTGTCGAAAAATTATATCGACGCAATTGAGGATGTTTCAGAGGTTATCCGATTAGACAGAAACAATGTTGATGCGTATTACTGGCGGGGAACATATTACAGGGAATCCAACAAACCGAAAGAAGCCATCAGGGATTTCGATGTAGTGTTGAAATTTCAGCCCGACAACTGGCAGGCTTTAGCCGAACGAGCTGATACCTACGCTAAAACAAACGATAAAAAAACTGCTTTGGATGATTATCAAAAAATATTGGTCATTGCAGAAAATCACCCTGAAAAGGAAACGATGATACAATTCGCCAACCGAAAAATTTTTGAACTCTATCGCGAAGACCGTGCGCCGGTCTTAACGTTGATTGAACCTAAATCTGAAGGTTTCGACATACAGATTCCAGATAACTTGCGATCCATCACCATCATAGGGAAAATAACCGACGAAAGCCCGATACAGTCGCTGATCGTCAATGGACAACAAATTCATGTAACCACTGTGGATGACGATTTTGAGTTTGCAACGGTTGTGAATCTTGCAAGTATTCAGGAAATAAATATAGAAATATCTGACATATACAATAATGTTACGAAAGTATCTTATCGGTTGGTCGCCATATCCACAACAGAATTGCCGGATGACCTGCTTGACGAGGATTCTGTTGAGGAATGATCACAACGTAATTGTAACAAATATTTGTTTTTGATACGTTGCATATTCAAAATGATTTGTACATTTGCACGGTTAAATAAAAAAAAAATATGGCGCGTTATCTTAATCCAAAGACAGATGTAACTTTCAAGCGTATTTTCATTGACAATCCCGCTCTGCTTATCAATTTTCTGAATTCGGTGATGCCTTTTGAAAACGGAAGGCAAATCTTGGAATTGGAATATTTACCACAGGAATTGGCGCCTGATACGCCGGGAAGAAAATTTTCCATTGTAGACGTCAGATGCAAGGACAATTTTGAACGGCAGTTTATTGTCGAGATACAATTGAATTGGTATGACGCCTTTATGAAACGTATTGTGTTCAACGCCGGAAAGGCTTATGTGCGACAATTAGGGAAAGGTCAGGAATATCATCTGTTGCAGCCGGTATATACGCTTTGCCTGTTAGTTGAAAATTTCGACCTCAAGACAGACAGATTTTATCATCACTTTCAAATCGTCAATCGCGAAAATACCGATGAAATTATTCCCGGTCTTGAATTTGTGCTGGTGGAACTGACCGAAAAGTTCCGCCCCGAAACGATCAGCGACCGCAGATTGATGGTCTTGTGGCTGCGTTTTCTGAAAGAAGTGAACGAGGATATGACTTCGCTTCCTGAAGAAATGATGGAAAATGAGTTCATACGTCTTGCAGCAGAACTTTGCGAAATAGGAGCTTTCACTCCCGAAGAACTTGCACAATATGAAGGGTTTTGGGATGCGGTGCGTATCGAAAAAACAGTCAAAGAAAGCGGAAAACAGGAAGGAAAAATTGAAACTGCACTGAATATGTTAGCCGATGGCGTGTCTATTGAAAATGTTTGCAAGTATACCGGATTAGCAAAACAACAAATCGAAGAAATTAGAAAAAAATAGTTTCAATTCAATCAATTAATCAAAATTCACAATTGTAAGGCATACGACAACTTAACGAACTTAGCGCAAGCGATTACACGAATGATATGTGCAAATATTTCAAAAATACGCTTACCTTTGCAACGTAAAAATTTCATTCTATATACAATGCAATTAATAGACGGAAAACGGATTGCCGACGAGATAAAGGCAGAAATAAAGGAACAGACGGATGTGATGAAATCTCAGGGGATCAGGCCGCCTCATCTGGTAGCCATATTAGTGGGACACGACGGAGGCAGCGAAACATACGTGGCGCACAAAGTGAAAGATTGCGAGGAGGTGGGTTTCAAATCCACGCTGATACGCTACGAAGACGACGTTACGGAAGCAGAACTACTCTACCGTATCGACAGCCTCAACGCCGACAGCGACATCGACGGTTTCATCGTTCAATTGCCGCTTCCCAAACATATCGACGAACAAAAAATCATTGAAGCCATATCGCCGTCGAAAGATGTGGATGGATTTCATCCGGAAAATGTGGGACGCCTGATGATTGGCCTGCCTTGTTTCGTTTCGGCAACGCCGGCAGGTATCATGGAATTGCTGCGTCGTTACGGGATTGATACACGCGGAAAACATTGCGTGGTGCTTGGCCGCAGTAATATTGTGGGTAAACCTGTAAGTATACTGATGGTTCAGAAATCATCTCCGGGCGATGCCACAGTGACCATTTGCCACAGCCGCACGAAGAATATCCCCGAAATCACACGGCAGGCAGACATCATCATTGCTGCCATGGGACAACCGGAATTTGTAACCGCCGATATGGTAAAAAATGGCGCTGTGGTTATTGATGTGGGAACCACACGCGTCCCGTCTGCCGAAACAAAATCGGGATGGAAACTGAAAGGCGATGTGAAATTCGACGAAGTAGCGCCCAAATGTAGTTATATCACGCCTGTTCCCGGTGGCGTGGGACCGATGACCAGGGTTTCGCTGTTGAGAAATACGTTGATGGCAGCGGGGAAAGGGAATAGGTAAGAATGAAGAATGAAGGGAGAGGTAAAAATATTTGTTACGGGGGTTGGCGTCATTTCGGGAATTGGTGTTGATGTTACTGAAACAAAGTCGTCTATCCTTCAGGGACTGACGGGTATTGGCCGATTAACGCTGTTCGATTCCGCACACAGAGATTCGGTTTATGTGTCGGAAGTGAAAATGACCAATGACGAATTGTACCGGTCGGTCGGAATACAGGAAGGTCAAACCGTATCGCGAACCGCTCTTTTGGGAATGAAAGCCGCAGGAGAAGCGTTATATGACGCCGGTTTCACTGCAGAAGAGAAGAAAAATACGGCATTGGTTTCGTCTACCTCTACGGGTGGCATGGACTTAAGCGAAATTTTTTACCGCAGGATGAAAACAGGACGAAAACCCCGTTTGCGTTACATCGTATCTCACGATTGCGGCGATAGTTCCGAACGAATCGCGGCGCACTACGGATTGGCAAAATTGTGTACAACGATCAGTACAGCCTGTTCGTCGGCAGCCAATGCCATCATGTTCGGTGCGCGGCTGATCAGACATGGCAAGGTTGACCGCGTTGTGGCAGGCGGAACTGATGCGCTTACCCTGTTTACACTCAACGGTTTCCGATCGCTTATGATCCTTGATCCGTCGCCTTGCAAACCCTTCGACAATACACGAGCCGGTCTCAACCTCGGCGAAGGTGCAGGTTATATCGTGATGGAAAATGAAAAAAGCATGATGAAATCGGGACGAAATTCATACTGTTGTCTTTCAGGCTACGGAAATGCCAATGATGCTTGGCACCAGACTGCATCATCGCCCGAAGGCGCCGGCCCGTATTCCGCTATGTGCCAAGCCCTGTCAGTAGGCGGTCTTTTGCCGGATGAGATTGATTACGTGAATGTACACGGTACCGGCACGCCCAACAACGATCTTTCGGAAGGACGCGCCATGATCCGTCTGTTTGGCAACCATCTGCCGCCTTTCAGTTCCACCAAGTCGTGTACAGGTCATACATTGGGCGCATCCGGAGGGATTGAAGCGGCGCTGGCAGCACTGGCAATCCGCAACGGCTGGATTTATCCGAATCTCAACTTCGAGCAACCAATGATTGAGTTGCCAATCATACCACAAACCAAACTGTCAACCGGTATTGCGCTACGCCACGTACTGTCCAATTCATTCGGTTTTGGAGGAAACTGCACCGCACTTGTATTTTCTAAAGAGAGCAATTAAAAAATAATTTGTCCATATTATTGAAAGAATATCAAAAATAATATCTATTTTTGGCCTCAAATTGGAACGATGTTTATCAGAAGAATAATATTGTTGATCGTAATGTTTACTGTGGTATCTGTTGCTTACGGGCAATCGGATATTTTCCTGACGCAACAATGGTTTTCGCGGATTAATATGAACCCTGCCGCTACCGGTAACAGCAACCATCTGGATGTGTTTCTGCTCAACCGACAGCAATGGGTTGGTTTTGAACATGCGCCAAGAACAAATGTCCTGAATGCACACAGTTATTTCAATACCCTCCAGTCGGGGTTGGGTTTAAGTTTGTTATTTGACAAGATTGGCGTAAGCTATCAAACAGTGAATGCCTTGTTTTCGTATGCCTATCATATTGACATAAGCGAAGAAGCGCTTCTTTCGTTTGGACTTTCTGGTGGAATATTCAACAATAATTGGGATCCGAATAAAAATGAATTAAGCGAAGGAAAAGATGAGATACCTTCTGACAAATTGTCGCTAACCTCTGCCGATTTTAATACAGGCTTTGAACTGAATTTGTATGGAATCACTTTGGGCGGATCGGTCACGCATTTGCTCAACTCGAGACCATCTGCCGGCAAACCCGGAAGAGAAATTCATTCTTATGTGCGTTACCGCATGACCATAGACCGGATTTACGATATTGCCCCCGGAATCATGTACCGTTATGCCAATAGCAGTCACTTTTTCGAATACAATGTTACCGGTTTTTACATGAAAAAATATTGGGCAGGTTTCTCATTTCGCCCTGATAATGCTTTATCAATGATGTTGGGCGCTGAATTTGGCATGTTCCGTGTCGGATATGCATACGACCGTTCGATCGGAAATACATCATCACTTGCAAAAAATTCGCATGAAATTATGCTTTTCGTACGTATTCAAAAACCGCAAAAAGACAGGAAAACAACCCGTTTCTTCGATTGATGCAAAAAATAAACAATAAATCTAATAATAAATAATAAATAATAAATAAACAATATGAAAGACGCAGTAGTAGGTATAGACATTGGAGGAACATTTACCAAATTTGGTATCATCGACCGTGTTGGTTCTGTTATTATGGAAGGTTCAGTCCCCACCGACCAGACTGACGACATGAATGTATATGTTTCCGGATTATGCGGCGCTGTCCGCAAAGCGATCAATGAACTGG
>Ga0123353_10007785_pt1 | contig 14539 bp, 10 predicted proteins | sample TergutLab28metaG_3_FD_92763 | JGI IMG/M metagenome (GOLD analysis project Ga0123353, IMG submission 92763) | Labiotermes labralis P3 segment gut microbial communities from Petit-Saut dam, French Guiana - Lab288 P3 | ecosystem: Host-associated > Arthropoda: Insects > Digestive system > Gut ... | reverse complement strand
GATAAGTTCTGTTAAACGTAATCCGACCTTTGCAAAAAGTATCCCCCCCCCCCCCCCCCCATACATGACCACTTTCTTTACCTACCGCAAGTGAAACACATTGGTGAATCGTGAATTCATGAAAATTCGCGTTTGCTGTAATTAAGAGCCACGCCATGAAGGTACATGGAGGAATGGAGGTACACTTCCACGAATTCTTAAGCACTGTACTAAGTGAAGGTGAATGATCGGCATCACGCCCCGCCCGATAAACCGCCAGGGACGTAGTCCTTAAATATCCACCAGTTTCAGTTGGACGTTGTGCAGGACAGCCGTGGAGAGCGAAGTCCTCTCACTTTGGTTCGTCTGGCTGTAAATACGTCAGTAGCACGTGTAGGTTATTAGTGCGCGATGTTGAATGTTCGGAAGTGTACCCGCCGGGTTGAGAGGGGGTCCTTGTCTGTAAGCTGATGTAAATGCATGCCAGGTACTTCTGCTGGGAAGAAGAGCTACTTTCAAATTGCCCTCCAGCAGATTAAAGACTTCGGTTTTTTGCTCTTCGTTGCTTTATTCGTCTTTTTTTACTTTACTCTTTGCACATTGCTGTTGGTTACGTACTTCAGTGGCCCGATTGCAAGCTGGCCGTGCATGGCTGAAGCGGCAAGTTGCTGGCGTCTCATTGCGTAGGCCCGGGCTCAATTCCAGGCCAGTCCATGCGAGAGTTGCGGTGAACAACACGGCACTGGGACAGGGTCATCTCCCAGTACTTCAGCTTTCCCCACTCAGTACCATTCCACCAATGCTCCACACTTATCCTTTCGTCACCGATGCGGTTTACGCTCCGCATGTGACTTCGTATTCGTGACACTGCAAAAGTCTGGGCTTTGAGACGGACGTGTTCGTCTGTCCTTTTAATTCGTCGCATGATTCATTGGAATCCGTTGAATTCCCTCGCATATAGCTTCTAGCGAAGAACACAGCCAAAAGACTGTTGATTTCTAGGTGACAGTAATTTCACGTGTTTTGACCATTCCTGCGTTTTGAAGATTATCTTAAATTGCTGTGAGAGTGTACTGGAAGTTTCCAAGATGCGCTGTCCACGTGGGCCCCTAAGGATCAACTTGCCAGTGGAAAAACACTGATTTACGAGGTAGCACATAGTAACTGGTGTCGCTCGAGGTTGGGAAATGTTTTACAAGCAGTCGGTGTTATCGAGAATTGTCCCAAGTCACATTTCAAATGTGCTGACCTGCTAAGCCAACTCGGTTCCTGCGCAAGGACGCCATGATACCAGCAGTCGTGCCGTTGCGTTTACATAACCATTTTTAGGACATTCTTACACAACACGCGAGAATATTCTAGTGCAGAGTGTCACGATTGTTAAATACCGAGTCACATTATAAGAAATTTCGCCCATGTGTGGAGGAGACAAATTTTGTTCTTGTGGGTAGTGAAGTACTGCAGAAGTGCTGTGCAGACCCTGTAGGCCTAGTAGTTCTTGTGTGATGGCGAGGTAGGTAAAAACGTTAGGCGGCCCTGGTGCTGGACACCCCGAGGCCAAAAAGTACCATCTAGATACACATAAATGCCTTCAATTAAATAGAAACGCCGTCCGAGTTACGAGTTGTAGGGTGAAGTCACGAGCGTCGTTACTTTGGTGGTCTTAGTTCTGTTAGCGGGCTTCACCAGTGCTTTGTAATCCATGTACTCTATTTATAAAAGTACTGTCATTCGCAGCAGTATTATGATAATTGAATTACATTACGAGCCGGAAACCAACTAATGTAACAGAAATTCGAGAGCTGCTATGAAGAGATCTAATTAAACCACGCCAGAGAGCTGTGCAGCTAAATACACTGCCAGTCCGTGCCGTGAAAGTTACACCTATGGGAACCACGACTCAGGTCAGAGCCAGTGTGCTTGCGGTTGGATGTTGAGTGTGTGTGTTCGGCAGCATGGAAGGCAGAGAGAGAGAGTCCCTTTCATATCTTAAGTAACATATTTTAACGTTGAAAGTATCAAGCTCGAGCATTTGTACCCACGACTGCGGTATTCATTTGTTGTGCAGTCTTCCCTGACATGTTTGTTACTTACTGGTGTTTTGTTGGTTTGTTTCTCGTTCTCTGAAGGTAATTTGTGCGTGTTGAAGTTGTACAAGTGAAATGTGGGTTATCTGCTTAGGAAGTGTTGGAATGTCTCCTTTGTTTAAAGAATTCAAGCCATTTCACCAGAGTTCATTGATATTTTGTATTTCCAAAGCTAAACGAACCAGGTTACAGTATGCAGTGTAAATTGTGTTACTGTAACAGTAGAGTTGGGGAATTCTGCTTACAAAAACTATGTGCCCACAACAGTTTAATCGTATGATCCTTAGGTGACACATCCCGTTGTGCTTGGATTAATAAGTGTGTTTAAAAGAGTTCCATCATTTCAACATAGTTCATTTCTAAGGTAATTATTTCAGGCCATCATCAGACCTGTGTACCAGAACCCATAAAAGAAACTATACACTCATCAATCTGAACTTTTTTATGTATGTGTATAAAACTTGTAAACAATGCATATGATTAGTGAAAATAATGTGAAATTTGAAAGAAGTTTAGAAATGTATATAAATGTTTGAAAAACTGTATATTCAACCAGGAATATGATCAATAACCAGTGAAATAAATGAGGTAAGCAGATTAAAATTTAGCATTAATGTGCACAGTGCAGAAGGCCCCCTGTCCAGGTTCCCTGCTCAGAGCTCCCAAAAACAGAGACGCTCCATTCAAGAGCCCCCCTTCCTCTGTGTCTCATAGCCCCAGGTAAATGAGCCCCCCCTCAAGGCCAGCACTGAAGGGTTCATGCTTGTTCTCAAACACTGTATAAATTTAAAGCCATTGAGCTGTAGCCTCTTGCCTCCACCCCCCCCCCCCCCACTTCTTCTTTCCTACCCATTTCAATACAATGGTGGGATTTGTGAGTCATTGGTGTCCACATTTCCACTGCAGATATAGTATGTACCAGTGAAGTTATGTAGTCTGTTTCTTAAACTGGCCTCATGTAATTAACCATGTTCATAATTGTGAAACCATTGTTTGTACAGTACCTTGACATCGGAGAAGACTTGAATGTACCAGATGACTTTACGCCTTCGGAGATTGCCTCTGGTCAGTGGTGGAGACATCTGCTTGCAGGAGGAATTGCTGGAGCTGTTTCAAGAACCTGCACTGCCCCACTGGACAGATTAAAAGTGTATCTACAGGCATGTATTTAATACTGGTTTCTCAGATGGCTTGGTTTATGAAATCTCTGTTTTGTGTTGAAGCAAAATACTCAGTAACACTAACCACATACTAAAGAGAAGTAGCACCCATGCCTGTGCCATGGTTTGCAAAATCTGACCATTCAGAACCTTGTACCAGTTCTGCTAATGAAGATGCATTTGTGCTGTTATATGATGCTATGGTGGTCTGTAAACAGGCACTTACTGTGCAGAGGAGGAGGCTGCAGCAAGCCCGTCTGAAAAGTTGCTACGCATGTATGTACCAGATGTCCTTGTGTCATATCCTGAAAGAACTGAATTCTGAGAGCTATGTTGATTGATGGTGTGAGTATGTCACATGGCATGGTGCACACTTGATGGCGGCAGTGCGCTGCTGTGTTGCCGGTAGCAACAAATTGTCTTCATAAGTGAAATGTCTGTAATTTAAAATTGGCTCCGTCTACTTTTACAACATCCTTTCCGATGTGTCGTGCTTAGCTGCTGTATGTTCCTTGTTCATTGTTGTACTGGTTGTGGCGATTCTGAATGATTTGTCCTAAAATCTCAAAATCCTTCTGTTTACTAATTTGCTATTCCATGTGATGTTATACACGTAAGGGAGTTTACATGGGGCTGAATGCCACTTTCATTTTTTACTGTAATGCAAACAAATGTAAGCCATACAGATTTCAGTGATCGTGTTAATGGAAACTCATGTTAACGAACAGTGCTGCCTTCTGGAATGTCATACCACATACAGATTGGCACCATAATTACATTCTGGAAGGTCTGGCACAGGTGGATTGTGCACAAGTTGGGCTTGAGCATACGTGTGGTCAACTGTATGTGGATGGGTGTGCATACATGTGCGCGAGCACGTGTGTGTGTCCAGTTGAAATTCAGAGTTCAGTACACAGGAACCTGATCAGCTGCAGCATAACTGCTCTGTCCCCCATGTTATTGTCCAGCCATATTCTTCCACCATGTTTGTTTCATGGTGCTTTCATTTTGGCCAGAAATAAATTGGCATGCCTTGTAAATTGCTGTTATGTAAGTTCTTTTTACTGCATCATGAGGGACTACCAGAAAAAGTGGTGGGAATCTCGTGTCTCACTTTGATATAATTGCATATGGACAGTTTTGTTTAATTAAACGGAGTTGCTTTCAGAATGTCTCAGCTGTGTGGTTCTGCTACCGGACTGCCCTTCGACTGTGGCATGTGAGATTAGAGGTTCTCATAGCTGTGATGACATAGGATGCAGTGATGCTGTGGCACTGGACAGTTCGAAGGATTATAATGCTGCCATTTTCAGAGTCAGGCCTGGCAGTTTTTGGCTGCTTGACTGTAAAGTTGAAGGCACTGTGATCCTTCAAGACGTGAGGAACTTCTCACCAAACAACACGGCGCCGCATCCCAGATGACCATAATCTTGTTACATGTACATGATATCATTGGATCTAAATCATGACTTCCTGTTTTTCAGGTGCATGGAACAAACCAGCTTGGAGTGAAGGATTGCTTGAAGCATTTGTTACAGGAAGGGGGTATTTGGAGTCTGTGGAGAGGAAATGGGATGAATGTTGTGAAGATTGCTCCAGAGTCTGCTATAAAGTTCATGGCTTATGAGCAGGCTAAGAAGATAATCAGAGGAAATAGCACAAGAGAACTTTCAATCTATGAGCGATTTGTGGCAGGATCTGTGGCTGGTGGAATAAGCCAGACTGTTATTTATCCTCTTGAGGTTTGTAGTTTATGTTAAATTAGCAACAGGAGTCAGTCACAAATTCATTTTCTTCAAGGAAATCTTTAAAATGGTCCACAATAATTTCCACCCTACTGACCCACATATATTTTTGTTATAGCTTGGTAAGTTGGATGGAAAATTGGGCATGTCAGATGGCTCGGTGTAAACATGACCATTTTGTAATTCCTGTGACTAATTCAATTGTTCTGTACCTCACCTATTTGCAGAACACTGCAGCAAACTCACGGACATTTGCAACAGTCGGCTTCGCTTATTTTGTGATATTTTTACGAAGTATGATAATGAGCATACAGTTGCTCCTCAAATTTCTTCGGTAGTTTCATCCCGAAAACAGTTCACATTGGTTGAAATCCTGCAGATCTAAACAAATTTGCCTCTTAGCATCAGGTATCTTACCCATCAGCACACAATACTTACATCTGGCCAGGTTAATCAAGCTAAAATGTGTATCACAAATAACAATACGTAACAGATTAATTTAAAGCAGCTTGCATTGAGACCTGTCAAATTATGTTTTCTTAAATCTATGCAAAATGAAACACAAGCAGTTACTTTTAAAGTTGCTGTTATGGGAAGATGTGATGTTTGAAACAGCAATGTGTCGTAACCCACCAATTCCACAAACTGATATTCCCACATAGCTAGAGTGTTGGGTTAAATATACACCTTCTGTCAAAATTTTGTATGCACAAAAAGATAGCTTTTCCTTATATTTTCGTAAGACACAACATGTAGGTCGCCTAAGGCTCTGTCAAGTTTTTTTTTTCTGTCCCCTGTAAACTTATCAATAGGTTACAACAAAATTGCTGTTTCAAGAGCAATATGGTGTGAACCTACTCCCCCCTTCTTCCCAGTCTCTATCAATTTGCATGTATTTGTTGATAACATGTAAGTGAAATCATGTCTTTCAAATGTCCCTAAAGTAGTTGACAGCATATAAGTGAAGTATTGTATTTTTTTATTCACATGTAATGGTGAGTTACCCTGGTGCAGCACATCTGTGCGCTTTATGTTAAGAGCAAATCAGACAGCATGAGATGCGAGGCTATCACAGCAGTTAGTGGGATGTGATGCAGCCTAGTCTGGTACTGTAAGCTACAGCCATGTCGATGGCACTGGACATTGTGACAGAAAGTTCCTTCAAACCACTACAGATACACATGGCAGAGGACTGATTGCTTGTGATGCAATTTGTGTGTACAATTTTTGGTTTTGTGCTTTTTAATCATGTGGTAATGTACATTAACTTCAAAATTACCTGTATCTTGAATACTTATTTTTTTTTAAATTCAAGTTTGCATATCTGTATGTTACTGGACACTGTAAGACCAATTTCAATTGAATGATTACCGTCACCATCCTTCGGATCAGTTTGAACAAGTAACAGTTGAGTGCGAAAATGTAACAAGTCTCCTGTGATTTGAAACAGCAGGAACTACTTGCCTGATGACAGGGTGTCATATTCTGTCAAATTTGTGTGTCCAGCGACACCGCTGTGACTACCTCACAATACCCAGCAGTTGTCATCTTGGCAAAGCGTATGCTGCATTTTTGGAAAAACAAGTAATTTCAATTCCTGTATATATTACAGCAGTTTCTTTAGTGTAAAGAAGCCCCATGATGATACTTGAAGGTTTCCTGTCTCTGCCTTATTGCCGCCCCACAGCCATATCACATTTCTGTAGCACATGCTGTTAGTGTGCACAGAGTGGCTAGGTGAATGGAGGGCTAAGTGTAACAGTTAAGAGGGAGACCTGTGGAACTTCTCCGCCATGGCCTCAGTACAGAAGATTTTGAACAGTCATAATAGCTGCTGATATTTATGTGAATTGGTTCTGTTTTTATACTCATTCTTCCATTTATCAGGTAATGAAAACAAGATTAGCACTGCGAAAAACTGGTGAATTTAGTAGTATTGTTGATGCAGCTAAAAAGATGTACAGAAAAGGTGGTTGGCAGACGTTTTATCGTGGATATGTACCAAATCTCCTAGGCATCATTCCATATGCTGGAATAGATCTTGCTGTGTATGAGGTAAGCTTGTATGATAAGTAGATTTACAGAGCTGTAGCTGCCAGTTACAGATTCTGCAGGCAGCACTTTGTGGTTTATTTGTTGACACAAAACACAGGGTGCTGCAATACTCCATCACAAAGTTAACTCTTTAAGGGTGGGTTAGTGTGTGCCTTTCACAGCTGATTGCTGTGCTGTTATGATGCCTGTTGTGTTGTGTTACAAATTTTTTCATACACTGTACCAAGTGCCATATGTACTTTTACTTAACTTTCTTCACTTGTAAACCTCCAGGTGCCATGCCAGTACACCGTGCTGTTCACGCTTACAGACCAGGCACCACACCGGCCATTATTTGTGCTGTGTATCTTGATTCTATATCTTTACTGTTACACATTTTTTATTTTCTGTTCTGTAATGATTGATTATGAGGTAGTATGGTCAGTGCTGTAGTTTGTATATTTCATATGACTGGTGGTGATTGTTCTTTGTTCTGAGTTTACTATGTACATTTATACATGAAATGTAACATACACAATTCCATGTTCATTACACAGACTATTAAGAATTCATATTTGAGACAACATGGTGAAGGAGAAGCTCCAAGTGTGTTCCTGCTTCTGGCATGTGGGACAGTGTCAAGTACCTGTGGTCAAGTGTGCAGCTATCCATTAGCACTAGTGAGAACGAGGTTACAAGCACAAGGTACTTGCAAATTACAAATTTGTACTTAGTGTGTATGTCACATTCCTATATAGCTACAAACTATAGTCTGTAAAGGTACAAAATGAACACGTCAGGCGTTGTAGGATATTATGTGTCAGTGGGTATCTTTTGCTTTGAAGGATTGTAGTGCCTGCATCTTCAGGGTCAAGCAGTCCAAGAAGTAAACTTCTGCTGGTATGTAGGGTGTATTATACAAGTGCTGGTGAAGGGAATGGCAAGCTTTTGGGGTAGCTGGCAGAGTGAAATGGTATTGGCTGTGATGTGGGTACAGCTGAGTTAGGTGCTAATGTGAGATGACAGTTGTTGAAGTAATTCTTGATGTCAAGGCTACAGTCCTTTAAAGCGGCAGGTACCGCTGACCCCAGTGACACACTGTCCTGTCACAAAAGATTTGAATCTGCAACAGCGCCACTATGAGAACCCGCGCTCAGGCACGGTTCAGACTGCTGACAAACTTTGTGTAGTATTACCCTTACCTTGCTGACATAACACACATACATTTACATACTTCTAGATAAAGTCAGTGTACTTAAGTCATATAATTGAGATGTAATATCTTTGCACAAGGCATGTCCTGCAGATAACTTTTGTAAAGCTGAAACTAATATATGTACTAACAACTGAAAGCATTGTTAACATACTCACAATTCCATGTTGAAGTGGAATACAGCATTAATGTGTTCAAATGCATGAAGAAATCTTGTAGGATATGACTTGGTAGATTGGTAGTGGGTACCAGCATTACAGGGTGGAAGAGGCAGGTAGAGGCTGGAAGAAAGTGGAGCAACTTATCCCTCAAAAATGCTGGTACCTGCTTACCAAAGACACTGTATCACATTCCAAAAGACAGTAAGTTTGATACTCAGTGCTCCAGAACCTCAGATGTCACATTCTTAAAGTTCATGTTTGAACAGGCCTACAGAAGCAGTTCATTATAGCCATGCCGCCTTGTGTTTTGCAGTAGTCACGAATGTTGGAGGGACCCAGGAAGTGGGTGGTATGATTGGAATTATACGAAACATCCTTCAACGAGATGGCCCGATGGGCCTGTACAGAGGCATCACCCCCAATTTCCTAAAGGTAGCGCCTGCCGTTAGTATCAGCTACGTCGTTTATGAACGGTGCCGCCAGACATTGGGTGTGAATATGACGTGATGATGGGCCCCCTCTATAGTCGAGGATTAGCATCTACTGTGCGGCACACACTGTTTTGCAAGTGTACCTTCTGTCAACATGCTATTTATTACACTTGAAGAGGAATGAAGACAGTTACTCATGGAACAAACTTACTCCTTTTAACAGCTTCATCATGTGATGGTTTACTTTTTCTCAATAAGTATTAAGGGCTATCTTTACATTTACTGCTACTGTGTTCCAGTGATGTGATGCTGTAGTGTGGTAGGTGGGCGCCAATGCTTTGAAATAGTGGCTTGGTCGTTGATCATGGGGAGCCATTGTTCAGAATAAAGCAGTGTGGACTGTTATTCTGCATTTGAAGTGTGTTAAGTTTATGCCTTGGTGTCCATCTACGAAACTATGTGACACAATATCTCAGAGGACTGCAATACTACCAATTTTCAAGAATTGAAACTCTTAAAATCTCATATCTTTATGCTTTTGATGTGCAGGAGGGTTTTGCGTGAACTTACCTGTCCCTTTCAGTATGTACTGTTATGTCACAGAACCTGTTACTGCGTTACTACACTGAGTATTGCCACAAGTTATTTTGTGCTCTTGATCTGCTTGTAGTAGTATTAATAGAAGGCAGATGTATGGCTGCTAGTAATCACATGCAGAGAATCAAAACACTGGTGAAATTCATTAACCCTTTGATGCTGGAATTAAATTCATTAACCCTTTGACGTCGTTCAGGGTTAACAGTGATTATATCACCTTTCAAATGGCAGAATTTTCAAGATTAATTAAGTATTGCAATTTTTATTACTACAGTTCTGAAAAAGTGAGACAGAGATAGTGAACGCTAGTGATGTACTGTCATACATCTGTTGCCAACAGGAAATGTTACATTATAGGTAACACACATACCGGTAATGAGTAAATGGAGTGTGACAGCTGTAATAATATTGCAGTATGTAGTAACAGGTGATGTACAGTGAACCATACTTTCTTCCTGCAGATTATGTAAAACGAAGATACAGTTATATTATAACATATGATATCCAAAATATTAAATTATGATTTTCTTTATTTAATGAATCTTGTCTTTTCTTTTTGTTCATTTTCAGCCAGTTATTTCTATCTTAAACAGTTACTGTGTGAGACACCATATTTCCTGTCCTTCCTATGCATAATGGATTATTTTACAGTTGTCTTGAAATGCTGTTCTGCATACTTGTGTGGTAATGATGGGGTGATCCCCTCAGGGGAAGCCCTGATCCTGTAGTTACACATCACCATTGACAACTAAACTTGACAGGTGAGTTATGTACCTTGATAGCTTTGGTTATTCTATACGTTGGAAGTGATGGTTCCAGTCTTGGGCTGTGACACTGTGTTACTGTGTAAGTAGTATACAGCATTTCAAAGGATCACAATGCCTTTGTCCATAGGGTCAAGACTTACTGTTTCCAGCTGACATGAAATTAATTAATTTTTAATTTCCGCTCCATTCATTGTTATAAATTAGACCAACAGAATGCACACACTTTTTTGTTTCAATTTACAAAACTGCTACATGTTTTGGGGCTCACTGTACCATCCTCGGGGAGCAAAGTTGTGCAAAAAAATTGCTAGACCAGGCTATCATCTCCAATATATGGCACTGTGGTGAGATAATCAATGTATTGTTTACAGAGGTGAATATGTACACTATTATTGGAGCAGCCTACTTATTGGGGTGTGTTCATTGTACCATGAATATGTAATGGCAGATTCTAAAAGGGAAGTGTCTTAGGGAAATCTTGAGGAAATTCTGTGTTCTGCCACTTGCCAGAGACTGTATCACTGTCAATATTATCACTTGCGAGCACAGAAAAACTTTGAACTAACTCATATATACAGAAGACAGTCAATATTAATGTGCTGAATACCAACCCAAGTAAATATCAAAAAGGAGTTTGCTGGAATCAGTTTACTCAATATTGTTCCTCCTACAGTCAAAAGTTTGTTGTAATATGAAAATACTAAAGCCAGCATTAAAAGATTATCTTTTACCTCACACCCATGCTATATGAGAATTCAGGTCAAAAATTTTTATTTTTGAATCATAAATAAAAATGATGATTCCATAATTTATTTTGTTGCTGTGACTATATAGATATTTACTGTTTGCATATATTTACATCTTTTTCATGTCTCTAGGATTACCCACTAAACGAGGGCTCCTGATAAAATCTCTCCTTTCTCTCAAAGTCCCAGTATAGTAGTGTCCCTTCCATTGTCCCCCAACGGGGCCCGTATAGAGAGAAATGTTCCGTTTCCAGAGGCAGTAGTTTATTCATATCTCTGAAGATTTCCCAGTTAAGTAGCTCTCCCAACAAACAGGGGAACAACATATGGTTGCTGGCCACAAAGCCCCATACAGAGGAAGGCCTACATACAAGAGGGTTCAGCCTGGTTTCCCCAGGGAGTTGTTTGCGACACTGCTATTGCTACTTTGGTGCCATACAGCCTTCAGCACAATATGATACCTTCCATCTTGGCTTGGGTAGACCAGAACCCTGTTAGCCAGCATGTCATAGTAACCCTCCACAGAGTGTCTGCTGCACACCTATTACTGCCTCCCACTTTACCCAGGGTACAGACTGCCATGTAACTCTGAGGTACAGATAAGGGGTTGGATTTATGGGATGCTATTAAATGTAGGACTTGTCTGTTGTGTAGTGTTCTGGGAGTGCAAAGAAGGATGCATAGTGTTTCATAAATTGAGTCTGTTTCTGTCCTAAGGTACACAATTATGAAGGCTACTGATCTGTAGGGCCTACTGTACATATCTGGTCTCAGTATCTTAGTCATCCGCATCACATTATTATTATTATTAATAGCAGTATTAGTAGTAGTACTACTACTTACTCACTCACTCATTGCAATTGAGTTTTCACCCAGTGGCAGTAGTCCTTACACTAGTACACACAAACAAATAAGAATAAAATATATATATAAAACAACAAAAACACAGTACAAACAATATAAACACAGTAAACACCCACATAATTGTCACAACACCCATACATTACAAAACAACTTGAAACAACCAATGTCATCATTGAGCCTTGGAGAGACTTGTTGATGTGCTATTTATGAAGTAATGATATTTTGGTGGTGGTAATATTGGGGTCACAGTTGCACTATGAATGGCATACTACCAATTCTTAGGCATTGCATCATGGTTATGGTACAAGATAAGGCGTGAGTATGCATAGTTCGAACTAGTAACTTTGTTGCGAAAAGTAATGGAATGTTGTGATTTTAAACCAGTTGCAGTAGCAGAGATATGCAAATGTTGTTTGTTGACAGCTGATAAAAACATTGGACATAACACCGGATACCCTGTAGTGCTTCTCACAGCCTGTCTATGAACGGCATTTCAGCTATTGTTACATCAAATGAGCAGGACCTGTATTTCAACACCATTCGTCAAATTTTTAAGAAAATCTGAACTGTTTGCACGTTACAAGCAAAAGCATGTGTATTGTGCATTTAGCAGGCGTCAGTCACATGTCACTGAGGGCTGAACATTGAATATGAACACTACTGAGGTGTTTCCAATAGGCCTTCCATACTACAAGTCATTGCTTGACCACCCTGAAGAAGGAGGCGTTACTTTGCTCCGAAATGTCATTCAATTTTTGTGGGGCTGCACAGTAACTTCCTGGAAGACAACAACCTTTGTGGCAGCATCAAATGCGACATCTAAGAAAAGCGGAAAACAACTCGGTGATGCTTCGAAAACTGCTTCATGCAGATTGTCAGCATTTCATTACAGCTGTTTAGATGCCATGTAGTTCAGACTGGAAATACTGCCCCTTCTAGTAAATGAACTAAACATCTCATACCAGAGATACGTTTAGCTCCTGTAAGAATAATTAATACATCGCTACACACCCCAAATTCCCTACTCTGATTTGAAATAGCTTAAGACCTGGGATTAAATTCAAGCTACAATCAGCGAAGTGGTAGTCAACAGCCAGTAAAAAATCGAGCACCAGCGTATGTTTGAATTTACCGCCTGTAGCTGAAACTGCAATCAGCTGATGTCACATGAATAGTAGGAAGTAAGGTGTAAGGTTGGTCCAGCGATGTCCTTGACATATATTTCTTGTCCTAGTGTCCGCGAAAAGTAGCGGTGATGCAACATCAACGTACGGTGAAACCCCGATATTTATTTAAGTAAGCTGGCACAATAAAAGGTATGGTAGAATGATAAGACGTCTAAAATGCTTATTCATGAGTCCATATATTGTAAATGTAACTGCTTTAGTATCTTAACGTACTTTTTATTACTAATTGTAGGTGTCAAGAATTGCAACGGATTTTATGCATGGTACAATGGCACATCACACAGGGGCAATTTTGCATATCCGTAATGGAAATGTACTGCGTTTCAACAAAATGTCCTTATTAACCGGTAAATCAGTATCGTGTTTTTTAAGAGTGAGCTGCAACGCTCATCAACATACTTTGAAGACCAAATTCGAGGAAGGCGCCCAGAAATCGCTTAGCCAGACATGTGGCCCTCTTGCAGTATTTCAAGAAAAGATTGGTAACGGGGAATTAATGCATGATGATTATCAGTACAGAATCACTGAGAGTTTACAGCGCCTTTATGAAAATATCCAAGGATATACACCGCCAGTGCATGGATTGTTTAGTGGATGGTTTAAAAAAGTGACTAAAGCTCCAAAAGGACTATATATTTATGGTGCTGTTGGTGGTGGAAAAACAATGCTTATGGATTTATTCTACAATTGTTGCGAGGTACATTGTCTTACTCTAGTTTTAATGACCTGTAACATATTTTGTGTCTGTTTAAAACTGCATGGGATGGAAGCATTAGAAATCCATAAACTGTATTAAATGTGTATGTTTCCTCAGTTCTAGTGTACCCCTGCAACGTCACTCTTCTGTTACTTTTGTTGTGTATATAGTTCACATTTTGGGGGGATGCATCAGCTTGGCTTGGGCATTAGGCTGCCACATTGCGGAGGTTTCTAGATCACATGCAATTACACACATACACCTGGTAGGAGTCCTTTGAATGAGTGATCAGCCCATTGCAGAGGTCAGTACCTACACAACAAACACAAGAGACAAACATGCATGCCCTCAGCAGGATTTGAACACTTGATCCCATTAACCAAGTGCAGCAGAAATATGTGTTAAACTGTATGGTCACTGGAATTGGCAGTGCATATAGAGCACAACCAAAGAGTAGGTAAATAACAAGTAGTAATACTTAACATTTCATATTTAGTTCCATGTCTTGTTTGGTTTGTTGCTGTCACTGAAGTGAAGTAGGGATCACAGGCAAAGATTAAAATCTTCCAGGATATGATACTGTCACTTGGTAAATAGTTGGAGGAGTCAAGCAAGACTCTGAAGATGGAGGCAGCAAGCATGTCTGTTTGTTTGTTTGTTTGTTTATTTGCGTTCATATAATCCACAGTGGGTAAAACCCACCGATACATGGAACTTGTCAATTCCAAAGACGTACAGAGGTTACAAAATTCTATACTTAAAACAACACTCCAGTTAATATAAAACAAATACAGTATAATGAATGATATAATGTAGATAAAAAATATTTAAACTGTAAAATATCGTACAATATTTATGTTTAATATCATAT
>Ga0123353_10007784_pt1 | contig 14541 bp, 9 predicted proteins | sample TergutLab28metaG_3_FD_92763 | JGI IMG/M metagenome (GOLD analysis project Ga0123353, IMG submission 92763) | Labiotermes labralis P3 segment gut microbial communities from Petit-Saut dam, French Guiana - Lab288 P3 | ecosystem: Host-associated > Arthropoda: Insects > Digestive system > Gut ... | reverse complement strand
CACCTCCTGGAGATCCATCCTAATATTATCCACCCATCTACGCCTCGGTCTCCCCAGTGGGCTCTTTCCCTCCGGTTTCCCCACCAAGGCCCTATACACCCCCCTCTCCTCGCCCATACGCGCCACATGCCCAGCCCATCTCATTCTTCTCGATTTTATCACCCGCACATATTGGGTGAGGAGTACAGATCATTTAGCTCCTCGTTATGCATTCTCCTCCATTCCCCGTTACCTCGTCCTTCAAAATATTCTCCTTAACGCCATGTTCTCAGACACCCTCAGCGTCCTTTACTCCCAACATATAAAATAAAACACGACTTGTGAAATTACTTACAAAATTAAATAAGGTAATGAGATAAAATGATATGGATAAAATAGAGTAAACGAGATGTCTTACTAAAAGCATTGTCAATTATAGGAGTATATTGAAATATCCGAAATTTACAACCTGAAGATGGCTTAAAAAGGAAAGCCGAAACATGTAGTTATCTTGAAAATATCATTTTGGATATAGAATAAAAAGTTATGTTAGACTGTCAAATTACACATATTTTTAAATATTGAAAAAACAAAGGGGATGCCTCACTTGAAAACATGTTACTTTTTTTTGCCCTCCCAGAATGCACATCATCGTCATTCGTTTACTGCGTTTTAAATACGAAGTTTTCACTCGTTAGTAAACTTTCCTCAGGCTCGTACAGTTTTCAGGCCGTCGTCGGCTTGCCGTTTATTGTTTTTGGTGTATGGTAGAAATCTTAACCTCTGACCTAGATGGAGGTGAGTGAGTAATCATTGCTGCAATGCCGGGAAATATGCCCCAGCATCGGTGGGATTTGAGGATGTTTGGGGCACAGCCGACCTGGGCGCATGCGAGAAAGGGAGATATCTGGCGTTGAACCACGATTTTTTGTTGTCCATCCCGTGGCCTAGTTTATTATACCGGCAATCGAAAACAAAGGAGATCCAAATTCGGGCATCATCTTAGACTGTGTAACCCAAAAAATGGAGTCAATAAGCTTCTCCGAAACGTCGACCCGGATCATTCGGTGTTTGGAGGAATGTGTTTCAGGAATAACGACGCGCACGATCAATTGCTGACAGGAACACAGCCTGTGGTGCTTTTGGAGGCAGACATGTTTAAGGGAATGACCTCAGTAGCTTAGAATGCGCAACACGTTGGTGTGTGGGTGTGTCTTGTCTATTACTGGCGCAACGATAACATCACCCATTCCTCATAGCACGCCATCTTGCTACCGGGTGTCTCACAACTTACGTCATTACGTCAGCACATGCCTGGTTGTATCACGTGAGCCCGTGCCTTTTGGTGGGGGGGAGTGCCCCATGACCTGTTGAGGGTGGTCCTCAGTTTGCCAAAGTAGGGGTCTTCACCCGCGACGGGAAATCGTTAGCGTAAGCGCAATCCCAGGCATAGTTTAAGGCGTCTGTTACTGAGCCTAGCGATGTGGTTAACGCAGGAATGGCTAAACAGACCGAGGAACGTCAACTTAGCCCTTCTGGCAAGCCTCCGTCCTCAGTGACCAAGGTAATTTGGGGGGGGGGGGGGGGCATGTAGCCGTATCCGGCCAAAAGCCCCGGCGTGTTATCAGTGAAATGCCTTAACAGACGTGGGTGGTAGTATCATGCTGGTCGTGTTTGACATAGGGTTATAGTGTGTGTGAAACGGTAATTGAAACTGCCAGAACGGTTCGCTGTAGGAAGAGTGGACAGCTTGAATATGTTTTCTTTGTACCTCGAATATAATTAATTCTTAATCTGAGAGGTTTTCGAGATTGTGTATATGTAACTAACTTCACGGAGGAAACCCTACATTTAAAGGCTGATATTCGGTCATTTAATCATACAGTTACCCGTCTTTTATGGAACCCGGAGGTTCGTTACCGTGTTGCAACAGTCCGCGCAGTTCAGGGCCTTGTTTAACTAAATACAAATAGAAGCATAATACGCATTTATATGCAGTGAAATATCTGTATTGTTAATCAAAGCACTTTTGGCCGTGCAGTATAGCATGGTCTACTGACGACTGTCTGCAGTCACTGAGCATCAAGATAATCGACGAATACGGTATCACTAAAAAGGAATTTTGATAGGTTTGTGCTCTTAAAAGCGTTTCTGCGTTTGTCAGCGTGTTCTTTCTGTGGTGGGGTTTGCAGTGCATGTCTGCTTACTTATCGGATCTTCGGTGCATGACTTCCTGTATTCTGCCAAGCGAACACGTCCGTAATTTTCGTCTGTTATCTTTGAATAATGCGGAGTTCTTCCGGCGAGTGATTTCGTACGGGTAGGCCAACCAATGTACCATTCCTTGCACGACAGTTCAGAACGCACCAGGAACGCACTCAGCCTACTGTCCACGCGGTAGAACAGGCTCTTTCCACCAGGCGAAGCAAGCGGAGAATGAAGTTGATCGCTCAACCCACTGTCGGTCTGAGGTGCCGAGGATTTTACCTCCAAGTCCCCTACATCACCTCCTTCTCTCCTGACAGAGGTGATGCTGTCGAACAATCCGGCGAATCTTACGTAACGCAAGAATAAATTGTAATATTTTCCCTTGTTGCATTCTGTTGTGGATAATTGCAAACAGATTTATATGCTGCTTGTAACACAGCTTGTTGCACTGTAAAAGAAACTTTGTTTGGGCTGCTTACAGTTGACTGCATGTTTCATAAAATTCGATCATTTTCAAGTTTTACGTCGGATTATTTGGTGTGAGGGCTGTTCGCGATCTTGAACGTGGATTCTCTTTAAAAAGTAAACTTCGTCAGAGTAACGATTTTCGTCGCTGATGGTTACGACGACCTATAGCCACGTTAATGGTAACATTAACGTGGTGACGCCGAACTGTAACCATGTTAATGTTACATTAACACATTTTGCAGCATTAAAGTTATATAAAGTATGAAAACTTGATATTATCATGATTATTTATTCAGTAGTATATAACCAGTATTTTCCGTTCCATTACAAGCTCTAGATTATGCTTCACAATATTGTTTGTGAGGTGGTTACTTCCCTTGCAGACCTACGTGTTATATTTCAGCGTATCCTCGCGGTGGTTTCCTGAAATACGCGGAAGGAAATGATTGTGTGAAGAATTCGGATATGAATCGTTGATACAGCTACGTGAAAGGGGAAGTATACATTAAGAGTTTTCAAACACATTCAAATATCATCATCTCTGTGTGTGTGTGGGGGGGTGACGCGCGCTTAACTCCACCATTGCACGATTATTAGTATCAGATGAAACCATTTTCTTGGAATCTCGTTTGAACTATGTATACTAGACGTAAGAATCGGGTCCCTTGCGACATCACTCAAACATATGAATACACTTAACCTTTTGAAGACAAAAATCTTCAGTGTACGCATGTGATGATTTAGTTCCCACCGCACAGAGAACACGGTCCATGTCCCTTATTAGACCAGACATGTAATGTATTAGAACGGACCTGACAGAAATAAGGTGTTAACTGGATTAAATCTGGCTCAGGCGAGGGCCGGTAGGGGGGCTTCTGTGAAGATGGTAGTTAACTATTTAAGTCCTAGTTGTTAACTGTGTGTACGATCTGATTTAACATTGCGAATTTGTATGTACTGTCCACAAAGCGTGTTTTTGTATGGTTTTTCGAACAAACTACGACTATTTAATTTTCCTACGCAGCATTAACTTGCGTTTTTTTAAATAACAAGGAGTGTTTTCTGCGCGGTACGAGCCGTTCTTACAATTTTAATTTAGAGTGATATGAATCTTGAAAGGTCGAGCCTTTCGGTCCCATAAAAGCGGTGAATTACTCGATCAGCTGATGGACTGTCGGCTTCTCCAGAAGAAGGGTTGCGTAAAATTGAACCTGTGTTTGCTGCTGATCTCCCATGATGGCTGAGGGGAGAGAAATGTAAGAGATGGGGATTGAAGTCCAAAACAGGTGAAGGTGAACTTGTGAAGAATGTCGTTCTTAGAACGTACATGAGTAGCGATGCTTTATCCAGAGGCGAGGTTATTTAGTGCAGTGTTGCTAATTGCTCTCCGAAGGATGAGATGTGACCGTTGTACTTGGGGGGAGATGAAGAAAGACGAGGAGTACAAAAATTATTATTACTGGCTTCATATATTTATTAATTATCAAGAAGATGAGCAGAAATTGTAGCATGCGGGAAAGACACTAATTGCGTGGAAATCTCACGGTACGGTTGTTAAGAAAGATCCTACAGAAACAGATTTGGAAGTGGATTGAACTGATTTTTAAGACACGGCGTGCGTTTGTGACCTCAGTTGCGTAGCGTTAGATTCAATAACAGAGCAGTGTTTGATACCCTGTCAAGTGACGGTCATGTACCTTATGTTTATTTGGCTGGTAATTTTATTTTTATCCAAGGCTGAAACAGATTATAGTATCAGGTAACGGAGGAATTATAATCCGTGGTCATTGTTTTCAAGTTAACAGGGCAACACATGGCCATGCCGGTGCATCATGACGTACAGAATACAATTTTGAAGTTAAGTTTCTCATTTATGCTACGGTGAGATTTAGGTCATGGGTTCAAATATGAACTACGTCGCGGTTTCATAGACTGTCCGCGCCTTCTCATTGTCTCACGCCTTTTGAGCATTGGCACTAGCATTGTGCGAGTTAGGCCATATTACGACGCGGCAGTTGTCATCAGTTGCACGCACCATCATTTTCTGCTGGACGAGTTTGGGCGTTGGACTGCTTGTCCTACACGTACATAGCAGAGAAACGTCTTGTCTAATGAAATTTAGTGAACTGAATGAGATGCGCTGTGAAACCGATACACAAAGGTCGAAAAAATATAATACTGCACGGATGTCAGAAAATGAAGTGTAGAGGTACAGACGTCTGGAAACGGTGGGAAAACCGGCATGGTCGAAAGAACTAATTTCTTTGGGCTTCAAGTGAAGGGCGTGGGCAGGGAGGAGACAAAAGAAAGGAAGGGAAAGAGAGGAAGACAGGCAGGAATAAGACCGAATTGGATAATATACATTTAGTCATTATTAAGTTGGAACTTTTTCCCTAGTACTTCGTTGACAAATAGTAATTTTTGTGTAATCGGTCAAAGGCAACTTTTTACATCATACAAATCAGACGGGAAATTTGTTTTGTGTATCGTAGGAAGTAGACAGGATGACAAAAGCTCTTGATATTGTCTGACAAATACGATGTCCCGTAACGTCTGTACACGGGGTACCACTATTTCTTGATCATATTATTGCCTTGTATTCAGGTCGTAAGATACTGTACTGTTCTGCGGCCTTCCCCATCAACCTCTTACCTTCGATATGTGATCAACTGAAACTGGTAGTTACAATTATGCCCGGCTGTTAAGAGGATTGCACTTGTGTTGTCAGGGTCGTGTACAGGCTGGAATACAAGAACTTCGAAACTTCAGGGAATTCCGTGTAGCGAGCGGAGAGGTGGCTGTAGGTTATGAGATCACTCTTGGACGTTTTCGGAATAACTACCCAGCTAGACTTGATTACGCACATTTATTCAGCATTTATTGTCACTATTAAGGCGTCTCACATTCACAGAACTCTGTAATGTGTCCTGGTCTCATCCAAACGCCCAGTGTACATGAAGGTTAAAAGCTGATACTTGTACTGCGTGCGTGTGCCCCATAGGAGGTTCTAATGAGCTGCCATAAACTGAAATGGTAGCTAAGTACAGTGATGAGTGTATGTTCTGCATTACCGAGACTGTGTGATTTTACTCGCTATAACTGGCTGTAAAATTTTTGTACACCTGTAAGTAGCAATTTTTTTTTAAATTCGTACTTATGCAACTGCCCTGACAGGTAATGCCGATACGAGACTTCTGATGAATGAGTGACCTATGACAAGAAAGAGCAAGACCATAGAAGCCTCTCCAGCCTATCGAATGTCCAGTGTTACTCACCTTGAAACTGGCGTAGAGCCCTTTCATCTCTGTGGGGAGACGCCCCAGGCTCCCAAATAGTATGTAGCCTCGTCCAAGACATTTAGAAGGATGTTAGTTCCATTGTCGCCCGTTGATTAGCGAGGCTTCGCTTTCAGATTGCTTTAAAGAACTGGTTCGTTTTTCAGATAGCGCTACCACATTAATTGTCTGTTCACCTGGGAGGTTAGATTGTGTGCGTGTTTTGTTGTGGATACATTTCGATGCAGTCGTGGCACTGCAACCTGAGCATGAACTTGTAAGATTTTTTTTTGAGTCCACAAATTCACACAGTTGCCTAGGCAATTGCATGCCGACAGAGGTCCAGTAAACGTTTAGGACTGTTTTCTTTTAGGTCTTACGACTGGCGGTTTGTCTGTGTGTGCCCTGTGAAGTGACCACACCTGAATCATGAGCTAGGTCACGCCTGAGCTAACGTGTAGCGTGTTCAAATGTTACCAATGCAAGACATGGCCATCATAGTCAAGGCAGTTATTCAAGATTACTAAAAGAGAACTGATTAGAATACATCGTCTGCTACATCCTTAGATTAGATGCTAGCGTGTTTTTATCCGTTTTCTTACGCCGTGAAAACAGGTCAGTAATAAATATGTAATAAAGCCAAACTCTACGGTCGTTTTAAAAGAATGTAACCTGAAAAAGAAAGGAAGAAGGAAGAAGAATCTACTTTTATTCAGTAATACCTTCCAACAACAAAGCAGATTTCTGGAGACAACGAAATTATATACTCATTTAAATTAAGTCTCTAAAGACTAATATTAAACTGAATTAGATACCTGCAGTTAGTTCGTACCGCACATGCAACACAATGTGTCTGTTAGAAAGACCAGCCGGTGAATGCTGCTTAATAGCATCGGTCTCCAACCCGCGGCTAGCCAAGTCGTATTATACGGCCGGCGTCCACATTTGTCAATTGTTTGTGTACTGTAGAAATTACACGGTACTTTAGGCGGTTAGGTGTACCACTTACTATTATTTTTACACTTGCGGCCCGCGAACCAGCCCACAATAACGGGTGTGGTTCTTTGCAATAAAAAGATTGGCGAGCTAAGGTGTATAGGGTAGTAATTGCTGATTATTATAAGAATTACTCGGAACGCACAAATACAGTGTGTGGGAAATATGCAGAGTCAACATTGCTAAACCTGGCGGCATATAGTAACCACTAGGCCGTAAAGGTGCAGATAAATATGTAAAGAACCCAAGGTCTGATTTTAAGTACCCCATGTATGCCAAAATGTAACTTTCGCAGCAGTAGTTAGCCCTATGTTCCTGCTAAGCTAAGAGTGTTTTAAAATACATTTATTGGGCGTTTCGTTATGAGTTTGTCATTTAAAATACTGCGGTGTCGTCTGCAAATGTTAAGGTTATTAACTGATTGCTTGATGTCCCGGATGAACAGTAATGTCGTGTGTGCGGTAGTTGATTGTCGGAGTGGGGTTTTGATGAGGCACACAGAATGGTATGGAAACAGTCCATTCGTGTTTGCATAGGTACAGTTCATCCTGCATAGTGATTGCCTTGCTTGGCGTTTTCTGCCGACCAGGTGCAGTGGTTGCGTAAGAGTGATTGTGACGTGTTGTGTCACTCGTCGGTACTGCTGGATTCAGGGTGTGAACCCTGTATACTGCATGTTCGATGTGTACACCCCTTGTTACAGTTATATCGGTGCAGAGTGTGATTCCAACCTACTGCGTGCCACATGTGTCTTTTGTCAGAAGCCGTCGTCCCGTCGTAAGATAAACAGTGCTGTTCTCTTCCAAAGAAGGATATTTTTTCCATTAGAGCTATATCGAACATTAATGGACACACTTATTTTCAGGACAATGTTCCGTTGGTTGAGAAACGCTGGTAAAGGTTGAAACACGTTGAGGTTTGTGAACATAGTGCTTTGTGAGCTGTTTTGTATCTGTCTTGGGAAACCAGCGTGTTATCTGCAGGATTTTGAATTAACTTGGCGACCCTGGTTTGCAGTCCCATTCGAATAAACTTGTTCAATGAATGTTGTCTAGAGTGACGTAATTTTGAAAACCAATTTTTACCAACCTTGAGAGCCAGCTAGTAATGTCCGCGCACCCGATTAGGTACAACCGTGGTTATAATCCTGGTCCTTTTGTTGGGGTCTGAACCTGTCCCAGCTCTGATGACGTGTGACCTTCAAATGGTGTTTAAATTTTAGCTGCATTTAAAGTATTTATACTTTTTTTACTGTATGCAGAGCATCTCCTACTTCCGGATATATTTGTTTGTTTTTTTGCTGAAGCGGCGCTGACATTGTTACTAGATGACTAAGAAGGCAACTGACCGAGCTATAAACTCTTCTTATCCTCCTCCTTTTTCTTCTTTTTCTCCTCCTCCTTCTTCTTCTCCTCCTCCTACTTCGTCTTCTTCTTCTTCTGAGACAATGATTTCACTAAAAATCTGTCAACTATGGTCATTAGGACAGGCCTTTTTCGTTGCCGGAACACATACCACCACACCGTTTCGGGAAGAGCTAGTTTGCTTCTTCAGATGAAACTTTTAACTGTGTAAAGCAGGATTTTTTTTAACACGCTGACAGTTGTTCGGCTGCTTAAGAAGGCACCGGTCTTTCACAAGACTGGACGCCGCCCTGAGTCAAATACGTTGTACAATACAACACCGTGTTGAAGGATAATTTTATTATTGCCTACCCGTCTGCTCCTAGGTCTTGCAAGTTGGTATTTTGCTTGAAGATTGCCCATCTGAAATACTACATATACGGTATATCTAATCCCCATGTGGACCACATGACCCGCCATGTTATCATTTTATCATCCTAACGATATTTCGTCAAGATTATTATGTAATAATCCTTACCTTCCTACTTGTGTTATTTCCTCTGCAACAGGTCCAAGTTATACCTTTCGCGAATTTCACATTCTGACCGAAGCAAACGCGTCAGTCTAAATTGTGAGGCCCGTGTCTAAACCAAACTCACTAAAAACTGATCCAAACAACGTTGTCACGTTACGGGCCGCTGACCTGACGACCGGACGTCGTCTGTAGCGACTTCGGTTTTTTCCTTATCGCCATCATTCAAAGACTGGCCCTGGTGTCTCAGTTCTGGAGTCAGCTGTAGGCATGGAGTCCTCCATGTGTGCGTAACAGGAGCATGAAGCAGACGGCACACCTTGCCATTGTGTCGATGCTAAGAATGCGAAGCTTTACTTTCACGTCCCTTAAGACGCCTTCGTGGTGGTTAGGAGTAGGAAGAATTTTGGCTTGCAAGAATAGGCTTTGAAGTCTAATCTCATTTCGGATGGACGGTATCAATCATATCTTACGCAGCGTGCAGAGTGGATTAGATATGCACGGGAAACATCTTGTTTAGCGAGGAAGGTGGACAGTGCTGGTGGAAGCAATCACTGCATGTGTTGAAAAACAGTCTGGCCTATGACAAAAACGACGAAATTCATTGGAACGACGACTCCTCAGAAAATAAGTACATACGTCTTCAACAGTGGAACACGTGTCGAAGCATGGAAAAAAATGTAATTTCGTCTGCGGTGGAAAGTAACGACTAAATTGCGGTACATTCTTTCGTGTAAGTTGTAACGGTGGAGCAGAATGAATCGTTCATGGGTATACTGTCTTGGGCACAGTCCCTTGGCTGAGCAGTACTCTGATGAATAACAAAAGGTGTACAGTAAATATCAGCCTCACGCAGTCCTCCGAATGTATGGACCAAGCTGATGACTCTAAGCGAGGGTTGGTCAGCATGCGGCCTCTGGGCAAAGTATATGCAGTCTTCGTTCACCTGAATAGTTTCATTAATACAATTTAGCGAACCTAATATAATAGGTCTACAGAACGTAATATGGCATCTTTAATGTATAGCAATAAACATTCTTTTGTACATAGTGGGACTTGCGTTAATTCACCCCCCCCCCCTTACCCACATGATATGTGTACATACAGTGCGGTCCTCGGTCGGGTTGTTCCGCTTTTTGTGGCCCCCCTGTGGGTTGAAGTTGGCCAGCCCTGGTTTAAGTCATGGACAACAAACTGAATTACCAGGCAAGCCACTTGGCACTGCTTGTTCTGCAGGCGAGTAGGCTTCTGCTGTTGGTTCACAGCCATCTGTCTGCCTTGCTGGCCCTGGCAACGCTTCAAAACCAATTTCAAAGAAGTGATAATGTGACGGCTGTCTACCATCAGAACGAAATGAGACCTGAGGCGATGTTTCTGGAACATTATTAGATCACGTGTCCTTTTCTGAAGTCCTGAACTTTTTAAAGCTTAGAGAGAATTACAGTTTCACAGTTTCTCAACGCTATGAAGCCTTGGCACATTCACAGGACTGGAATTTTGACATCATGTCTATGACCCAGACTGGGTAGGGGGGGGGGGTGCTCGCGCTCATTTTCGTAATCTTTTCTGGAGATGTGGGCATCAGCTTACCCACGCGTAACAAGAAGTATTTTTGTTCTGCACTTGAGTAGTGTGGTGCCTGGTCTCATTAACGTCGGACAGACGGAATAAGGGAGAATGACACTATTGTTTTTGTTTGATAAAATCTAGAAAGAAGAATCATGTGAACATGTATCACTGATGATGCAAACAGGATGGCTCAGTGTCGTTTTATCCACAAATGTTACGTGGACTGCCCCGGGATCGAAGCCGGGTTTCCGCGGTGAGTAGCTCAGGACAGTGTGCATGAAAGGTGGGGAATGTCCTGACCATTTGTGTGACTTGTGGGTTTATCTAGAACTGTGCCGTTGGAGTTAGTAAGCCTATACGTTACTTGGAGTGACAGCATGATGTGAATGATGAATTGTAGGGATGATAGGAAAGATATCTGATATTGGATAGTTTTCTGTATTAATAGTCCGCGCAGTACCTAATGAGCTGAGGAAGTCATGTGAGAAACCCCAGTCAGGTGGGCAGTACCAGCCGGTAAACACGTCTGACACGGATTCTGCAAGTATCCTGTTCATATTCTGCCGAAGACTTGTAAGATTGGGTTAGTTACCTCGTCGTTTTCGTCCCGCCGTGTAGGAGCATACTGGTGATAAATACGTTACGGCTCTTCGTTCTTGATCCTCGTCTGTTGACGGTCAATACCCCATCCACTTCGACGCCATTATTTTAGAGCACGTCGTAAGTGGGGGTGTTACGAACAGACGTTAGTACAACCAACCAGTCCGTGTGTGAGACGGGTGGATAAATTCTCTTCCCCCCCCCCCGTCTCTTTGTCAGAGTTGATACTACCGACATGAAATAAGGCCGAATTCCTGAAATATCGGCAAGTGGAATGACAGGTCTCTTTACCTTCATATCACCTCTGCATGTTGTTTTAGTGTCTGCTGTGCCGGTGTGCGTTTTATGGCAGTTGTCCTTCTCTGGATGAAGGCCAGCCACGTTTTAGGCAGACCGGTCCGAACTACATGTACTTTCTGCGTCCTCTTTGATCAGCACGTCAAGGAACGTGTTACGGACCTGTTTTGCCTGTGCATGCTCATTTATAATCCCTTGCCAACGTAAATTATTGAACTTTATACACGTATTTTCTAGTATCCTGTGCGTGTAATCCTCGTGATCGTGACTGTCTTTACTGTTGGAAAGAATTTATAAGACGCTGAATGTATGTAAGTTGTTCAGCGAGAAGTCGGTAGTTCGAATTGGTAGAATTACTAACATAGGAAGTAATTCGTGAGTGGAGTAGCTGTTCATCGGTAGACCTCAAGCATTACAAAGGAACTCAGAAAATGGAAAGCGCTCGTGCTTGGAGCAGAAGTTGGCTCCACTATTCAGAAGTAGAGTGGACCAAGTGAAGGACACCACGCGTTCGGCTTTACGGAAACTGCGACTCGCAACAGTAAAAACAATCCGGCAATACAAAACGCTTTATTATACTAATCTAAAGAGCTGCATGTTTGTGCTGTATTTATGAAACGTGAAGCCTGATATGATAATTGCTGTCTCCTAGAACCGAAATTGTAACTTTTTGAATTACTATAATAAACTGTTGTGTTGACGGATTGTTTTGTTTGTATATTATACTAAAATAACGGGGATGAGACGCAGTAAGAAACTACGACCGTTGTACTACCTGTACATTGTCTAGTCGTAAGACTAGTCTGATCTAGTCTAGTCTTCTAAACTTGCACGATTCGCGACATCGTGTCCACAGACGTAATCGGGTTTATTTCTTTTTGTATTTTGTATTCTTGATCGACCATCCTCGTGTAAATTTTACTTTGATTATTAGTGAGTATTAAATTGGATATGGACCCTCACACCCGTTGTCACTGATGAGCTTATAAACTCTGAAACGAATTTGCTTTCAGAATCGACGAAGAACGCGCGTGCTTATGTACGTGCACTTTCATGAACTTACTAAGTGGATAATTAATATGGGCTGTGGCTCGGGATGCGATCAATTTGAGGTGACGTTTATAACGTATAATTGCATAAAGCGAAGGATTGTTTTGTCCAAATGAAGAACTGTTTGCTGCGCAAGGAAACGGAGTTAGCAGGTTGTTCAGTTACTTACAGGTTTTATGTGCTTCGTGTCGTGATTCGTTTCACAATTAACCAAGAATACATTTCAAAGGAAGTAAGAGGAGGCTGGACTAAAGTGAATAACGAAGTAATTCATAGGAAGAGATGGGGCGGTTTTGTAGAGCGCATGTGAGGGGTAACAGATGCAAACGAATTTTTTAATCGGATTACCGATGGGAAGGTGGGGCCACTTGGAATATCGAGCCGTAAGTGGCAGTTAAAAGTGGATAATGGGTGAGGGTGTGAACTTCAGCCTTCTGGCTCAAAGTGGAGTCCAGTGGAGACTTGTGAAGACGGGAATGAACTGTCAGTTTCCGTAAAATACAAGGAACTCGTTGAAGAAATGAGCGACCGGTGGGCTGTTACCAAGGTCTTTACTAGATGGAGTTCGTTAATTGGTTAAAGCTACAAGATAACACGTTACGACACGAAGATGGGAAGTGACCTTGTTACACTCACCATTTGGACCCCTCCTCCATAGAGGTGAATGTGAATTGTGTTGTGGTGTCGTGGCGGATATCTTATCTTTGTTTTTGTTCGGCCCTCCTGTAGCCGAACGAGGTACGCAATGGGGAATGAGGCAACGCGGCATGCAAAGCTACTTCAGTGTGACTGAGAGGAAGAGGAAACTGCTTGTTCCGTCATCGCTACTGTATACCAGCTGGTGTGTTTTAACGGTACGTGCTCCTGACTGTCGTTTATTACCTGGTGTTTTTTGACGGTACGTGCTCCTGGGTTTCCTTTATTTTCTGGTGTTTTGACGGTACGTGCCAGTGATTGTCGTTTATTTGCTGGTGTGTTTTGACGGTAAGTGCCAGTGTCTCGTTTGCTGCACCTACGCATTCTTTCCAGGTATGAAAGTTTCCATCTTCCAAGTTGCTTTTCTTGAAACTTTTCAAGACTGGAACAAGTAGTAAAAAGTAGTTCTTTGTTGTTTCTCTCCTTCCTTTTCTTACCGCCTTCTCGCTCTGTTCTCATGAATACACGCTGCTGAGTTCAAGTTCGTTTGTGTGTGAGAGAGAGAGAGACTGCAGTCGATGTGGGTGTACATTTATCGTGTGAAATCATGAATGAGTTTTTGCCTTCAATTTAATGGTTTCCTCCTACACCACTTTCCTGCATAATACGAACTTTACATTTGCGATGAGTGGTGCTGCTTCTGAAACCTGATGTCAGTTACGGAAGTATTTCTGTTGAATGTCAATTTGATCACCGTGTTTTACAGCGAGATGTAAATAAACTACGCAAAGTTGTTTTAAGCAGATTTTATAAATATTTCTATCTGTAATTAATGCTATATGTGACAGTATACCAGTTAATGCTACCCGCACTTCAATTTTGCACAGCGTTCCTTGTTTAGGCGCTTATAAAATTAGCCCTGGCACCTAACCAGTTGCCAATTTGGTTAATGTATTCAGAACTCGCTGTTTCGAGTAGAATAGTTATGAGTTTTCAGATTTTTGCGGTGGATGTTGCCGAGCTGCAGAGCTTTTGGGTTTTTACGTCGTGTAGTAGACGTTTGTACAGGATGATCCCACATCAACGTGAACCAAATTGTCACTCAGAAGGTGGCGACAGCACGGTCTTCCGAAACGTCAGAACAAGTGTATCATTCTATACTGTGTAAAAATCCAGAAGACCGTCATTTGAACTTACGTGCGTTAGCAATACTAATTTACTCTGCCTACATCTCCGGATGTTGCTGCTGCATTTCCGCTTCACAAACCCCTGAACCTTTTAATTCCCTATTAGACCGGTCAGTGCAGTGCACGTATCCAATTGATCTCTCGATCTCGGTTATTTAACAGACGCGTTTCCCAGAAGTCATACTGTTCATACGTAATATGATGATTATCGATTGTAAGTTGTTGCCACCTTTTATGTACTGTTCGGCTTTTGGGCCAATTTTTATGTCTCTTTCACATCACGTAACTGCCCCCCCCCCCCCCAACTTTTTTTTTTTTTTCCCTTTACCGTCGCCCCCTTTAATGTTTTTTTTCCTAAAATTACCCCCCCCCCCCCTTACCCCTCTTTATATCTATTTTTT
>Ga0123353_10007782_pt1 | contig 14545 bp, 6 predicted proteins | sample TergutLab28metaG_3_FD_92763 | JGI IMG/M metagenome (GOLD analysis project Ga0123353, IMG submission 92763) | Labiotermes labralis P3 segment gut microbial communities from Petit-Saut dam, French Guiana - Lab288 P3 | ecosystem: Host-associated > Arthropoda: Insects > Digestive system > Gut ... | reverse complement strand
CGGAGATCTGGTTGGACATACAACATTCTGAATTTTTTTGAGTGGCTTGCATAAGTTACAGCAACGGTCTAAGAAGTGTATTGAGCATCGTGGGGAATATGTGGAATAAATCCCGAGTTTGGTCACTGTAGCTTGTTTCCTTCCTCGTCGGGCTAAGGACCTATCAGCACCCCCTTGTACTTCCTCTGGGGTTACCTCCAAAGTCCCATATGCATACAAACGCAGGATGTTACTGAATAATTCCGAAACACTTTGAGGATTGTAAGAGGGAAGAGGTCTTTGAAGGTAGATAGTATCTTTTGGGGTCGCTGCATGAGCCCCATTTATGGGAACCCTGTGGAAACAGAAATGGATCTGGTAAATGGAATTGAATCAGCATGGGCGTATATTCATAAACATGTGAGGTGCATTTGAGAGGGTACAAGGCAAACATTGTGGGTCGCTGCAAGGCTCACAATGAAGTCAACGGCCGCCGGTTCGACAGATTGTGTGAATTATTCGAAAATAATACCATTAAAATATACTATAATAGGAAGATCCAGTAAACATAAAGAAAGTTATATGAAAAATGTAAAAATTCATTGCACGATGGAATTTAATTAAGGACTTAATACTAAGACGTCTACAAAATCCCTGCATCTTATATAAGTGTTCACAGAAAACACCCTGAACTTCTGCGTACATGACTATTCTAAGAATCTAGTATCGCTGGACACACAGAAACTAATTTGTAAAAAAAAAAAATACTAATGCAGGCTGGTGTTTAATTGAGGAATGAATACTAAGGCGTCTGGCATATACTGTATCACATATGTGTTCATTTCATACCTCACAGAGATCACAGTGTGCTTCAATCAGAAAGCCCAGCTGCAACAGTGTAGTTACATGGATTATTGTGAGATTCATATGGAAGACACACAAACTTTTTGTGTGGAAATGTTTTCAGTGTTAGACGTGGCAGTAGGTGTAGTAACCACTGGGATTTAAAGTGATTTGCAAATGTCTAGAAAGCAAAAGACTTAATTTCATAATGTCCATCTGTACCGTCCATATTTATGTTCTGTTTTGGTGAAATTCGGTAGGCCCTATAAGGCATCCCCCAAAGGGAGCTCTTTAATGAAAATCGGCAAAGGCATGACGTAGTTGTAGGCAGAGACGACACTACATTTACGCTTTTTCTGCACAGCCGCATTACATTTTCAAATTTAAATTTATCGTGTGATTAGTGCTCAGTTCTTTATATGTTTTGTTTATACTACCTCAGCTATCCTAACAGCCTAATCTATTTTTTTTGTGTCTCAATTTTGACTGCATTCATCACTCTTGCTCCACAGCGTCGCATCTCTTTGCTGTTGGACATTATTTCCTTAGAGGATGAGAGGGTCTCATGTGTAGGCCACATCTATCCTTCTGCTGAAACAAAGTAGCAGTGACTAAAGCATTTGTCATATGTTCCTGAAATACCATGTCCCAGTTATTTATGTAATGTTTTCAAAGTAGTCGGAGTTTTTTAAAATTCGGCTTAGTGACAGCCATGGTTATTTAATGGTGTAAATACATATCTACCTGTGGCTTCCATATTTCTTGACCAATTTTGGTAAAAATCTGTGTGGAAGAGCCTACAATCCTAACTGATATATGTGCGAAAATGTACGTCGCTCTTAAATGCCTCATCTGGATGCATTACTTCTTTAATGTCCAATTGGTGAAATGGGGAGATGCTTGTAGTAGTAATGATTACACCAGCAGGCCCAGCACAACAGGGACACTTGTGAAAGTTGAATGAATGGAGGAACTGATTTTGGATAACCAGCGAGTCACTTGGGAGTTCTGTACTTTACATTACATTACGTACATTACATTTGACAATAATGAGGAAGTGAATATGACTATGAATTGTTTGCAAATGCAGCAGCCCAATTTCCATTGTTATGGAATTTTTAAACTCATGCCAAGATGTGAAGATGTGATCAATATTCTTGGGGTTTGTGTTAAAAATTATGATACTTAAGTGGAATAAATGAGCTGCATTTAACATTGTCAGGAATTTTTGTTTCATTTTTATAATTTAGGGAACAATGCTTATTGAATGTCATATGGATATGATATTTATAAATCCTTCCAAAACAAATTTTGGGTGTTGTAGAGACTCTTTCCACAGCACGAATGTAAAGAGAATACTCAGATGTCAGTAATTTTGTCAGCTGTGTAACATTTCTGAGAAAAGAAAAGTCACAAATTGATCACAGTTGATACTTGAAGAGTTCATATTTCAGAAACAACAGTTTTTAATAGTTGTTTTAAAATGCAAAGGGAAAGAGACAAGGGCTCCCAGGGCATATTCTAAAACGATTACTACACATCACAAACATTTTCACATTTTTTACATGTTATGGACTTGTGTTATCAAATGTCATGTTTAAAATCAACATTCCAAGCTGTTTTAATCTGATATGAATTTGAGTCAAAATGATTCACCAGTGCACTAATTTTTATGTTTCAGTTAAGGGATTAAAGTGACTTTATTTTGAGGATTAATGTCTTCTGAGTTGTTATGCTGAGTAACAAGTTTATGGTTCCCATTGTGTTGAAGAAACATTCTACATACATATTCAAGGCCTATGTTCCTTTGAAGTACAGCATAACAACTCAAAAGACCTGAATCTCTGTCATTAATGGTGTGGACACCTCAAATTAGACATGTAATATTTTATATTGGTTTTGAATTTTATTACTGTTAAATGTTATTGACTTTGTTTTGCACTGTTGTGATAATGTATGGTCCAGTTGACAGACCATTGTTTATGTTAAGCATCCTTCTGTGTTACAAAGGGCTACAAATGAATTAACATCATCAACATAACTTTGTATTTTATGTCTTGTCAGCAAATAATATAACTCAGGCAACATGTTGTGATCACTTTTGGTCCTCTTCGGATCCTCTTTCATCATACAAATGAAAATATACAACTGCATCAAATATGTTAGATATCTAAGATCTCAATTTTACATTTGATGTGGTACATTTTGTTTATCATAAATATTATAATCAATAATTGATAAAAGTGTGACATATTTGTAATTTGGAAATACTTGTTAGGATTAAAATTTCTTCTTATATTATATCTTGCTGAAGATTTATTCAATTTGGTGACAAGTGTTGTACAGGCTCTTTGGTTATTTAATTGTATTTTTGATCAATGTATAGTAGGGAATTGAATGTAAAATTATAACTAACAAATTGAATGTTATTGTCTATTATCATTTGTGTGATTATAGAGGGCCTGAATATTACCAAGATCAGTCGCAGCATGTTGCCTGATTAACATAATTTGCTGAATATACTTGAAATAAAAAGTTGTATAGACAGTATTAATTCCTTTGTAGTGACAAAGAATTCTTTAGTACCAGTGCCAATACCACAATACCTGAGTTAAAATGTGGCCAATGTCAGCCCCTTAATACTAGGGGATTTCAAATGCTCTCTTCAATGATAAAGACAAAAGATACAAGTAAACCATTACATTACATAGCTATAAGCATGAAGTAAGAATTTATTTAAAATTCTGTGACATACAATGCAAGTAATTTTATTGTATAATTACTTTCATTTTATTGAACACCTGGTAACTTGTCTGTGTCTGTGTGTGTACGTTCATATGTGTATGCATGCGTATGTGTGTGCACACACGTTTTTCTTATATTGACAGGTTTGAATTCTTTACCATGCCTATATTGTAATATTTACATACATAGGTATGAACATATGCCCCCCCACACGCATGCGCATGCACACACACACACACACACACACACACTTATTCCATTGATCCATTATTCCCCCATATGGCATTTGTATATGCAACACATCACAGTAATAAAAACATGATTATAAAACAATCACTTTTCATATACCAGAAACAGGTAAATGGAATGTACAACTACAATAATACAATGTTTATAATTCCTTTCTTTTAGAACAATCATAAATATTTATTTAATACTGTTTATTTAAGTATTCATGAACTGAATAAAAAGACTGAACAATTAAACACCTTTTCAAAGCCAATATGAAGCGATTCTTCTTCTTTACTAACTATGCAGTGGATGCTGGTAATTTATTAAAATTCTTTGTGCATGTATAATGCACACCTCTCTGACATGATGCAAAATTTTCTGTTGGTCTATGTAGTTGTGCATTATTTCTTTCTTTAATGAGTACTATGAACTTGAAACTTAGTAGTCATTCTAAATTATGTGCCAGAAAGTTATTAAATCTATTTTATACCGAGTTCTTAGACTCAGTATTTCCAGTGCTCTGAATAAAGGTTAACATGAAATTCTGACTTTAATCCCTGCCATAGTTCTCACAGCTTTCTTTTATAACTGAAAGACACTTTTGCTATCTGCAGAATGACGCCTGAATATAATTCCATATTTCATTATTGAATGGAAGTAAGAAATATGGATTATTTGAAGTGTGTCTATATAATTAAAATGATATGTAAATCTAATTACATTACAGGCATTACTCATATTTGGTATTATTTGCTCACTATGTCTTCCATTCCATATGTTTATCAATTCCCAAACCCAACTTTTATTACAGCGGCATTCTGCCCACCACCTCATGTGTACCATGACTGTTTCCAGCGACAGTGTGAGCCAAATTGCTACAGTATGAGAGACAGGCATCAGTGCCCAACTATGCCTGGTATTTGTATTCCAGGCTGCTTCTGTCCAGATGGTTTAGTACGTAAAGAGGACAAGTGTGTAAAGCCAAACGAGTGTCGTGATTGTGAGTATTGCACATAACTCCTGCTCTGTGTGTCCTGTGTATTTAATGCATTGAGTCTTCATTCTTAGATTTTTGTTCTTACAAACGGACATGTAAGGGTGTTACCAAATGGAATTAATCAAAGCTCAAGTCTTCTGGAATGTTGAACCATAGTGACTGGTAAACAGTTAACTAATAGGTAACATTTTATTACGTGACATGGTATAATGATATAGAAGACATATTTGCTTGTCAACGGTGCTGTGAGAATCTCAATTCTCACAGAATTCATCTAGATTTTTAGATGCCATCATATGCTCCTTTTTGTTCTGGGTTGAAAATTTATAGGTTATTGTAAATTCTATGAGGGCTCAATCTTTTGGACAAATATTTTCCAGAAAATTATGCCCTAACAAAGGGACCCACAAATTTGTGCCCTGTAGTTCCTTCATGTGTATTGGAATGAAAATGTTAATGGATGTGTAATTTCAATACAGAAAGTAATTATGTGTTTCAGACACCCTGCGTTGAACTCCAGTGATGACTTCTAATAAGGGACAGTTTTGTAAACACTTGGTATAAAGTTCTGTTATTGTAGAATTTATATATTTTTTCTATTTATTTTACTTAATCTTTTAATGAGACTGGATATTTCAAATCAGTTTGCCACAGAGAGTCACATGTTTTATTTCTGTTATACATTGTACCGTAATGTTTCATAATAACATTACTTACTGAATAGGGAAATATGCTATTCTTATTAGGAGCACCAGCACAAACTTTTGTTTGAAAACTGTCATGTGATCATTTCACTGTTCATTGAACTTTAATAACACACAATTTTTATTTCACAGTTTTCTGTACCGGGCCATTTATATCCTGTTGAATGATTATCAGCACACGCCCACACTATACAATTCACTTGTCAGTTACATTTATTTGCTGCATTTCTATGTTAAATTACTGGTGCCTAGTAATCATTTTACATTATAATTAATAAATTAATTTCATAGACTTTTACACAAGCTGTTGGACCTTTCCATAATACAAGTAAATTATCAATTTATGTTTCAAGCAAGTATGTTTCAGTGTATCTATAAACAAGTATGTTTCAATATATTCACAAATCATGTAAGTAATGATAGGCATCCTTATTTGTTCTCCTCCTATTGAAATATATGTGGTGCTTAAATAAAATATATTGTTACTTCAGGTGTGTGCAATGGATTTGGTGATCCACAGTACCTGACATTCGATCATTCAAACTACACATTTAATGGAAACTGCACTTACGTTGCTGCAAGAGACATTAATCCACATGGAAAACATACTTTTGAGGTTGGTTCTTTGTATTGCCTGGTCATATTCAAGGTGTTAGTGACTGAGAGCATTTATTCGCATTTTCTGTAAATACAATTGAACACTGACAGGAAATAACATTATATTTTGTCCCATTTGCTGTTCTTCATGGTAGTGGATGAGGTAATAATAGGAATAACAGAAGGAAAATAATGGATTAGTAACATTTGTGCCACAGGTATATATTGCAAATAAATGATAGTACCTTAGGGACTAAATTTCATAGGATTTTTTTATAATCTGTAATGATGCTGGATTAGATGTCCTTTTGTAAAAATGTAAGGATATGAAAATAAACTGAAGGACAGGACATAAGGCAAAGGTAAGATAGTTTCAAAGAGCTAATAGTTTTAAGAGATTCTGATAACCATATTTTTAAATGTGAAGCCTATATCTTCTTGTTTGCTCCTGAGTATGGCTAAATACTACCAGAAAATGTAGGGTTGTAGGAATGTTTAAGTAATGAATCTGAAATATTATTGTATTCAGATGGTTGTAGTAAGTGTGAGTGGTGAACTAGAATACAGTAATCTTTAAATAAAGAAAGTGGAGAATGCTAAGTGCTTAGAAAATAGAACAGACACAAATGAAGGAGTACAAGTAGAAATTACAGAAAGTCTAAGAAGTACAAGAAAATTTTACCTATTAGATATGGATATACTTTGGAAATGGGGGGTGCTGATATTGGGAAAAATATGTCTATTCACAAGTTATTAAGTGCCTATATTCATGCACAGAATAGAAATACTGATGTAGAACAAGGGTATAATAGTTGAATAACAGCATCAGAGGTGATTTACAAGAAATAAAGGGATAGGCGGGGTGTAAGAATATATGTATAACGTAACATTGTGACATGTATCAGTCCAGCCATTTGTAGGTGCATTTGCATTGTCACAAAAGTACATATTAGCAAAGGCAAATGTCATAGTCACATTTCCCTGCTTGTGAACATGCCTAAAATGACAGAATAAGAAACACAAAGATGAAAGACAAACATGCTGGAGAACAGATTAATAACTAACAGTATAAAGTGATAGCAGACATGTTTTAAAAGGGAAGGCATAAATGTAGCAAAATTTTCAGAACTTAATCAAATTATGAAGTTTTGGACAAAGTTCAATTTTAGAAATCCTCATTGAGATTTCATTAAGATGTATGCTAGTTTTTCAGTGACACATCAGTTGTTTGATACCTTTCCTCTAATTTTCAGTTATAAACATGTTCTTGTACTCTGAACTTTCAGATACTGAAATTTTTGTTCTGTTGCAGGTTCTGGTAAACAACGTCCATTGTGAGGATGATCCAAGTTCAGCATGTACTAAGGCTGTGTTAATTTTGTACAAAGAACACAGAATTCATATACAAAGGAAAGAAGGAGATAAAAGCCATGAGGTATGATTATTAATTATATGTTGCTGCTGAACCTTTGATTTCTCTAAAATACAAGAGATTTCTTCAGTAGCTGTCATGGCATTTGACAACCATGGTGTCTCGTAATCATTTTGTGCATCCCTGCCTGCTGGCAGACATGACTGCTCCAAGTGTCTATACATGGGGTGTGCAAAACTCTGCTGCAGCCTTAAGTAAATATGGGGATACACTACACCAGGCAGGCGTTAAACATATGGTATTGTGTGTCAACTTTCTTGAGCACTTGAGTCATGGCTTTTGAATGAGACACAGGAATATTGGGGGGGATTCAGGTCGCCACCACTGGCTGCAGGGTCCAAAGGGTGGCAAAGTGGGAAGCAAAATGAATATTGTAAGTGAAAAACTTCATTTTTTACACAAAAATTAATTCAATTAAAAATAAAAGGAAATTAAATAAATACTATAATTATAAATTTTTTACAATCCATGATTTCTGACAAGGACAGCCATTCTTATTATTCATCCAGGGTGCCAAGAAACCTGGCCACACCACCGATAAGGCAGACATGTTGCAAGCTCTTATTAAACTTCGTTTATTCAGTTCATTGCCTTCTCAAACACTGCTTGTAGTTAGTAAATTGTAAGGTACTGGCAGTGGTAGAGGAAATAGTAGATCCATTTGAAACACTGACTTGCAGCCCAATGACAGTGAATTATCCACAGGGCATAATTCTTTTAATAGTCAGTGGTGTGCACAATATTATCATTCTCTGTCTGAAAACAGTTGCGAAGTATTGGTTTTCCTATGGCAGTTAGTGGTATTGTAAGCCACTCCACTACCTAATGATCTGTTAGCTTCTTAAGTGGGACTCTGCTCCACTGAGCTAGTCAGTCATATTGCTTGCTTTCACAAGTATTTTTTTAGCTCCATTTCACTAAATACAAGGTGATATGAGACAGTTTTGCATGTTTATAAGAACTGAAATTTGCGCCATATTAGATTATTTAGCTGCTGGTAAAGTGTAACAGAAACAGAGACTACTGTTTATCCAGTAACTAATAGAATTGAGAAAGGCCAGAAAGTAAAAAATCTTTCACATTTTATAAAGAAATAAAAGGGGAAGACATATGAAAGTCCGTTCACTGCTAACTTTATTAATCCTTGTTGAATACCTGACTGTTATTTCCAACCATAATAAGCATTATTGACCTATGCAGCATATAATTTAGTCTGTCCATAATTGCGTGTCTCTGCTGACACTTGATACCTACTTTGTAGATAAGGCTTTGTTCATGTTGTTGGTTCATCTGTCTGTCACTTCCAAGAATTATTTATTTGTTTGTATGTGTTAAACATTAATGTTCAAAGAAACTTATCTGCTCCTGCCACTGCTGTGCTTGTCATTCTCTCCCTGTTGTGAATTTTACAGAGAAAGAAATTATATGTGCTTGTAGACAAATCGTAGAACTGCTATTTTATATATGAAAGATCTGGTGTTCTGGTCTGTAACCTGAGTGATTATCCATCTGGAGTGACAGCTTGTAATGTGCTGTATGTATGTATGCCGTGTTCTGATACTCCAAGCAACTTCATGAAACCTTTACATTGAGGTTCTTTAATTCATCTTTCTAGATATTAAAATACTTAATTGACTTTGCCTATGATACTGCCTATGGGATTATGCCTTCTGACATTTTAATCAGATGTACAACTACAAACCCAGTTTAAATATGTTCGTAGCTATACCATGTGCCTCAATAATTGATAACACCATGTGCCATTTAAATTCAGGTCATACTTTCCTAGTGTTACATGTCAGTTATAAGTAGTCTTTGAACATCCTTTTCATATCACCCTGCCAGTTGCTTGAGTAATTAATGGGGATGACAGCTTCTCCCACTTCACCTACCAGCATATCCGAATCAGGTCTGACCCCCAGCCTTCACCATCATCTGCCTTCTGTAAGACAGCTGCACTGCATTATATGTAACCCTATCATTTTAAGTATGCTACACGAAATGTAAATGCATGGGATGCCACATTTTTATAATCCAAAGACTTTGCTGTTAATCTCTACATTCTTTTAATTCCTGAGTTGGCCAGATGATGGCTTTGTGATATAGCTGAAAAGTGAAGCAGCAGCATCATAAAGTGAACAAGTTATATTGATTGTGATTCTTATGATTCTTTGAATTGCACAGTGGGATGGTCCAGACAAGGATAAATCCCTTAGTTTAAAGGACAGGATAATGGGCAGAATGGGCAGAGTTTTGTTGCCATACAGACATTGGAGTTTTTCCTTCTGATGTTGCAACAGGAGTTTAACTCTTGACAGAAATATTGCATCAGACATTATCTCCCCTTACTCTTGATTTATCAACCCTCTATTAGATTGTTGTATGATGCTGGTGGTATGTTCAATTCCACAGCATCTTTGATGATGTGCAGTTTGATGGTCCCACATCACTGAATAACAAAATTACTGTCTTCTTGAATAGATACTATATTGTTTCTAAGATACAGGTCAATGTTTCAGAGGATCCTGCTTCCTCAGCTTCTCTCATGAAGTCTGAGAGAGCAGGTTTCACTGAAGCATTGGTTAAAGTGTGTGTCACCCTATCCCAGGACATCATAATCATGGGTCTTCCATTACCTTCTATGTGCTGAAGTATGTAATGCTGCTGAAGGTGTCTTTGTAAGAGGGATGATTTTGTGTCTGTGCCATGGATTTTACTGCTTTGTTAATGTTTTATTCAGTCATTAATAAATACTATAGATTAAGCATTGTTGAAATATCTGTTGGGGCATGAATTTAATGAATAAGCAAAAGAGGGGCATGTACCACAAGGGCAACACAGGTTGAGATAAGAATATTTTCTACCAGCATGTCATGACATGTAGTCCAGTATAAGGTAGAAGGAGTGAATCTTCTGAATTGGCAGTAAGCTTTTACTGTACTAATGATATCACATCCCAGAAGATGATAAATATCATAGTCAGCAAGAACTGTGGTACTTGATCACAGTGTTGTCTTTTTAGGTGAAGATGTTATAATAAAAGAACTTGTAGTATTTCTGACAGGTAACATATGAATAATTGAATTTTATCATGAACATGTGCTGCTTACTCAGGCAAGTGACTGGATGTCCAGCTTTGAACTTGTTGTTCAGTGTTCAGTTACCAAATTGGGCAGGAATTTTTCCTGTCACCACCATGTCCAGGCTGACTTTGAGCCAACCCACCCTTCTGTGAAATGGTTAAGGGGGGCCTTTTTCCCCAGGAATAAACTAGCTCGAAAGTGAAAGTGACTGCCCATTTACATCTTGTGCCAAGATCAGGAATGCATGAAGGTGTTCCATCACTTCTCTGCATCTGGCTTATGCAGTGCTTGTACATGGGGCCAACTTCATGTTACTTTTTAATTAACCTAATCAGAATTTATACTGGTTAAATGAAGGGGATTACACAATTTAAGGGTGTATATTACTCACTTAGATGAACACAAAATTTCCAGAGAACATACATCCTAACACCAATACCTTCCAAGAAGTGGGTAATGTTTATGTTTGACTGGATATTAGGATAACATTGCATTGTGCTTAAAAGAATGTCTGTGTGCATCATGTGCAGGTTTGTTTACCTTTTTCTTGCATGTGTTGTGACTGAGTATGCTATAGACTCAGTAGAAACGCTATGTCTGTATTTGTGAATTTTTAAGGTGTATGTACTACTAAGGAAAAAAAATGGTGATAGTTGGTGTTTTGCTACTCATTTGATTTGAAATCTATTGATTTTATAATGGAGTCTTAATACTCTGCTCACTAAGTGACAGGCATGCATTTCACATGTGGCCAAGCTACTGGAAATTCTCAGGAAGCACATTACCTCTATGCAGAACATTATCCACAATGCAGAATTCCATCCCATAAATTATTCACCAAACTTCACCAACAACCAAACAAATCTTTGTCCTTTGCTGCATGAGCATGTGATCATGGAAGGCCTTGATACGTTCGAACTCCCAGATTGAAAGTTCACATGTTGAGAAGAGTTTAAAAAGATTCCAGAAGCCATGTCCATAGAATCTGCTGAAGTTGTGTTTCACCCTTGTCTGGGGAATTCTCCGTGAAAAAACACTTTATCTCTATCTCTAACAGCAATTGCAGCCTTATTGTCCTCCTTACCATTTGCAAGGGTGGTGTTTGGCCAAGGTTTCACACAAAATATGTTGTAGAAACACAATTTGTAACAAATATCCTTGTTGCTGATAGGCAGGATTCACAAAGGGTGTTATTGTGAACTTTCATAATACCTGTATCAGGGGGGATGAAAATCCCCACATCACAGTCACTTCAAGACATAAACATAGATTTTCCATCAGTGTCTGCGAGGGCATCTTAGCATATCAGTCCTTACCTGATAGACTGACAGGTTCCTTACACCCTTGAGTTTTGTTAAATGATTTATCAGTGCTCTTCAAATGCACCTCTTCATCAGCAACAACATATGTGTGGTTCATGCATGTGGGGAACCTCCTCATTTTCTCAGCACTGTCAGACAGCAGTGGGACTGGACTTTTGGTGAACAATGTGTAGGATGTGGAGGCCCACTAAACTGGCCTCCAGGATCCCCTAGCTTAATCTTCTGGATATTTGGCTGTGGTGAAACCTAAAGACTTTGGTGTGTGCAACGCTGATTAATGACTTACAGCTGTTACACCAACGAATAGAGAATGCTTCTCTGGATATTTGCGTGAAATCGGGAATTTTTACATGTAATAGGGCTGAAAGTTGTGTTGACGTGTGTGGGAACCGCATAGAGCATATGCTGTAGAGGTAGAACCATGTATCTCCCATATTGCAGCTGGCAGTGGTTTCTGGACACAAGATGACTGCAATTCTTTTGCTCATTTCACTGAGTACTACATACCCTTGAAGTCCACCACCCTTGTTTGTTAACACTGTGTATAAACATCTCTTTTCTTTGTAGCTGGAAGCTTTTGTTGATGGGAATTTAATAAAGAGTTACCCCTTGTTTAATGACTGGATGAACATGGAACAAGTTCCAGGCATGGAAGTGACTGTGCTAATACCGGAGATTCAGCTAGAAGTTTCGTACTTCTTTCATAATTTTGCATTTATTGTGCGGCTGCCTTCACATACTTATGGACATGTAACAGAAGGACTTTGTGGTGAGTGAAGACATACTTTTTAAATTAACAACTAATCCTGTACCAACAGAAAATGAATACTAACACAAATGTCTGCATTTGAATTCTTCCCAGAACCAGAACTTAATTCTGAAAAATTTGTTTTGATGTTATCATTTATCTCTGTACCTGCCAATTACCAAACATTTTCCCACCATAATTATGTGTGGTTTGTGTTTTATGTTTCTTCAACTGTGTGCAACATGCCATGGCCTTGAGGAGTCAGGTCTCCTTGGGTAAAATACAGTGTAATATTCCAGAACGCCTGAATCCTTAAAAAATAATACTGTGAGAATATAAAATTCTACATCATAACCTTGATAACAATAACATTATATATATGTAGTTCCTGCCATATAAGTCTCCCCATTTCACATTTATTTTATTCTTACATGTTCTCACTTTCCTTTATGCCTTTTTTTTAGTTATTTTTTCTGCTTCTTTAAATAGCCAGTGTGTACACACATCCTTCTGTTACCACACACAGGTAACTGCAATGGTGACAGTAAGGATGACTTCATGACAAGAAATGGAACGGTTACCAGAGACACAGATGAATTTGGTAAGAGTTGGCTGTATCCACTACCTTCTGAAACAGGGTGCACTGTGGTCACTAAACATGAAGAATGCATCCCACTACCTCCTGATCAAGATCCTTGTTTCAAAATCTTGGATGAGGAAAGGTTTGGAGGGGTAAGTCATTACATGTATGTATTACAGTTAGCAACCAACATTTTGTTCAGGTGTGTTTTCGGTGGAAAGATGGTGAATCATCCATAATGGTCTGTGTTAATCCCTGATTTTACTCCACATTTTCCATTGATATTCAGCTGTAATGTTGTTTTCAGTGTCACCCCTTGGTGGATCCTTATCCATATGTGGCAGCATGCCATTATGACAGTTGCCACAGTACTGACAAAGAGAAGTCTTTGTGCCGTGACTTGGAAGCATATGGTAGGGCATGTATGCAAGCTGGACTGTGTGTCAACTGGCGGACAAATACTTCCTGTTCATATACATGTCCAGAAGGTATGTCATTAAACTTGCATTGTAGTCATTCATGTTTCCTGAACATCTGCAGTTACACTCAACCAGCAATATGCAATGCTCTAAGGACCACAAACTGGTGAGAACTCTCAAACTACAACATTTTTGTTTACATGTGAAAGTAAACTTATGCTAGTTCTGGTAGCTAGAATATGGCAGTAGCTTAATCAGCTGTTTGTGCACGCACTGAAGTGAAGTGAGGAAGTTCAGGACCATTCACTCACTGCCGTGACAACCCTTGCCTTCAAGAAGCAGAACTCGCAGCTGCCACATTGTTTTTTCAGTTATTAATAAGAGAAGAAATAGGAAAAGGAAATGTTGGGTTAAAGTTAAATATATTGGATATACATTATTTCAATACTTATAGGTCATATGAATGAATAAATATAAATTATGTCATCACATAATGGGTACATCACACATGATACACGTCCCATCAAAGATAATTAGCTGTAAATATTTATTTAATTGGATGACGAGGATGTAAATAGGAATTGGGAAAACATGAAAGAGAATATCCAAACCTCAGCGAAAGAGAGTCTGGGTTTGGATGAATTTAAGCAGAATAAACCCTGGTTTGATGAAGAATGTTTAGGTTGTTTGGATCAAAGGAAGCAGGCTAAAATTCAATGGATACAGGATCCAAGCCAAAGCAACGTAGATAATTTGAACAAGGTAAGGCGTGAAGTTAGCAGGCATTTCATGAACAAAAAGAAGGCATATCTGAGAGCTAAAATTGAGGAACTTGAAGCTAACAATAAGATCCAAAACATTAGGG
>Ga0123353_10007781_pt1 | contig 14545 bp, 13 predicted proteins | sample TergutLab28metaG_3_FD_92763 | JGI IMG/M metagenome (GOLD analysis project Ga0123353, IMG submission 92763) | Labiotermes labralis P3 segment gut microbial communities from Petit-Saut dam, French Guiana - Lab288 P3 | ecosystem: Host-associated > Arthropoda: Insects > Digestive system > Gut ... | reverse complement strand
CCTCTGTACTCACGAGGGCGTGGGACTGACCCCCCCCCACCCCCATGTAGAGTGCTGAGGTCCTAGAAAGAGTAGAACTATACCTCTACTCACTCTAAGGAACTTCGTGGCCTATAAAAAGAGTGGAAACCTAAAAACCCTGTACCCAATGAAGGGGGCGACAGTCGGTTTAATTAAGGTCAAATCGTGCAGAGCCTTTTTACATGTTAGTGTTGTGTATTCGTAGCTATCTGAGTTCGGTTCTGAGATGTAAATAATTAATTCCGGATACCTGTCATCCGGACGCTCTGTATTTACGTGAACAAGGACTTAAGCGTCTCTGGTTTTTTTTTCAAAGCCAGAAGGGGTCGGTGAGCAAAAACATTTGGGAAACTTTGATCTAAATAAAAAAAAGGACTTGGAGGGCCCTCTAGTTAACACGATAGTACACCTTCGATTTCCTGAAAATACGCAGAAGTTGTTGATTGCCAAAATGTATAATAGTTTCGCAAAGAGCTCTCTACTCCATGGAGCTGATTAGATATAGAATAATATGTTTATAAACAATTGTACTGTGCGGATAATTTCCGAAATTGGATATTTGCTAGGACACCGTGTTAAAATCGGATGCACTCTGGACGTGTGTTATACGCCTGCTCACATACGAATGAATGATTCATGTTGGGTTGAATCGCTCCGGACTCAAGAAGACTGTTAAAGAAGGAAGGCCACTTGCTTGGCCTAAAGTTCTTTTATGGCCTTGTTATAGTGCACGAAAAAGTCGAGTTGTGAAGTTCTGCGGCAAGTTGACGTGTCGTGCGTGGTTTGATTTTACTGAAACAGATCCGGTTGGCTTGGCAGCGCCTTTTTCATGTGTATATAGGGAGTTCATAAAGTTTTATTATGACTGTCAGGAAACCAATAAGTGCTTCAAAAAAGTCACCAGGTTTAAATATTTGGAGCAGAGAAAAAGGCAGTAGATTGCGTGAATGAAGATACTAAATTAGGGTAAACGTTACGAATACTTCTGTTGCTTTCGGAGCCACGTTTATTCCCATGTTATTTTAAAATGTACACAATTTTTCTATGTTTCTACTCGTGTTTTTCTCACAGTTGGGGATTAACATGAGGGTGTTCGAGAACAGGGTGCTTATATGAGCATTTGGACCACAGAGAGAGGAGTTAGCGGAGAATGGGTAAAATCGCACGTTGACGAGCTTCATATTTTATGCTTGTCTCTTAATGCCTCGTTAGCTGTACTTTACGTGTTGTATTTGTACTTCATGTAATGAAAAGTGATAATAAATAAGAGCATAGATAATACTCTTATTTATTTTACATACAGTTTATTGTAGAAATTTGCGATTTTGCATTAATTTTGTCTTTCTAAGAGTAACTTCATTCCAAAACTAAAACGAAGTATAGAAATTTAATAGAAGGAAAATATTCCTTTGTAGTCTATTTATGTCAGTAATTAACCAACTTGATGCATAAAATTTTTGTTTACAATAAGTTTATTTCATGCCTCTACACGTTTCATTATTTACTAGTGCCATTATTACTTCAAAATTATTTCAGGAACTAATTACTTGTGTATTTATCTCAGTATTTAACCAACTTGATGCACAAAATTTGTTTCACAATAAGTTTTATTTCATTCCTCTACATGTTTCGAGCACATATGCTCGAAACATGTAGAGGCATGAAATGAAACTTATTGTAAACAAAACTTTTATGCATCAAGTTGGTTAATTACTGAGATAAATATACTGAGATGCACGGTCAGCAAAACGTCAAAATTCCTTCGTAGATTTGCTGAAGGAGCCAAGAAAGCAAATATTTAATTCAGTTACCATATTGACAATTTGAAATGTGGGACGACAAAGACTCTTGTGAGTTGTAGTGGTTGATAATTTGACCTGCGCAACACTTGACAAGTAGGAGACTGATTTTGTTTCATAGTTTGAACAGCATACCTGAAAACCACATAGAAATATAATGTTCTTGAGTTGGTCCGTTTTGTTTCTTATTTTGTAATTTGCGAAAACGTTAAGTCACTTTAATCGGCCAGTTTATGTAAACATATATTTATTCATAGGAACACAACAATAACAGTCTAATATTTCTTTATAGAAATTAGTGAGAACCGGGAGAACATGGCAGTAACTATAATTACCCTTCTTGTCTCCCCCTGTCCCATTTTCCACACCCCTTTCAGTCTCGTTGCATTTAAAGCATAAAGCTTTGTACATCTGTTGTAATTGAATCCGACTTACTGCTAACAGCTTCTCCCATAGGGTTCAGCTACTGTTACTTTCTCATAATGAACTTACATTAGTGATGTCAGAAGCTCTCAACGCACACTGCAACGGCTTGTACCTTTGTTAAATAATAAGTTAATATTGGCTTTGCGTGAGAGTAGAGAATAGACTTGCGTTTGGTGGGCCGAAGTTGGAATATAATAACAGTACTGAATGCAAGTAAGGTTTTACCACCACATTTTGTGATCCCTTTGGAAGATAAGCAGGCGTTGTAGTGAAGTACAACCAATTACATTGCTTAATTTTTTTTTATCAAAAGCAGTGATCTCGCAGCTACCGGCGACCGCGCGGTCCAAGACGTAGGTTTGCGACAACGCGCGTGCTGAGATTGCGGGTTCGAATCCCCCCGGGGGGAATGGCTATCTGTCTCACGTGATTGTTTTGTGTTTTGTTAGGCAGAGGTCCTGCATCAGGCCGATCCATCGTCCAGAGGAGCTCTACCGAGTGTGTGTGTCATACAGGGTAATTAGGTTTAACAGTTACCGTTTAAACCTACAATGAGCATGTAGAGAATGCAGGACAAAGAAAGAAAGGTGCAAACACTAGCTTAATTTCTTGCAATCGAAAAAGTCTCAATTTTTGTCTAAGATTTGTTTTCTTGTTGCAGTTGTACTAAGTCTGTCTTCAGTGACGTATTGTCGTTAGTGATATAATTATCATTGTTTCCTTTATATGTGTAACATCGATAGTAGACAAGTGAATATGTATAGGGAGCAATGGTGAAATGTTATTGGCATGAAGTGTGAGGCATTCGGAGGGTTTCCCTAACCCAGTGTCATGTACGTACTCCATATCCCACCCTGGAGTACCTGGAATTGGCCGAGACTGAAAACAGTCCATCGCGATATGGAGCATGTAACTATTCGATTGAGCCACAGTACGGTCCTTCAGTTGTCTGTCAAATCTTGAAGGCCTTAACTGTAGAAGGTGTCTTTTAATATAATTTTCATTATTATTGTTTATCAGTAAAACGTAAGGTACAGGTCAATTTCTTCCTATAATAGGACATTTTGAAGGCCCGGAGAGACAGTAACGGCATAGCTGCATCCTTCCTTTAAACTCGGCGCTAGATGGGGTGGGTGTTCAACGCCGTGCTCCGGCCGCATTGTCTCCGGGAAAGAGACGCGGTACACATTGTACGGGAAGCTGGGTGGAAACCAGGGCCGATTTGGATGGTAAGGAAAATGACGTTGCTACCGGAATTCCATCCCCGAACCTTCCAGCCTGTAGCGAGACGCTATTTCAACCGTGCTTATACAATTCCGAACCACTGTTGACGAGATTATAAAAGAAAGTTGAATTCCTTTAAAATTTAACTGTTACTACGAAGTATTTTCAATATGTAAGTTTCCATAGGTCAGGGATGACAGATTCCGGATGCCAGGTGGAAATGGTGGCAAAAAACGTTTTTGGTGGTGTCTGGAAATCCGGATGCAAAAATTGGAAGTTTAGTGTCTTTTATTTTCGAAAATCCCGATTCAAAAATACCATCTCGCATTTCGCCACGAATATCACTTAAACAGTCTACGAAGATCATTTACCCAAATTACAAGAATGGAAACGAGTAGTAGGAATTCTAAGGATCTTTGACGACATTAACGCAAGGGACTGGCTGAAAATAAGAAGTTAAATATCTAAGGCAACCGGTATTTTTGCATGTCCACATACTTTTCCGGAATTCACTGTCTTATGTCCTTCAAAAAGAGGAAGTCGCGTGCTTTTTTAACAAACGTAACCCTCACTGACACAATATTCTTATTTTGGACTTTGTCCATCACCTAAATTAAAAAGAACAAGACGTTTCAGAAACTGGTTCTGCTTCCGTCTTCAGACAAAGAAGCACCTAACTTGGTCGACTTCTTAGAAGAATTGTTAAGGTATGCGCCTGTGAATCTGTTCTCAGGAGCATATCTTAATAAGCTGAGTGTTTGCATAGGGCCTAGCGATATATATAGTCCAAAGTAAGAAGATTGTGTCAATGAGTTGTACACCATCGTCATAGCCCTCTTGTATCATTTTCTGCCCACCAACACCTTTCTATCCTTCCCTTAGATGTGCGTTAACCAGTTCCCCTCACAGGATTTTTATGCCTAATTTTTAACCTCTCCCAAATAGCTACGGGAGTAATCCAGCATACCGCCTTTCTCTTCCGCTAATGATGCTATTGTGGTATACATTAAAAGTGACTATTTACGATCAGTGTACTTAATACATAAGAAGTTCAATTAGATTCTTACATTAAAATGTATTTCAAAAGACTTTAATTTTACACTTTAGTTTCATAAGATTTTGGTATTTTGTGATTACAGTTTTGAAAAAATCTTCAATTTACGCGAATATCTTGTGGGTTATTAGATACAAACAACGCCAGAAGCAGCTGTAATATACTATTTCAGTTTTTAGTTGCTGCAAAACAAGTCCACAGAAGAAAGAACATATGGCTGCAAAATTTTTCACCACGATCACAGATTCATAAAAAAATTTTATGATACGCCCTGCTTCAACAAACTAATCGGTAAGTCTGTAATTATTTTCGGCGCAGTCGCCGAGCACACTGATGTAATCTTCCTATCTTGGCACGAGTGTGAATAATTCTATCACCGTTGAATTCGAGCTCTTACGAGAATATTCGCAACCATTCACGAGCAGCCCTTTCCAATTCCCCGATTTAAGCCCATTTATGTCGAATTTTGTCCCGTCCATTTTCGAGAAACAGTTCCTTAACTCGCACAGTGCTTATGACCGTCCTTAATGTGCTTGGTCCTTTGCTGCACCGCCATTATTGTCACCATTCTCGTCGTCCACATATCCATCAACATCGTCGTCATTTTTATCATCCTTACAATTATACTCATTGCCGATTTTGTTTGACTATATTCGAACTCTTTGCAATATTTATTTATGATACTGCATTTTCATTACTCCACACCACACACCTCTAACAAATGGCGGTGAATTTCGATGTGGCTAATTTGCTACGCCCATTAGAATTGAACCACTCTACGAACTTCCTCGCTGTACCAATTTCCATAGTTGTTGCCATTGTAAATCAACTTATGTCCTGAATGGCGCCTGACACATGCCTCATCTGTTGCGCGTTTTTCGTTTTAGAGGTGCTCTCTGTTACAGAAAAGTAAAATGTGTTATTAACGAAGATGCAGTCTGCGGAATCTTACTTATCGAGCATGTCTCGTCTATGTACCGCGAGATTTGTCACAAAAATCTCCACATTTTGCTATACAATATTTTTGTAGCTTTGTAGGAGTCTCACAATATAGAACCACTCTTCCCTTTACAGCAATTATCGATTTCCGTGCTATTGGAAGTATAATTGGTTCTCTGTGACGTACGAACTAAATTTTTATGCATATATTATTGAGATAAGTTAGAGTTTTAAAAGGCTTGAGAAAAAATTCTAACGGTAATTGAAATTTTGTCTCGAGAAAAAAAAATTGATTGGGATGCTTTATTCAACGTCGTTCTTCGTCATTAATTTTTATAGAAAACCTCCGCGTTTTGGACTCGAATTCTAAGTAGTTCCGTCCATTCTTTGCCCTCTGGTGAGCATTATTGAATGAATAAATAAAATAATAAAATATCCACGGTATTACGCAATATTGATATATCTCTGTTGTTGATTAAGTTCCACGCCATTCAGGCGTATGGATACTGAAAGGTATAGCTCCAGATGTTCTTAACCTCGGCACTAGATGTAGTCAGTGGTCTTGGTCAGGCCACGGTCGCTTTGAACGCGGCGGAAGATGTCCAACAAACATTTCAGTTGTAGGTGAAGTGGCTTGCAGAACCTGTCTCAGCACTGTAGTGCATAGAAAGCTCTTGTCCCATGGCGGAATTGATGTATTGGTGTTTCAATAATAACTTGGTTGTTACGAGGGGGTGCTGATAAGCCCTTAGCCCGACTAGAAAGGAAACAAGCTACAGCGACCAAACTCGGGATTTATTCAACATACACCCCACGAAGCTCAATACGCTTCTTAGCCCGTTGCTCTAATTCTAGCAGACCACTCAAAACAAATTCAGAATGTTGTCCGTCCAACCAGGTCTCCGCGGCAACACAGACCTCCGCGTCGGACACAAAATGGCGAACTTCCGCGAGCTTCCGCATGGCCAAATGTTCATGAAGGATGGACCCAACTCGCTCACATGAGATGCCCAGTTGCTCAGCTATTGATTTAGCCGAAATCGTGCGGTCTTTCAAGATTAGCTCGTGAATTTTATCAATAAAATCCGGGGTGGTCACTATTTTTGGTCGTCCATGACGAGGCTTATCACAGGTGGAAAAATCACCAAACTGGGCCAACCAGATTTTGACGGTGGCATACGATGGTGCATGTTCCCCTAATGTTTCTATCAAAATGGCGTGAATTTCTTTGGGAGCGTTGTTTTGCAGGAAGAAAAACTTGATGACAGCTCGCGTCTCCATGTTGTTGAAACCGCGCACGTCACTTGCAATTCGACACATGAACAGACCCCTCTTTCCAACGACACTATCGATTCCGCCCTACGACATCGGGAAGTAGGTCGGACTAAGGTCTTATCAGCACTCCCTCTTACGTGGTGTGGTAGAAAAGTAATGAGACTTGCAACTCTGTGCACGAACCGACAATGCTGCTGCCTCCCCCTTCACATGACAGTTAGATTAACCCCTGCTGTAGACTCAGTACAAGTTTGAACTTGCTACAGTTGCTACGCGATTGTTGAGAGTGTCTGAAGTGAAGTTGTGTTTTTGAGGTGCGTTATGAAAATGGATCAGCAAAAGTTTCAACAAAACTGTGCCATCAAATTTTGTGTAAAGCTTGGCGAATCCGCTACTGTGACTTATGAAAAGTTACAAAGGGCTTATGAAGAACATTTCCTATCCAGGTTACAAGTGTTCAGATGGCACAAGTCCTTTTTAGAAGGCCGAGAACAAGTGGAAGACGAACCTCGTGCGGAAAGACTTTCAACCTCAAAAACGGACGACAACGTGGAAAGAATGAGGTCTCTTGTGAGGTCAGGTCGTCGAATGACGTTGAGAATGATCAGTAGTGAGTTAAATTTGAACCGGTTTACCGTCCATCAAATTTTAACAAAGGATTTGGACACGAGAAAAGTGTGCGCCAAGATGGTTCCGAAGAACCTCACGACTGAGCATAAGGCCAATGGTGGGATGCGTGTCTTGATCTTCTGGACCGCCATTTTGGTACTTTGGATAATATCCAGAAGAGCGTAACCGACAAGCTGTAAGGTACTACAGCAGAAGCCTTCCAACACTGCTACGAACAATGGAAACAACGCCTCCGTCGCTGTGTAGCTGCCCAAGGGAACTATTTGTAAGGGGATAACCTTGATTTGTAAAAAGAATAAAATTCATGGTTAAATTAAATCAGTCTCATTACTTTTCTGCCACACCACGTATACCGTCTGTGATGTTCCAGGCCCTGTTCGGTGCAACAACACCTAAGAATTGCCAAAGCCATGAACATTTGTATTCGAACCCGACATTTGAAACAAATGCAATTGCATATGAAAGCTTTCAGATAGGAGAGGGTCTACTCTGTTATTTGATATGATTTTGAACAGGTCACCGTGCGCGTAGAGAGCGCGTCACACACTAATGAAGAATTCACGCATAACGTGGCACGTTTCTCTATTTTGCATGAATGATGGAAATTTGCAGCGAAGTAAATTACTATGTCACACCACAGTACTCGAATTAATTAAAAGAGCCTTCATAGCAGCTATTGGTGTATTTACGCCTCGTTCTGCACGTATCTTTCAACACGTGGCAAATTAAGGGTAATTGCAAGTTTTTTTAAGCTCAGTAATGAAAGGCAGGATGTTCTTTTCCATATGTGGATAGCAGTGAATGATGAAAAGGGCTGCTTACGAGTGCATTAGAAGTATTAGCAGGAGGCCGGGTTCGTTGACGTGAAACTTCGTGTGCGATTTGTGGTGGAGGGAATGGAAGAACAATACGCTTTTCTCTTAGAACTTCGATTTTGTCCTGAACCATATTCATGTTTATTTATGTACTGTTCACGCTGTATAAACGTAGCGATTGACAGCGTCGTTAAATAAATTGCGTCTGTTACTCTGTCCTCACGATGGACGTTACAAAATTTTATGTTTGTTTGACCGTGCATCATTGTGATAACTGAAGAATAATAACCAACTACATGCTGCTTATTATTTTATTGTACTTCTTATAGGCTCAACATGTTTCGGGCACTACTACGCTCATCGTCAGGAGCTCGCGACTATGATGTTGATTACCACATTGGTCGTTTCGTTCTTGGTTTGCTGTTTGTTGGAGGTTAGGTGCGGTTAGGCTGGAGTAGTGCAGCCCGGACACTATTCCAGCCTAACTGCACGTAACCTCCAACATACACCAAACCAAGAACGAAACGACCAATGTGGTAATCAACATCATAGTCGCGAGCTCCTGATGATGGGCATAGTAGTGCCCGAAACATGTTGAGCCTATAAGAAGTACAATAAAATAATAAGTAGCATCTATTTGGTTATTATTCTTCAGTTACCAACTTCACAAAAGTTCAGACTTCTTTCTGTGGTCATAAGAAAGTGTGTTCAGTTCTCATGTTAATTCTTGTATGGGAAAGTAAAAGTCCTGGTCATTGGTTCTCAAAGTGTGCTGCGCGGATTCAGAGCGATCCGCGACCACTTTGCCAGGGAATTTTTGGAACATTACTGTAATTGTTACTTCGAATTTACTTATTTTTTTAATTAAAGAAGTGTTGTTTTGCTAAAAATATTAGCTGAAATTCTTTATTTATCGATTAGTGTATTTCATCTGACCGTTAGAATATCTGCTTAAGAAACCCTCAGACCCACGAAACGAGCGACAGTTTAAATACAGTCACATTATTACGTATGCTGTTGGTATGTACTCGCAGCTATCTGAAATCAGTTCTTAGACACATATTTTTATTTTTGGATACCCATCATCCGGCCACACTATACTTACATGAGCAAGAATGTGAGAATCCGTGGTTATTTTTCGAAGCTAAAAGGGGTCTGCGAACAAAAACGTCTGCGAAACACTGTTGTAGGCTATTGAGATGACTGTGCTAAATCTTAGTGCGTGCGTGCGTGCGTGCATGGGTGTGTGCGTGGTCTTAGGCTTTGTGTCAGGAAGCGGATAATATATTCTTAGGGATTCTTCGTGTTAGTATTATGCTACTGGAGAGTGGTCCAAGTGCCATTTCAATTAGGCTACATCACGAACGCGCAAAATTGTGACGCGGAAGGAAGCGAGGGTGGTGCCACGTCATTCTTAGATCCTGACGGAGAGTATGAAATTGGTAAACAGCGAGGCCTTACGTTATAACCTACAGTTTTGGTGTATAAGTTAAGAATTACAATCACGAGGCAAATATCTTGTTGCGTTAAAAAAACTGTTCACATTAATGTGTAACCTAAATTGGTTGGTCGGTTGTTCGTGCAAGTGTAAAAATTACCTGTTATTGGGAGGGAAGAGGGCATTTTCTGTTTCAAAACAGGTTGCACATAAAGACAATTAAAAATCAGTCCCATTACAAGCTTGAGGTGCCCAGAGTGTCCTAGGAATTAAGGTTCCCAGATTACGTGACAATGGCCCAGGATGGTGGTAAGGTATAAAGATAATTAGACATAGGAATTATTTGACAGGTGACAAGTTTTCGATATGGCAGGACCAGGAAATTCATGATTTTTGCATGTGCATTGGACACTTTTCCATTACGATGACGGAAACAAAGCCGAGCACATCTACGTGTCATGGAGGTGAATTTAGGATGCGATTGTAAATAAAGGAGTTCGAGAAGGCGTGGGAGTCCATCACCTATTCAGTGTGACAAGTCAAAATCGCTTCCGGTTATGAGACTGCTATAACTTCTCAGCAATCAATAATCCGGAAACAATTATATGTTTGTAACTCATAATCTTAGAAATGTTTATTTTGTTAAAAATAACATAAATAGGGACAAATTATAATAAGAATAATTAATTTTATATAATATCTTGTTATTCTAAATGCTTATCGCATTACAAGGACATAGGTTTTTTTTTGAGCATTGTCATTTGTCTGGATATACATTTTTCGAAAGTCCCTTGAAGATGCGCTCTAATTACGTTGTTATCTTTATTATGTGTATATGCTTAAACAGAACAGAGTTGGTTTGCTCAATAGGATCAGGTTTATTTTACCGAAATAGACCATTTATTAGCGTTTGGTATTTCTCTCAAATTAGGGCCATTGTATTGTAAAATATAGGGCCGCGGGTCTATCAAATAACAGCGTTATTGTCACTACAGTTCAAACAATTAAAACAGTCGGTAACTGAAACAGTACACTCACAGGAGATTACTCTGTACGCATAAACTCGGTGCTCCGGGCTCATACCCCAATATACGGTTTGCTTAGTTTTGTTGTCTACTGATGCTCACAGCACTGACCGGTCTCGAACACAGTACTCCACGTGTTCGCTCATCCACACGCTCCACACTGTGCATTTCCGCAGCCACCATCTCCCTTCGCCCTGCTCAACACTAACTCTTCGCTATACGCAGCACGCTGACTCGCCGTGACACGACTGTCCTTTTCTTGCGGTCCGCTGGCCTTATATGCCGCTTATCGCATTACACGGTTCTATTTAGTCCTTGTAGAATTTTCTACTCTTTCTTGCACGAGAACGTTCTGGCATACCAGCAGCCTTGACATCAGACGCTTCGCGGGTCACCACACTAGACTCTCTTGCCATCTGTTGCAGTAGTTCTGTAGTTTTCTTGTACTGATAAACTTTGATAGAAATATATATTTTTCACCCGTAAATTTATATATATATATATATATATATATATATATATATATATCTTTAATCGTTTCATAATCTTTCTTATAATTTGTCATGATCCCTGCTGAATTTCTATGTGGCTTGTGCACACCTTTTCCTATCTTTTAATAAGATTTCCTTCCCCTAAAGGAAAAAGTAGGATTTGCGATCATCATGTTGACTATGGTTTCCACTCCTTTTAAAGGTCAGAATTAAATTACCCATTTCTATGAGATTTAACATGAATAGTATGTAATACGTGCAAACAAATCACCCAAATTTTCTTACTCTAAAATCGGTAAAATCAACAAGGCGGACACGTGAATTTATTTGTGCCAGGTTAAACCTCCCCACATTCGCACAGCTTACGTTCTGAAATCCCGAGTCTGAAACAAAAGGACTTTTAAATACGTGTGGATGTATATATTAAACGTAACAACAAATTATGTTTGATTTAATATTGGTCTGGAGCCGTTTTGTTTGGTCCTTGCTGGTTGCACTTGAGTCAAAAATCTAAATAATTTAGATTGTTTAAAAATTTGAGCTTAAATCTGACAGTTATATTGTCGAAAACATTCGCACTAAAACGATGAGACTTTCCAAGGAGGAAATAATTACTAATAGTACTGCTAATTATAGTAACAGTAACAGATAAAGTATCCCGTGTCGGCTTCGTGACAGTGTATAGCTTTAGTCAACCTGATTGGAGGTAAGGTCTTTACGACCCGCCCGCTTACCCCCAGGGAAATATCCTCAGGTAAAATTCAATAGGAAGCTGTAGTAATAATAATTCAAATAAAAAAAAATTAGTTTTGCAAGGGAGTACACGGTGGCGTAGTAGAAACACTGTGCTACAAGCCCGAATGTCACGAGTTCGATTCACTATGGGGGTCATTGATATTTCTATTGACTAAGAACTTCCGACCGCACTAAGTCCCTGGGGTCGACTCTGCCACTAATAGAAATGAGTAAAAGGAATGTCTCCTGCGGGTAAAGGTGGCCGGTATGTAGGGCTCACAATCTTGCCACCTTCATATGACGTTTGTCTGAAAATTATGGGAGCCTCAAACTCTGGAGCCCGAAGGGCCTCTCTAGGCCTGTTTATGGACAGCCCTGCAAGGAATGAGAATTCTGATTGGACTGGGGTTTCTGGGGTTTCGACCAAGTTGCTGTCTGTGAAGGAGTCTGGCATGAAACCCATGAGGTGATTTTTATGTCACTGTATCGTTATTCATTGGTATTACCTAATCATGGTATTGGTACGACGCAGCTTCCTGACTGCTGTTCTGTCCAGTAGTAGTGTCACCATTGGAATTTACACTTGCAACTAAAAAGATTTCCGTTTTGAATTAATGAAGTTTACATTTAGATGGCATAAACGAATGCCAGAAATCATTAAATATACTTCAGACAAACACGGATTCAAGTGGTTTTCTAATGAATATTTCGTTCTGTAAATTCAAATAAATTTGCATTAACGTAGTAACACACACAGATAACGTTACTGATAATATACTGGCACGACACTGGACATTGTAGGATTATGTGTCTGCTCCTATACATTATGTAAGTCAAGGACACACAAGAGACTTTTTTTTATTATTATTGAACGACATATCAGCTCTCAATTACAATAACACCTAGTCTTAAGACTAACAAACTATTTTACTCTGACTTATTTGCTTAATGCATATTAACTCCAGCTGTCGCCCAGCAGTTCTACCTGTTTAGTTGTGTTTGCTTAAGTATCGTCTCTTTCTTTGTTGGCGGTGATTACTGCACCAACACTGTGCCCTGTAACAAGCGGCTTCTATGTAAAGTAAAATACGTTTTTATCAGGATTCAAATCGTCTGTCTTGTTATTTAGTGTAGCAGGGATGTTGGTAACCGATGTTTTGAAGAAAGGAACTGTCTTCTTAAAAACAAAGACCTGCATCTCACATGTATACTAGCGGGCATTTAGAGTACGCATTATTTTGGACGTGGATTTTATTGATCACATGTTGCAACTGTAATAAAGGCGATTCATATCTGACATTTATTACTGGAGGATCGGCATATGTGTGTGTGTGTGTGTGAAAGGCGGAGATGTGAGGAAAGTAAACATTATGGGAGTGCCTCTAAAAGTAATGTCTTACACAGCAGTGGCCAGACGTTCATACGCAGCAGGTGTCTACGGAACCTCATCTAGCTGCACTGGGGATATATTGATAGCTTAATTGAGTTGGTCTATAGATTTAGAGCCTATGCCACGGCGCTATGTTCACCTTAATAGATGTTATATATATATATATATATATATATATATGGGAGAACGCAGAGGCGCTGTTGGTTGAGACACTGCGCTGCGCGGCGGGCTCGATTTGTGAGGGTGTCATTAGAATTTCTCATAGACATAATCCTTCCAGCAGCACTATGGCCCTGGAGTCGACCCAACCTCTAACAGAAATGCGTGCCAGAAATATTTCCTGACGAATAAAGGTGGCCGGTGCGTAAGGCTGTAAACCTTACCACCTTGCGCCGATTGTCTTGAAATCTTGGAGAATGCAACCTTCTGGAACCCTCAGGAACTGTTCAGGAAAGTACAGGGATTTCTTCACCTTTATATATATATATATATATGTATGTATATATGTGTGTGTGTGTGTGTGAGTGTGTGTCTGCAACTGAACAATAAGTAATGCATTACTTATATTGATCCCTTAGCGGATGGGTACATTTTACCACGGAAAACATTTCAGTCACCGTGAAATGAGATGCTCGTGCGATGACTATTACTGACGTTTCGTGCTGTTTTTTTTATCATTTGAAGATTACTAAACATGTTTACGGAATTATAGAGGTAACTTGGTTTATTTTTGTTCCTCTGCCTAGAGTTGAGGCTACACGATTTTCCCAAAAGCCGTACCAGTACTGAGTAGGTTTTACGGACACGGTAGACTGCAGTAACATGGCATCGACACAATAACTAACTTGATAATCTGATGTTTATTGGACCGTGCATCGTTGTGATAACTGAAGAATAAAAAACGAACTAGATGCCACTTCTTATTTTATTGTACTTCTTATAAGCTCAACATGTTTCGGGCACTACTATGCACATCATAAGGAGCTCGCGACTCTGATGTTGACTACCACAATGGTCGTTTCGTTCTTGGGTTGCTCTAGGTTGGAAGTTAGGTGCGGTTAGGCTGGAGTAGTGGGGCGGACCCTACTCCAGCCTACCTGCACGTAACCTCCAACATACAGCAAACCTAGAACGAAACGACCAATGTGGTAATCAACATCATAGTCGCGAGCTCCTGATGATGGGCATAGTAGTGCCCGAAACATGTTGAGCCTATAAGAAGTACAATAAAATAATAAGTAGCATCTAGTTGGTTTTTTATTCTTCACTTAACATGATAATAT
>Ga0123353_10007780_pt1 | contig 14546 bp, 34 predicted proteins | sample TergutLab28metaG_3_FD_92763 | JGI IMG/M metagenome (GOLD analysis project Ga0123353, IMG submission 92763) | Labiotermes labralis P3 segment gut microbial communities from Petit-Saut dam, French Guiana - Lab288 P3 | ecosystem: Host-associated > Arthropoda: Insects > Digestive system > Gut ... | reverse complement strand
TCTTTATATATATATCACTTCTCCCTACTCATTCTCGTATATATATATATATATATATATATATATATATATATATATATATGTTACAGAAAGGAGAAGCGGCCGAAGATTGGGAAACTTCAATCATTTTATCAAAAATAGTGGGTCGTTGTGACGGAAGGTGCTGTAACATTCGTTGTGTTTTTAAAGGGCCTGGAATATTTAGAGCCTTACAGTACCTATCTACATGCTAAATACGTACGAGGGCGTTCGATTCCACTATCTCAGCAACTAGAACCAAGATATTCGCCTCAGATTGCACTGCCAATGGACCGATGTAAACAAGATTTACAGTGCTTATTGAAACGACTTACTGCCAGTACTCAATTATGAAGCCGTTCCGACACAGTTTCAGTATAATATATCGATTAAAGCGGTCCAGATTGGCCGGTTCCACATGGCGGTCTGCAGAACACGCGGACTGTCAACTTTTCAAACATTCATTTACACGGCACTCTGATCACTGCTCTGTACTCTAAACTATATAATCCATAGGGCAGAGTTCTTATTGAGAAGCTAATCGGTTCTCAGCTAGTTGAGAAATTCCCCGTATTTTATTGCACCCAAAGGTTCATTATCGTATTTTCAAGTGCCCACTAAGTCTATCTGTTCCAAGCCAGCTCAATCCAGTCCGTATCCACACATTCCACTTCCTGAAATCCCATCGTAACATTATCTTCTTATCCACTCCTGTGTATTCCAAGTTGTCTCTTTCCTTTACGCTTCCCAACCAAAACCCTGTGTATGCATCTTCTCTCCCCATACGTGCTACATGTCCCGCCCATCTCATTCTTCTCATTTGATCACCCAGATAATATTGATGATGAGTACAAATCATTATCTCCTCTTCATGTAATTTCCTCAACCCCCCTGTTACCTTGTCCCTCTTAGGCCCAAATATTCTCCTCAACATCCTATTCTTAAACACCTTCGGCCTACTTTCCTCCCTCAATTTGAGTGCCCAAGTTTCACAATCATGCAGGAAACATTATAGTTCTGAATATCTAATCTTTTAATTTTTTATATCAAACTGTAAAGATTCAGCACCGAATGATAGCAAACACACTCTCACATCAGTCTGCTCACAGTTTCTTCCTGAATAGAATTATGATCCTTAAACAGTTTTTCCCAAATATCTGAACTCTTCCAGCCCTTCAAAGGGACTGTTATAAATCTTCGTATTGTGACTTCTTCCTGCATTCGGATCACGATATATGACCATTTACTTAGTTTCATCAGCATTTACTTGCGTAGCTACCAAAACATCTGTGTTTTTCTCTATAGTGAATTAAAAGGCAAAATAAGTCAAAACACAATTAGCAGAATTTTTCTTACAACACCCAGAACAGCTTCACATACCATACCGGTCAGACAAACATAAGATCATAAAAATCTTCAGATATTTTGCCGACATACTGGTCATCTACGACACCAATCACACAGACGCCCAGAACATATTGACAGACTTCCTCACAATACAGCCGACATTCAAGTTCACAGTGGAATGAGAGACAAACAACCACATGAACTTCCTTGACGTCACCATCCATACGATACCTACAAACTGAAGATTTGCCGTATACAGAAGACCTACATTCACTGACACTATCATTCCATACATCTGCAACCACTCCAAACAACACAAATACGCCACAGTGAGATTCTTTACAACAGACTGCACACCTGTAGCCTACAACAAGATGATTACGACGAAGAAGTTACCACCATCCAGAACATACTGTAAAACAAAACCTTCTGATCAACCATGAGAACCCTCCCAACCTAAAACCACCTCCCAACATAACTAGAGTACAAATAAAGATTGCACCCACAAATCCCCGACATAAAAATGGGCCACATTCACATACGCGGGCAAAGAAATCGCGTCCATCACTAACCTATTAAAAAAGAACGACAAAAGATTGCTATTCAGGACTATCAAAATCATACAGAAAATGTTAATGCATAAGGAACAGACTTCAGACACACATTCACGATCAGGAGTATACAAGCTGACATGCGCAGACTGTAGTAAGGTGTATTTGGGGACAGACCGACCGAGGTTATGCCACACGGTTACAAGAATATATGATGGCATTCAGAATAATCAACAAATCTTCCAACTTCGCTAAGCACCTCACAGAATACAAACACTGCTTCGCACACATCTACAATACCTCACAGAACAGACAAACTCATTCGGACCCATTGACAACGCAGCACAGAACAAACACACTCATTAGGCCCAAACCACAACACCACACAAAACAAACACAATCCTTCGGAACCATTCACAACACCTCACAGAACACACACATTCATAAGGACCAACACACAATACCTCACAGAACATACACACTCCTTCGGACCCATCCACAACACGTCACAGAACACACACACACTCCTTACGAACCACCCACAACACTTCACAGAATACATATATTCATTAGGACCAACACACAACACCTCACAGAACATACACACTCCTTCGGACCCATCCACAAAAGCTCACAGAACACACACACTTTTCGAAAATATCCACAACACCTCACAGAACATACAAACTTTTTAGATCCACAAACAATACCTGAGAGGAAACACACATTTTTTGGAACCACAAACAACACCTCAAAGAACACATACATTCCTTCGGACCCAACCACAACACCTCACAGAACACACAAACTCCTTCGGACCAACCCACAAAACCTCACAGAACACAAATTCCTTCGGACCCACCCACAAAACCTTTCAGAACACACAAACGCCTTCGGACCCATCAACAACACCTCACAGAACACACAAACTCATTTGGACCGAAACACAACACCTCACAGAACACAAAATGCTTTGGACCCACCCACAAAACCTGACAGTACACACACACTCTTTCAGACCAATCCACAAAATTTCACAGTACACACACACACACAGACACATTCGGACCCATCCACAACACCTCAGAGAAAGTACAAATTACATCGGACACATCCAAAACACTTCACAGAATCTACATTCTTTCGGACCCATTCACAACGCTTCACAGAACACATATTCCTTCGGACCCATTCACAACACCTGACAGAACACACACACTTTTTCGGACCCATTCACAATACCTCACAGAACACGCAGCCATTCGGAATCACTCACAACACCTCACAGAACACACAAACTCATTTGGACCCATTCACAATACTTCACAGAACACACACACTAATTTGGACCATCCCACAAAACCTCACAGAAAACACAAACATTTTGGAATTACACACAAAATCTCACATTAAAAACACACTCCTTCGGACCCACTCACAAAACCTCACAGTACACACACACCCCTTCGCAACCACCCAAATCACCTAAAAGAAAACACACTCTTTGGACCCAACCACAAAACATCACATTACACACACACTTCTTCGGGCCCTCGCACAACAACTAACAGATCACATAAACAATTTGGGACCCATCCACAACACCTCACAGAACAAACACACTCATTTGGAACCACCCACAACAACTCACATAATACACACACGTAATGGACCCAACCACAAAACCTCACAATAAACACACACTCCTTCTGACCCACCCACATAACCTCACAGCTCACACACACACTTTCGGCCCCACACACAACACCTCACACAACAACACAAACTCTTTTGGACCCACACTCAACACCTCAGAGAAAACACACACTTTTTTGGATCCAGTCATAAAATCTCACAGTACACACACAAAATTACGGACCGACCCATAACACCTAAAAACACACACAAGTTTGGACCCATTCGCAAAACCTCACAGAACACACACACTCTTTGGACACACCCACAAAAATTCACAGTACACACAAACTCCTGTGGACCCAACCACAAAATCTCACAGTACACACACTCCTTCGGACCCACCCACAACACCACACAGAACAGACATTCCTTCGGACCCACACGCAGAATCTCACACTACACACACAATATTTCTGACCCAAACATATCTCACAGAACACACAAACTATATTGCACTCATCCACAATACCTCACAGAACACACACACTCCTTTGGACCCATCCAAAACACTTAAAAAAACACACACTCTCTTTTGGACCCACTCACGAAACCCTACAATACACAAACACTCCTTCGGACCCACCCACAAAACCTCACAGTACACACACACACACTCCTTCGGAAACACCCACAACACATCACATAACACAAACAATTCTTTGGATCCACCCAAAAAACCTCACAGTACACAAACATTCCTTCTGACCCACCCACATCTCACAAAATACACAAACTCCTTTGGACCAACTCACAAAACCACACACAAAAATTCACATTAAACACACACATTTCTTCGGACCAACCCACAACATCTCACAGAACACAAACACTCTTTGGACCCACCCATAACACCTCACAGGACACACATACTCTTTTGGACCCAACCACAAAACGTCACAATACACACACACTCTTTCTGACGCACCCACAAAACCTTATAGTACACACACACTCCTTCGGACCCATCCACAAAAACTCACAGTACACACACACTCCTTCGGACCCACCCACAAAATCTGAGATTACACACATACTCCTTCGGACCCAACCACAAAACATCACAGTAAACACAAACTCTTTCGGACACACCCACAACAACTCACAGAACACAAACACTCCTTTGGACCCACCCACAACACATCATAGAACACACACACACTCTTTCGGATCCACCCACAATACCTCACAGTACACACACACTCCCTTGGACAACCCACAAAACATTACAGTACACACATACTCCTTCGAACACGCACACAAAATCTCACAGTACACACACACTCCTCCGGACCCACCGAAAAAACTCACAGTACAAACACGCTCCTTCATACACAACCACAACACCTCACAGAACACACATTCCTTCGGAACCGCCCACAACATTTCAAAGAACACACAAACTCCTTCGGACCCACCCACAACAACTCAAAGAAAACAGTCCTTCGGACCCACACAGAACACCTCACAGAACACACAAACAGCTTCGGACTCACCCACAATACCTCACAGAACACAAACTCCTTCGGACCCACCCACAAAACCACTCAGAACACACAAACTCTTTCGGAACCATTCACAACACCTCACAGAACATACAAACCATTTCGGACCGACCCACAACACCTCAAAGAACACAAACTGCTTTGGACCCACCCATAAACCACACGGTACACACACAATCTTTCAGACCAACCCACAAAACTTCACACTACACACACAAACCTTCGGACCCACCCACAACACCTCACAGAACGTACAAATTACTTCGGACAAATCCAAACACTTCACTGAAGCTGCACTCCTTCGGAACCATTCACAACGCTTCACAGAACACACATATTCCTTCGGAACCGTCCACAACACCTCACAAAACACACAAACTAATTCGGACCCATTCACAATACCTCAGAAACACGCAGCCATTAGGAACCACACACAACACCTCACAGAACACACAAACTCCTTTGGACCCATTCACAACTCTTCGAAGAACACAACACTATTTTGTACCCCCTACAAAACCTCACAGTAACACACACTTTTGGGACAAACCCACAAATCCTCACATTACAAAACACAATCCTTCGGACCCACTCACAAAACCTCACAGTACACACACACACACATACCTTCGGACGCACCCACAACACCTCACAGAACACACACTCTTTGGATCCAAACACAAAATATCACATTACACACACACTTCATCGGACTCTCCCACAACAACTCACAGAACACATAAACGCTTTGGGACCCATCAACAACACCTCACAGAACACACACACTCATTTGGACCCACCCACAACTCACGGAATACACAAACTCATTTAGACCCAATAAGAAAACCTCACAATATACACACACTCCTTCTGACCCACCCACAAAACCTCACAGCCCACACACACTGTTTCGGCCCCACACACAACACCTCACAGAACAACACAAACTCTTTTGGACCCACACTTAACACCTCACAGAACACACACACTTTTTTTGATCCACCCACAAAACCTCACATTACAAACACAAAGCTTCGGACCGACCCACAACACCTTAAAAAACACACACTACTTTGGACCCATTCGCAAAACCACACAGAACACACACACTCTTTTGGACACACACACAAAAATTCACAGTAAACACATACTCCTTCGGACACAACCACAAAATCCCACACTACACACACACTCTTTCGAACCCACCCACAACACCACACAGAACACACATTCCTTCGGACCCACATAGGAAACCTCACAGTACACACACACTATTTCTGACCCACAATATCTCACAGAACACACAGACTCCATTGCACCCATCCAAAACACCTCACAGAACACACACACTCCTTCGGACTCACTCACAAAACCTCAGGATACACACACTCTCTTTTGAACCCACCCACGAAACTCTACATTACTCAAACACTGCTTCGGACCCACCCACAAAACATCACAGTAAACACACACTCATTCGGACCCACCCACAACACCTCACAGAACACACACAATTCTTTGGACCCACCCACAAAACCTCACAGTACAGACACATCCCTTCCGACCCACCCACAACTCACAGAATACACAAACTCCTTTGGACCAATCCACAAAACCACACGGAACACACATTCCTTCGAACCCACACACAACACCTCACAGAACACACACACTCTTTTGGACCCACCCACAAAACGTCAGAACACACAAACACCACTTCGACCGCACCCACATAACCTCACAATACACACACACTCTTTCGGACTCACCCACAAAATATTATATTACACACACACTCCTTCGGACCCACCCACAAAACTTCGCAGTACACACACACTCCTTCGGACCCACCCACATAACCTCACAGTACACACACACTCCTTCGGACCCACCCACAAAACCTCGCAGTACACACACACACTCCTTCGGACCCACCCACAATATCTTACCGAACACACACACTCTTTTGGACCCACCCACAACACCTCACAGAACACACACACTCTTTGGACCCACCCACAAAACCTCACAGTACACACACTCTCTTATGGACCCATCCACAAAACCTCACATTACACACACACACTTCTTCGTACCCATGCACAACACCTCACAGAACACACATTCCTTCGGAACCACCCACAACACTTCACAGAACACAGAAACTCCTTCGGACCCACGCACAACACCTCACAGAATACACAGGCCTTCGGACCAACCCACAGCACCTCACAGAACACACAAACTCCTTCGGACCCACCCAAAACACCTCACAGAACACAAACTCCTTCGGACCCACTCACAATACCTCTCAGAACACACAAACTCCTTCGGACCCATCCACAACACCTCACAGAACACACAAACTCCTTCGGACCGACCCACAACACCTCAAAGAACACAAACGCGTTCGGACCCACCCACAAAATCTCTCAGAACACACAAACTTCTTCGGACCCACACACAACACCTCTCAGAACACACAAACTCCTTCGGACCCACCCACAACACCTCCCAGAACACAAACTCCTTCGGACCCACCCACAACACTTCTCAGAACACACAAACTCCTTCGGACCCACCCACAACACCTCACAGAACACAGGCTCCTTCGGACTCACCCACAAGGCCTCATAGAACACACAAACTCCTTCGAACCCACCCACAACACCTCACAGAACACACAAACTCCTTCGGACGCACCCACAAGGCCTCACAGAACACACAAACTCATTCGGACCCACCCACAAGGCCTCACAGAACACATAAACTCATTCGGACCCACCCACAACCCTATACAAATATTACAACTACAAAACAAAAGCACATTTAAACACTACAGAACGATTCTACATTTGCACAGAAGGAACCAGAAACAACCACCTCAAAGACGACTCAACTATCTTCCCCAACTATATACTAATGTGTCAGTGCTACACAAAGTGTCCAGCACCACTAGAACCAACAAATATGACGTCTGTTCTACGGATCTCCAACGCCACACGTACGTACCGCTCAGTGTGCCTCAGTTAGTGATCTAGACACACCTACTGTTCCACCTCACATGTAGTTCTTTGTGTCTTTCCCACAGATGTGACACTTATAGAACTGCTAATCGCCATCCGGAACCCTCCCCCCAACACCAACAACGACAGAGCCTAAGAGGAATCACCCCCCTCCCCCCAGATTACCGCATACCAACGCACTTCCACCGCCTTACCTGCTCACACACAGTATATATCTCATATATATATATATATAATTTATATGCCACATGATAAGATCACAACATACGACACACACAAATATTGTTTTGTCTCTTTGAACTTTGCAAACCTGATGATGGCCCGCGAGTAGGTCGAAACATGTCGTTTCATTAACACCAATAAAACTGGTTGTGTTTTGGCTTACTTTGCCTTTTATTTCATTGTTACGTACACAACGGGGATGCTTCAAATAAAGATTTCTCTATAGTGTATACTCTTCCTCCCAATATATTAACATCATCAACACCAACCAGAAGCTGGTGTGTACCATTTAATGTCAAGCCATCCTGGTTTACCGGAACCCTACTAATTGCGTACTCTAAAGCAAATTTGAAAGGTAATGACGATCAAACATTTTGTTTTAAACCATTCTTCAAAGGAAACATTTCAGATAAATACCGATTTGCCTACCCGGAATGTGCTGTAATTTTCATTTAGACATTTTCATTAGCCCTACTAGATTCATGGGAATATCAAACTCAATGAGATTATTTAATAAATAAATCATAAGCTTTCTTAAATTCCATAAATACCTGATGAACAGCTTCATTTTATTCCCATTTCTTCTCAAGTATTTGAACAATCCACAGTTTATGATCAACAGTTGACCTATTGCGTCGAAATCTACACTGAAGACCCCTAAAAATTTCCTCTGCATGTGGGGTTAACCTTGACAGCAGGATGTTGCATAACATTTTGTACGTAGTTTGTAAAAGTGTAATGCCACTGTAATTACTGCAATCTGTTTTATCGCCCTTCCTATAGATTGGTACAATGATCGACTCCTTCCACTCCTCACGCAATTCCTGCTTTTTCCAAATAGAAATAATAAGTTTGTGAATCTCATAACGAAGAGTTTTACGGTCTGCCTTAATTGATTCTGATTTTATTTGATCAATACCTGATGATTTGTGACTTTTTAGCTCTTCAATAGCCAACCCAATCTCCAAGGCACTTGGATCAGGCACTAGTGGTACTGCTGTGTGTACTTCTGTCTGCCTAACATCACTAACACCTTGTATATTGAACAACTGAAAAAAATATTTCCAAAACCTAGCCAAAATAATGTGTGAATCTCTAACCAAATCACCCTTCTCATCCTTTACTATATTACATCTAGGCTGGTAAACCTTCTTAAAGTCACTGATGCTACTATATAGGTCCATAATATATATTTTTTTATTTTTCTGTTAGATTTAAGTTCCTCAATTTTATCCGAACTATATTCCTACTTTTTTCTTGAACTGCCTACTAGCTTCACATCTTGCGTTGTTCTTATTATCAGCACTACTTTATTTTGTATCCTGCGCCCACTGCTTTCAGCCTGCTTCTTTGTATCTAAAAACCTGAACATTCTTCATTAAACCACGGTATAAGCTGTTTCAATTCACATAGAACTAGACTGTGTGTAGCTGTGTGATTGATTTCCTCTTTAACGTTTTCTCAAAATTTCAGTTCTCAAACCTGTAGACCTTTCGGAGATCTTAATCTGATACTGTTTCCAAAACTCCAGCTCATTTTGATTCCTAATATTAATTTTTTCACCATCAAATATCTGTGTTGCTTGTTTACTTACTGCCAATCTTTTCCTAACTTCCGCAAACACCAGACAGCTATCAGTATCATAGTCAGCTCCAAGGTAAGATCGTACATCAAGTATACTTAAATGTCACCACCACCTATCATTGCACGATAAATCTGACCGTTTTCCCATCAGCAAAAGTCCAGGTGTATTTGGGAAGTTTTCGGTGTACGAAAATCGTGATCTTATTGACTAGATATTTTGAAGTGGCACACTTTATCACTTTAACACCATTAAAAATACTACACTGATGAAAACTCGTTTTTCTAGTTGAAGATGTCCTCTCTTCCAAATTTTGCAATAATATCCCCTAGAGAGATTTTCCATATGATACTTGGAAAAATAAAGATAACCTGCTCTAATTCCTCATAAAAATTGTCTTTTAGATCTTCACTTTTCCCCTCACTTGATGCTTGCACATTCAGAACAATGATATTACACCTGCGAGAGCTCAGAGCCATATATGACACCCTATCGCTAACAAACTCTACTCTCTCAACTGCTGATATTATTCTGTGGTGTACAAAAAATTCTTTTCCCAACTGATGATTTTCGTTTCCTTTTACATTAAAAAAAATATAATACCCTGCTCTTACTGTGCCCCCTTTGTCCCACCTAACCTAGGTCACACCCACAATTCTAATTTATATCTTGCTAAATCCCTCGCTGCTGCTGTAACTGAACCTGCCCCATACCGGTTCCTAACATTCCAAGTACCAAATCTCACGCCTCTTCTCCATTTCTTACGTCGTACCAAAAAATAAGTCCACTCCCGATGCACCTGTATCTGTTTAGTAACAAGGTCAGTTTTTACAGCGAGAAGTTGTTAGCACCTCACCCAAACCGCAACCTGAATGACCACCCCTTGTCAGTTGTCATCGACTGCTTATTCAATGTATTCGCACTACCCTCCATATTGGATGTCGTTCCTCTGTCAGCGACCTGACGTAGCGCCATGCCGTGGTGATAGAAACCGACTTACGATTTACTGTGATCACTGCATGTTGTTCAGCACATGCGTGACTTCGGAACAAGTCTGTTAAAGCACTGTCATTCTTAAGGCGACCAGGCAACTGGCAAGAGACCGGACTGGATTTGGCTTGGCTTCGTCTTGTGAAATGCTATTTGAAATATTCTGTGCCATTCTTCCTGTTAGGCGACCACCTAACTTACCAGCGAAAAACTAGGCTCCGTCTTGCGCATAGAGTTAGGAGCTGTTACACTGGACACAACTTAAAATACAACTGTGCCCTTTTTATCAAACAATACGACACGAAAACAACATGCTGACGACTGACCAATACGATACGATACGAAGACGACTCGACATTCTGTGTCGTCTGTCGCTTAGATTTTCAGATATGCTGCTGTTATTTTATTTGTGTGTATCCCTAGAATTTTGACTGAATATTAGTGTGTGTGTGTGTGTGTGTGTGTGCTGCACACTCCCACACTCACAGCAATCCCTTGGTGATTCTGATCTCCGTCGACCCGACCCTCATTTCACCCAGTCAATGGTTCAGACCGTCTGGGAGAAGGCTGAAAGTCTGCGCGTGACTTCAGTGTAGCGGGGAAGAAACAGCCAACCTTTCTCGTTATTATCATTATTATTTATTATCCACATTCCTTACATCACACCAGTTCAGCCGGTTATGGGTAGAACTAGTGGTATTCAATGTGACATCTTTATTTGCCATATTCTTATTAGCTTTTCTGTCAAGTCTGGTGCCTCTCATTGATGGTGCTGTGAAGGTTGTGACTGTTGGGAACTGCTACATCTACTGAGTTAGCTGCTTTTGTGGTTTTGTGAAGTATAACTGTGTGCGGTGATGTGCAAGGTATTTCTTTTCCCTGTTTTAATACATGAAGAAAGTAATATTTTCCATTTCAGTCGTATGGCGGCACAATGGTAGCCATACTGGAGGATTCGCCAGTGACAAAGCAAGGCACTAAAGTGCGAACCCCATTCTTCCAAATTCATTACCCAACGTACATTCACAGTCCAGTTGCCTTCATTATAAAACTCCGCTGCACAATTACTGTCCGCACAGTGACTCCACCCACAGTTTACTGATTCCTCCCCAAAAAGATAAGCCAGGCCACTATTTTGAGTGAACCTGTCAGCTGTTGAAATTGAAACAGCTCGTAAAAACAATCTTACAACAACAGAGCAGTTCTTTAGACAGTAACATTGTGACTGCACAGCTGAAATATGGTTAGAAGGACAACGGCGATAAAGGAATTGCTCAGTTCAGAAAGAAGGCCTTACTGTTGGCCGATTTCAGATCCTCTCTGCAGTTTTACAGATACGTGCTGAAAGTTCGGTTCCTGTGGTATGTGACGCAATTCCTGAGGCTTCGAAGGATCGTGCTGCCTCTATCTTCAGAGGTAAGCATTTTTGTTAGGCTTTATTAAAGATAATTATGACGTGCTGCATCATAGGTGACGTCATAGCAATGCTGTGTGATTAGTGTTGTTCAAGAAAATGGTAACAAAATGACTTATAGAAATACACAAGAGTTCCTTTCACTTAGTCACATACATGCAGTTGCCATTCTCTTGTGCAACAGTCTGTGTGCTGTAAACAGCTTAAGAGCCTGATTATGATGGAAGTTGCTTGTTCATACAGTCAGGTGGGAAACTGCAGTGAAATGAAACACGTGTTTGTAGGTATGATATTAACATTTTGACGGATGGACAAGTACGAAGTCGGCGGGGATATCGCTGGAAGTGACGTCATAAGTAAACAAATATGGCGGCGGGTTCAATAACCTCTACAGTAGGTGAAGACATATCAAAACAAATACGGCTGCTATGTGCGGTAAAACCTAACCTTGAATGGGTTAAGTCACGTGGTTTTGTTTACATTTTAGAGGAAGTGACGTAATATAAAACAAATATGTCGGTAAAACCTAAACTTGAATGGGTTAAATCACGTGGTTTCGTTCAAATTTTATAGCTTGAGGCTACGTCAAACGTAAATATGACCTTGTTGTAAAAACATGGTTTTGTTTACATCGCGTGTCTTTCTGTTTACACATTATAGCACGTGGTAAAGTTATGCTTACTTAAACAGGCTATATCCACAAGAGTTTGCTTACATTTTAAAACATTATGCTACGTCAGAACTGAAAGTGAACTTATTTACAACGTTATATGAAAACAAATTTGGCGCACATGAGCGGTAAAACCTACGTTTGAATGGATTATTCACATCGCTTTGTTTAATCACGTGACTTTATTTTACATTTTATAGACCGAGGTTCATTTATTTTTACTTCAACACGTGGTATTGTTTACTACGATGTATTAAAAGAAATATGGCTACTGTAAGTATTTAACATTGTTATGCTTAAAACAAGTGACATTTGTTTATATTATGTGAAGGTAAATGAACAGATGTTTTGTTTGCACATCAACCATTTTTAATGGCGCTATTTTTAGAATACGGCGGACGTGTTCTAGTTTTAAATTTATCGCACAATGTGGCGGGAGCGCGCTAATTTGAAATTTACTGAACAATATGGCAGACACGCGCTAGTTTTAAATTTACCATAGAACATGGCGGAAGCGCGTTAGTTTTAAATTTACGGCATATTATGGCCAACATGCGTTAGTTTTAAATTTATTGCACAATGTGGCGGACGCGAGTTAGTTTTAAACTAACCACAAAATATGGCGGAGGCGCGTTACGATTAAATTTACCACACAATATGGCGGACGAGCGCTAGTTTTAAATTTACTACACAATATGAAGCACACGCGTTATTTCTAACTTACAGCCCAATATGAAGGACGCGTGGAATATTTAAATTTTGATACAATATGGCTGACGCTCGCTAGTTTTAAATTTACTACATAATACGGCAGACAAGAGCTAGGTTTCAATTTACACCACAATATGGTGGACAAGCTCTAATATTATATTTACTCCTTAATATAACGTTGATTTAAAATTTTTTCATATTTAAGATTCTAGGTTCGAATCCCTTTTTAAGGAAGGGAAATAAGAAACCTGAGTTCTAAATAAAAACACCCACGTTTTTAATTTCAAATATACACATTTATAACTTAAAATTACATTTTATTTCCATACTTACAGTTCTCATTTTACAATTTAGCTTAATTTTGTCTTGGTGTTACGCTAAGGGCAGAATTTTTACATTTCAGTTTTCCTTCTTGCAAGTGATTGCACAACTCGTGACCGCGTTGCATGACGCAATCATCACGAGTTGTGTAACATCATAGCTTCTTTGTTTAACGTGTCATGGCGTGACTTGGGTCAGCCAGCTTCAGTCGTGCTTGAGGCGTCAGCTAGCCTACTTCGAGTGTGCCTCTCACTGGCAGTCAGTCGGTCTGCAAATTGTTTCCACAGGGGGAATAAACAGTGCTTCACCATAAGGGTGTAAATAAGAGAACAAAGAGTTCCAACAGTGCGTCACCATAAGGGTGTGCCTTTCAGTGCTAAATAGTAGGAATATGCGTGTGTACAGTCAAGCCACAAGGGGTGGCGTACTAGCTACGCGGTCACCAAACGCATGCATGAATAGTGTTATATTAAACAGCACCACAAGGGTAAATT
>Ga0123353_10007778_pt1 | contig 14548 bp, 10 predicted proteins | sample TergutLab28metaG_3_FD_92763 | JGI IMG/M metagenome (GOLD analysis project Ga0123353, IMG submission 92763) | Labiotermes labralis P3 segment gut microbial communities from Petit-Saut dam, French Guiana - Lab288 P3 | ecosystem: Host-associated > Arthropoda: Insects > Digestive system > Gut ... | reverse complement strand
TTTCCTTGTGCATAATTTTTCATGCACTTTAGAATAGCATTCCTGTTATTTAATGACTTTCCCGCATACATATATGGCTGACCACATGTATGTTCAATTCTGACTTGTGACAGACTTTTGTAACTACTGCTTAAGTTGGTGAATGTTTGTAATCAACTTTTGCACCACTACTGCTATTTTAGTCCATAACCTGGCATACTAAAACTAATGAAACCAAAGTGTAGCATAACAAAGGTAAAGTTGTCCCTGTGCCTAACATGGTGGTATATGTTGGCACACAGGTGTAACTCCATTCTTAACTTTGACACTAAATGAAAGTCAGTGGTCACTTTCAAGCCCAGGTCACTTTATCCCATGAAAAGTTCCTGGTACCCAATGACAAGGAGACTGGATGGGTCCAAGGAGTTGGTCCCCAACACTTTGGAGAAGATTAAAATCATTTGCCCCTACCAGGAAATGAGTCAAAACACCTCAGTCATCCACATCATAGCCTTTTCATTGTATGGACTATGCTATCATACATACAATTTGCCTCTCTTTATTACAGGCAATACCATGACTGGTCTTTGTACATTCATTCCACAAAATACAAAGTAAGTTATTAAGATTTGATAATAAATGGGTAGCATGCAAGTGTCAGTGATATATTATACTTACAGGACCAAGAAATTTGGTAAAGTTGTCTACAAACCAAAACATTGGTTCCATACATACATCTGCAATATAACCTTGGTCCATAAAATGGTTGTAGAATAGAGACTTTATTGAGATATTTACTTTTTTCCACTGCCATCTTACAGCATCCCTGAAATTTAAGACCATCTGATTATTAGGTGCTATCCGTAATTTGAAAATATTTCCCAGGTGCATATAATATCAAAATCACCAACAGTCTTACGCAGCACAGCATTCATACACTGGTGGAAAATAATGACCTTCAAATGGTTAGCATAAAAACATACTCACACTGATCAAAACTAGTACAACACAAGTTAAGATCATAAAGCTCACTTCAGACAATACTAATTTACCATTAAAATTTCATCAAATTTCACAATATACGACGTATAAATGACAAGCAGGAGGAAGGCATATTTTGTTTGTAATAATACCTGCATAATAATTATGTTGCAACAGGCAAACAAGAGTAGTATATAAAAGACATGCTCACTCAATGGAGTGGAGTCCTTCTTATAAAAGGTAACAATCAGACATGTGGCAAAAAAACCTCCCATTTCTTATGGAACTCAAAGGTACATAAACATTTACAACATGTGCGTTAACATATTCTCAAGACCCTTCCAATGGTTCTCACTGGAAGTGAAAAAAATCTCATGCACAACCTCCAACAATATTTCTGTAATCTTTTACCCCTTCAACCTAATCATGTTGGCTATTATGGTACCCCCACTTTGCAATGAGCTCATCCACACCCTGGCACATTATTATGTAATTCTATGTATAATATTTAACATTGACTCCTACTGTATTTTACAGTCAATGATGTATTCTTGACTATTTCTATATCCATATGGTTTAAACCTTGTAAATGGATTGATGGAAAACGAAATAAATTGATTGATTGAAGTTCAGGTTCAAACTCTGACAGCAAATGATGCATTCTACATGAACATCTACATTTGTGTTGCAGTGCCTTCCAACAATGTTCTGCTTTCAAGCCAAACGAACTGAAGCAGACAGTATAGTCTGGGCTATTTATAGAACGTCCTTAATGCATGTAATTCTTTTCTGGTTATAGGCATATGCAATGTTTAGAATTAAGGTCGTTACATTCGCCATGTACTGTGAGACGTCTTTAGAATCATGTATATTCAACAACAGAAAATCAGATAACTTACCGTACAGTCCTTGGGAGAGCTGACAGTTTCCATTTGATGTGTACCATACCTACTCACAACCATACATGGCTTACCGCAGATTATTTTAAAGTGTACATTTTCGTTTCCTTATACGGTACATGACCATACTACCTTCATCACGTCCAATATTTAATCACACCCTAAAACACATTTTGGAGTATGGTTGTTGTTACCATCGTCACTATTACTTACTTTACTTCGAGTCATAACATTAAAATAACGCACAGCTATGAAATCTTTGCTCAATCAAAACCACAGAGGATATAACGACTCTGTGGTTTTGATTGATCCATGAACAAGACCATCCGAACTGGGTGCTTTCAAATAGCACTAGCAGAACTATGCTGCAGGTCAGCCACACATCCAAGTGGTACTCAGGCATTCATCGGTAATACAGACTAGCACCAACATAAGGAAAGAGTCTAGCTAAAAAGCTACGTGCACACCCCCTAATTTACAGATTAAACCAGTGTATGCCTTCATCATACGGACGGAGACAACTTTACATTTCTATTGCTAGTGCCGAAAGTGATTCTACTGCTGGTCGTTCGGATTCTCGGTTGCAACATGGCGTAATCCATGCCCTTGGATGGGAAACCATATCACGGAGGTAGCGACTAGAGACAATTAGTCCATGTGCATGTGTCCGTGTGAATTAAGGCTGTGTGAATTCGTGTTGGCAAAGTTAGGTAGCACTTATGGATTCTGGTCTAGTAGACTGTCTTGCTGTGTTGCAGGCGGGTAATTTAAATTACCTTCAATTACCCGCTACGCCGCGAATCACCACAGCAAAGCGGAATCCTTAGCGCCAACGCCGTGGAAACTTCAATTCTGGCATGATTATTTCTTGCAGATTATTGTCTCCTGAGATGTGACCCAATATAGTGGTCAGCACGGTAGGTGCTGATGTGCTGTAGAAACCAAGTGATGTGACGGACGACGTTGTTGCTGAGAAAACGTCAGTGGTTCACACCTACAGACGTCTTTGCAATATTTGTGGAAGTGTTGCGGTCGATGGAAGTACCGTTGGTCGCTGGGTGAAGAGAATAACGACTTCCGAAACAGGAAAACAGAGCTTCGTGACTAACCTCGCTCAGGCCGTTCTGTTTAAGCTGTTGGTCCTGAAAAGCCGCAGGGTGGTGATACCATCGTTCGCGTGGATTGATGCGTAACAACTCGACAATTGGCATTCATTCTTTTAATCAGCAAAGGAAGGAATAGTCACTTAATTTGGGATCTTGGATCCTGGAAGGTGTGCACGACATGGGTTCCTTGGATCCTCACACTCAAACACAAAACCGAGAGAAAAGTCATTTCTTCAGGGTTGGTGCATTTTGAAGCTGAGGGAGAAACCTTCCTATCTCAGAATGTTACAGCGAGTAAAACCTGGGCCCGTAATTTTGAAACTGAGACAAAAATTCAGTCTGTTATATGACACTATCCTCAATCTCCCTGGAAAAAAAAAAAATTCAAAAGTCTCTATCAGCGGGTAAGGTCATGATCACTTATCTTCTGGGACTGTGACGGAGTGATTGTTGTGGATGCGATGCCAAGAGGGGATATAGTCAAATCTAATGCCTACATCAGGATGCTGACAGAACTCGGGAAGCATTTCAAATGAGTTCGGCTTCACAAGAATCCAACAGAATCATGCCTCAGCATGACGATGCAAGGCCGCACACAAGCTTGATGACTCAGGGATCTACTACAAAATTTGGTTGGACAGTGTTAACCCATTCAGCCTACAGCCCCAATCTAGCACCATCAGATTTCCACCTATTTGGAGTTCCAAAGGATGCAATCTCTGGTACAAAGTTTGAGACTGATGACGTGATTCATGCACTGAGAACTTGGCTATGTGTGCAGGGCAAGGCACAGTACCTACAAGGCATTTACACAGTTGATTTCTATTGACACAAGGCTGTAGAAGTGGATGGAGACTTTGTGGAAAAATGTGGTATGGAGTCAAAAATCACTCTTTATAATGTGTAATTTTCATGATTTAGGAATAAATTTTTACTAAAAAAAAAAGAGATGTTACTTTCTGGGCAACCGTTGTATAGTTGTAGTACAAAGAATGATGTAATAACTACCACCATTGAGAAGAGTGTTTCACTTATTTTTTATGGTTTATTTAATAATGTGATGATTAGCTACAATCAGTTGGCCGCTCAGCTACTTAAATTCCTTGCCTTGTGTGGAAACCAGTGTTTCATTGCTGTGTTCATAAGAGCGTTTTACTGAACCCCAAACCTGAGCATCCTCTCCCTTTACATACAGTTGTAGCCCAGGAAAGCCATTATTGTTTTTTTAAAAAGCAAATTATGACAGGAAAACATTGTCACACATGCATGCTGATCGCCTCTTGATATGCTTTAAAAATTACAGAATTGCAGAAGGTTTTTTGACAAAATTAGGTAGAAGGCAAAAGATATGACCTGAAAATAGTGAGGTTGAAATGAATACAGGCAGTTTGTAGGAATGAAAACAGGGCTGATGCTAAATACTTCAAGGAGATTAATTCCTTCATATACTTGCACACAACAATATTGCATATTCATATTAATGAACTACCACCAAATCTACATTAAAGACAGTTTTATGTTTTGTTTTGAAAGGGATTCCTGTCCTACTCTTTGAAATGAATGAAGTGGATCTTTTGTCAGAGAGAAATATAGTTGACAATTTAAAATATACATGAAAAATGCATTTATGGGTGAGTCATCCTGAAAATCATACTTATATTCATGAAAATGTATCAGTTGTTTAAATTATTAAGGAGGGACAGATGTAAAGATATGATTGCCATAAGTCTATCTTTCCTGATAAAATGTATTTTCGTGAATAGTACAGCATAGTAAGAAAGTATCCTATTGTGGTGCATAAAATATGTGGTGTGGGTGAAAGGTAATATCATCCCAAACTTTACCTTTCCATATGCCATTGTACTGAGATCATCCTCTGGTGAGAAGGCATCTTTGATGGTAAAAGGCCTGTAGTATTAAAAAGGGACATTGCATTAAGGAACTTGACTGGACATGTAACATGCAACGGAAAATGAAAAGGAAGTACAAGATTCAAATATGGTGTCTTTAAATATGCTTTAAAGATGAATGTAAGGACTCATGCATTCCAAGGAAATTGTATTGATAATTTTGTATTTGGCAAATAGTAAGGATAAGTGAATTAGATGGCTTCTTTTATGATGAACTTTCACATGGCAGGAAATTAGCTTTGCATTGCTATTACTTCCCAATTCCTTCTCTGACTGGGGAAGGTGACAAGGGAGAGGGTGAGGCAGACTGGAAACATGCACCATGTACATTTCAGTAACATGAAATAGGAAAGTGTGGTTATCACTGCACTACTGGATCCAGGTAACATATCAAGATATAGTTGATAAGATTAGGATGCAACAGGGAGGATAGGGAGGCTGTATCTATGAAACTGACTTTAAAAAATGTATTAGTAGTAAACATACTGCTTGTCACCTTTACAGGCTGTCAGTTTAAATTAAAGGTTATTGCAAAATTACTAGTTATAATTGGCTATTTGCATGCATTTTATGGGAATAAACAAGTTAGGATATGTATGCATAGCACACTTCTGGCGCGTTCGCTCAATTTTGTCAAATTATCTCAGAAAAGTTAGACTTCCAGAAAAGTGTCCTGGCCTTCATAAAATTTTGGTGTTATTTTTCTCTGTAACTTGAAATATTTTTGTCCCAATAAATAGGTAGCAAGGTATACTGGACATACAACCACACATCTGTGTAGGTCTTTTTGCAAAGTGTCCAGTATTGTCCAGTTTTAAACCAAAATTGGCATATGTTAACAAATTTAGCAAAAGTCCCAATACCAAATTTAAAAAAATCTTTCCAGTGTTCTTTCAGTTGTTAAGCAGATAGATGGACAGAACTAATAGGTGCATTTTTAACCTTCTTTTGCGAACGCGCCAAAAACAAGAAATGAACTTTGTGCAAGAAACTGAATTATAAACAGTTATACAGTTTGTTCATAACATAATTAAAGTCATTTTGATTAGATCATTATTCTTCTTAAGTTTTTAATATGTATGTGTCTTTCTGCAGTTTTTTATAGTTCATCAAGTACAATATGAAATGTGGCGTCTTATATTTCCTGAGTCAGCAGTGTTTTAATCAATGTTATTCTGGAAGAAAACGCCTTTTTTGAGATTTCACTTATATAGATTTTTTAAATAAATTAATTATTAGTATTATATTTTATACAATGGTTTCCTCTGTAATATATAAAAAAGAGCAACAGCACCTTAACTCAGCCTCTGGTAACAATAACGAGTGACTGTTAACAGATCTCATGATAATATGTTATTTAGTTACTTTTTAACATTGCTTGTGATGATGCGAATAAACCCATTATAATAGTCATATACCCATATTATGTATAACGTTATTATAACGTATCATGACCCAAGGTCACTGATTAATCACATTATTTAATAAAAATAAAAATTAGAGATTAAGCATACGATTTTTAAAGCAGTTGAAGAGGCTTTCCTCTCCCTATTTATATAATGTAGATGTGCATAAATTCAATAGTATAAGATTTAGAATTGCATTTTTTTTTTTTTAATGTAGGCTTATGCCTCTCTCCATGTTGTTCATTGCAGTCAATTGGACTACTGTTTCTTCTTCTGTCTTTTGAAAATAATGACCAACAGACTTTTATGTTTTATATGCAGTCCAAGAAATGGAACTTTTCTGCTGTTTTTAATTGTAAACTATGCTGAAGTCATTCTACTTTAGGTTCAAGGGCAAAATGTTCTTTAAGTTGTTAACACATTTCACACATTGGTCATGAGGGACAGAGAATAATTAGGTACAATTGCTTAATGAATCCTGCTACAGCATTTTAACTTCCTCAGCATGTTAATGACTCACAGATTGAACACATCACAGAAGCTAGGGTAATGCACAGTAAATTTCGGTCTAACTCTAGATTTCATTCTATATTATCAAACTAAACAGAATTTAATTCACAGAGTTAGAAGCTTTTTCAGATGACAACAAATACACAGATTATCATCAACCATTATTATGATGAATGTTAAAATAGTGTAGCTGGATATTCAGTACCTACTGGGCTATCTGTCCCAAGGTTTGCTGAAGGACTTCCAACACCATGACACTTATAAAACATGCACTCAATGTGTTGAGTAGGCCGGTTTTGTCTGGGGGTAAACAGCCTTAAACTCCAGGATCAATAGGCCTCACTAACCCCATTCTTTGTAATATAAAATTTCCAACCTTTGTAAATAATGTTATTTTCACACCTTTGCATCCCCTTCATTCAGATGGTTAGAAAGCTTGTGAGTGTGTGTGTGTGTGTGTGTTAAAATGTCACACATATTTGTCCCTTAATGTAGTACAGAAAATGTTTTGATACTGTACACTTTCTCTTGTGTTTATGTGGAAAGAGATACATTTATCAAGAAGCTTGAGAGGATCACACAGACTTTGAAGGAATGCAATAAATCTGAACCTTTAAAAATACATTACATTATCATCCCCTTTGAAATAAATGGTAGAGAAATGGCGTTTGTTTGTAATGTTAAACTGCAATTGGTATATCTGTACTACACATAAAATCTCCAGTTTGGTGCTTACTGGCATTTCCTTGTTTGCAATATATGTGTCATATTTTCAAGTTTTTCATCTACTCGACTTATCCACTGTCTTAGTATTCTCAATGAACTGACAGGAAAATGATGCAAGATGATTTGCGGAAAACTGTAAGCAACAAATGATACAGGATTTCATACAATACTGCAATTTCTTGTTGGATCTCTGAAACAAGGAAAAGCTTTTAGACGTGAAACCATTGGATTTCAGGTGAGAAGTTATACGTTTACATGTCCTTTCTTTGCACTTCCGCTGAAGCAACATATATGCATATCAAGAAATCTTAGAAATAAATAGTTATCCTGCTGCAGACACAGACAGTGAGCCAATGTGGACATCTACAATGGCAAGCTGAAACAATCTGTGCGGTTACATGCACTTTACACCATTCAAAGTTTGTACACATCTTGTCTATACATAAAGAGGGTTAAGTGAGCAAGTTGTGGAAATCAAGTTATTTCAGCTACAAAATGAAGAAAGAGTTATTGCTTGTGCGGGTATAGATAGATTAAGACATATCTTGGACAACAATGAAATTAACTACATTGTGTATTCTGAGTCCCCAGACACTTTTTTGAAGGAAACATTAACTAGAAATAACTTCTATTATATATTGTGGCATTTTATTTTCAAGCATACAAGAGGCTATGTCATTATGTTGTGTTAAACTCCTCACTTTACAGAAAGAAATGCTATTCAGACCATTTGAATTGTGTATTATTGTTAGCATTGTTGCCATTGTTGGAGTAAGAGTCATTGGAAATATTTTGAAATGATAATCCCAGCTCTTTGTTTTTATAACTGAGTGAGTGGATAAGCACACCTTGGAATCACAATACATCTTTCAAGATGGGAGAAAATTCTTTCTGCTACAGTAAATAAAAAGGGAAATCAAGAGAGAAGACTCTGGCAGGTGAACATTTCATCTCACTCTCTTTGTGTGTGTGTGTGTGTGATGTAGTTAGTGGTGATGGTGTTGGAGGTGGTGGTGGGGGAGGTGGAGGTGGAAGTAAATGGAAGTGTGTTCTGTTTGCATTGAATGTTTATTTCTGTCTCTCAAAATGAACTTAGAAATTTTTTGCCAGAAATATTCAAATTCTGAATTCAGATGACAACTTCAGTATTCACATAATGTTCCACACAGAATAATTTCAGATTCTGATGGCACTTCTGGATGTCTGCCAGAGAAATGTTTATTATAAGCTAGGAACCATATACTTCAGACAGTGAATTGAAAATTAATTCTGAAACACAACCATGGACACAAATTGTATTACAGTGCTTCAAATACATAGCTATCAATTGAGTAAATTAAAGAAAGAAGTATTTCAGTGAACTATACATAAGAAAAGAAAGAGAGAAATATTACTGAGAATCAAGGATAGTATGCCAAAGACAAAGAATCTGGACAGCAAGTGAAAGCAACAATGGAAAAATAAATTGCATCTGTCCAGTAAGTGGCCAATCTTGAAGTAAAATGGGCACAAAAGGAAAAGTTTAGAATGCTATGGAGATGGCAACATTTAGGATTAGAAATAAATACCTGTAATGGGAAAAGGGTGCGTGTGAACAGTGGTGAATCCTGATCTAAGAGTTCAGGTCTAGCATTGTAATTGAAAGGCACTGTGAACCCTTCTGCTGGACCTGGCCTGCATATCAGGATTTTCCAGTGCATATGAGGGGAATTGAATTACTGCAGGCATTTGGCAGTAAGTTTTCTGAAATATTTGGAGTGAGTTATATAAGTAAGGCATACTGGGCTTTAGGAGATTATATTCATTGGCTTTTATATGTAGCTACTCCAATTGAAATTGAAAGTAAAACATCAATGACAGTGAAACTAGATAAACATTATTTAATTTAGGCATGTGACAGTGCACCTGCAAATTAACTGTTTAAAAAAAACTGTCTTCTTGTAAGCTTTGTTGCATATAATATTTGGTGAAGAAAATACATTTATGGAGACACTGACACAAAAGAAGGGACTGAATGCAGATAAAACTTTTGATGAGGGTTAGCGAGAGATATACTCTAATTCATTTTAAAAGGAAACTAGGAAAAAATAGACACATCATGGAAATACTTGTTTGCCTTGCTTTGTTAGGGTAATTATCATATGAGCTGGGACTGTGAAAGAAATAATTACCATTCCAGCTTACTCTGAGTCAGTTATGTGATGATTGCAAGCAACAGCATTCCCAAGATTATGTGAATTGCCAAATTTACAGAATATGATTTTGTGAACTAAAAGTGTAAATACAAAGAAATATTATTGATGCATGTATAAATGCATCAAAAAATGATCCTCAGAAGAACATGGTAATTTTGATGTACAGCAGTGTCTTCCTACATTGATAGTTGAGAATCCTTTGGTGTCTTATAAATTGTTATGGACATGTAATCTTACCATCCATGAATGTGATGAAGATTAGGCATAGCTTAATTCTGTATATGGCGTAAGAAAATCACATTAGACCCAGTTGATATATACCTATGTGTATGTAAATTTATATTTGACTCCAGCCACCAGTAAAGCACTCGACAGTGATTTGGGTAAAAATGCCGCAATTTGTTATGCCTGTGATTACAGTTCATGGTTCCTCAACTTTAAAAACCACAGAACATAAGTTTCTTACATCAGGCTATTCTGAATTGGAGAGGGACCCTGATCATAGTATTACAGGTGCAGTAGACTGGTAGTGAGAAACCACACAAGAAGTTTGAGATGACTTGTGAAGATTTCAATAATTTTTCTTGTTTTCTTAAAGGGCCTCTACAAATACATAAAACCAAACATCAGTGGGCAGACATTGAACTAAAAGAAAATTAACTTCTTACATTAGGGAAGAAAACCCTAGTGCCTGGTTTTATAAAATCATGACTAATAAAATGTATAACTTTCTGGTGGTGAGGCAATGGAAATACAAGGCTGAAGTGGGTAACTACCAATATTGGTAAACAAAAAGAAAGACCTCTCAGTTTTGCTTCCAGTTTTCACAGCTTTTATGAATGTCTCAAAACCATTACAGAAGTGTGCAATATCCCACTCAACAGCACTTAATTCACATTGATGGTGATGACTTGGCTTTAAATACAAATTTCATGACTTTTTGCAGATTTTAGAAGTTAGTAACAAAATTTTCTATGCTCTGTTAATTCATATTATAATTATAACACTACTGGTATGAGTCAAATGTAATAAAGTCTCATACTCATATATTTCTACTTCAAATGTGTACTGTAACAATGTTTCATTTCTGTAAAGTGAGCTAAGTTACCTAAATTATGGCAATGTGGGTAATTCTATATAAATGAATCACCTGTCTATAAAAATAAAATCACTGTACTGTTTAAACCTTGAACATTTCAAAGTTGTGTAGGCAAAATGTTTTTCCACACATATATATACATAACGTAACAGATGCATAGATTTAAGCTTCATATTCACATGCAGATCAGATATGAATTTTCCATAAGTTAACTCATTTCTTCTACAAGTTCACTTTGCTAACTTCACCCTCTTTACCCACTCACTTGATGTATAATAACACATTGTGTGAAATATTTGCACCAAAAATTTGTTCCTCTCAAAATAAGAAACTTGAAATGAAAGAACATAATTAAATGAGTATGAATGTTAAGAATTTGTTACCTTAAATAACAGGACAGAATGTAAATTCAATTTCTCTCATAAACAATTACCTTGAAAATTAATGTGATTGAGCATGCCAGGGTTGCCATCTTCGTGATTTGGTGCTGGAGACTCCAAACCTGAGTTTCATTTCTGGCATTACTGAAAATTTTTGCAGTTGTCACACTTTTTAGGTTTTGTTGATTGTGTAAGCTAAATATTTTACATCTGCTGTATTGCATACGAGTTTTTGTATTGATTATTAAAATTAACTGAAAATTATTGTCATTGTTATGTCTTAAGGATACATTCCTCACAAATGATATTCAGATCTGATTCATAAATTGACATGATAACATATTTCTAATCAACAGTTATTTCTCTGTATTTATGAATGAACTAAGTTATGGCCATACCATGTAGAAATTCAATATAACATACTACTAGTAGCAAAGTTGTGACTATTTATATTGGGCACATACAAAAGAAAAACAGGAAGAATGTGGGACTGTTATATACAGTTATATCTTGAAAGAGGCAAATGGTAATAGAACATTTATACATAATATAATGTTCAGTCTACAAATACAGATGCTTCTGCATGTAGGATAGCTGTGGGTACTCAGACTGTTTGAAATGGTAACTTTGCTGGATTCTTGTATTCATGGCTGGAAATGACAAACAATTCTCATCTCTCTCAAGAGTTACAGCTTACTTCAGCTCAACTGACTCTGCTTTACCACTGCATTATCAAATACTCTGAATCACCTGCACCAGCAAGATTTTTTGCATCAGTGTGCACATTACTTATATGTAAAGTAACCAGGCTTTTAAAAGTTCATTGCTGGGCAAGACGGTAACATAGTTGTCATTTAACTAAAATTGCGTTTTTATATAATCTACTTTTTTTTTAATTTAATAAATTATTAAATATGAAAAGGTAAATTATGTCAATCCTGAGGTGGTGCTAGTATACCAACTTGCATATTTTTGTAGGTGCCCTTGGTCAGAATCTGTGTTGTTTCTTTACAGTGACAAACCAAGTTGCATACCAGTGCAATACAACTAATCAAGTTATGGTTTTATACAGTTAAATATCTACATTTTTACACAGCAGGTGGCAAAACAAAGCAATTTAAACTGATTGGTAACTACAATTTCCCCGTTTCGCCTGCTTTTAATTTCTCTTTGAAGGGTTTTTTTTGTAATATGCTTAGATATTTGAACTTAGCCACATTTTCAATACATGTATTACATGTCTTTTTATCGTGGTGTCTGATGTTAGGGCATGAGGAAACTTGGATTATGGTCTCCCAAGATGTGACATTGCATCACTTGGTAAGTAGCATGTATGTATTAAAATAAAATGTTTCCTTCATCTTTGAGGTTTCAGTACTTATCCAGCAATGCTGCATCCCATCCCAGAAGTCTAGAATCCTTGATTATAATGCTGTGAAAACATTACAGTTTGCACATTTTAAGTTATACATTTGCTTTTACCAAGTGGTGACTGAGAAAAAACTGGTGGTGCCACAATGGTCATTTCATTCATCAATCATATCGATATTTGGAGATATGAAACCAGAGTGAGTTATGAGAAATTTTCAGTCTTTGTTGTGGCTGTACTTTATTAAACACTGAATTTAACAGAAGCCACTATGTACTGCAAGCCAGAGGTTACGTTTGTATATTTAGAAATCTCCAGACTTGAAATGATGGCAATCCTAGTGCATGCTAAGACTGTGATACACAGAAACAAATATTCACAGTTTGGGTTCAGTTTGATTTATCAACAATAAAAAGAAGACACACCTTTGTTAATTATCAAATTGGCAGCTTCATTAATATTCTAAACTTTCATTTCCCCTTTTTATAACAATGCAATCTTATGGCATGTACTCATTCCATAATGTACCTAACTTAATCAAAGAGTTGGCTTGAATTATAATTTTGCATCTTCTCTTAGTTACTTTGAAATATAAACTTTTGGCATGTGAATTAATAATTTAAGATTTTCTATCTCCATTTCCATTATTCAGACTCTAAACAAGTATTTTTATTACTTACTGAGTCCTCATATGAGGAACAGCGGTTCACTTTATTTGAACATTATGCTATTAGTCATTTTTGTGTGACAGTAGTAAATATGACCTGGGAACAATGAAAGACTTTTGCTTGAATAAGCTGAGTCAATCAAAAGATTGTAAATGGTCTTAATATGTAAATTAAATATTTTTTCTCTCTTAAATGCCTTCAGTTATAAAATATAACTGAAATATTAATTTATTACCTTTTTTTGCATAGCATTTTTGTAAAGCCAGTAGAAAGAATAATTTTGTTTCAAAATTCAAATTCCTTTTAAATTCCATCAGAGAGAGAGAGAGTGAGAGAGAGAGAGTACAAACAGAATGGTATGGAAGTGATTTAATGATTAAAGATACAAATGCCCTTTGTGTTTGTAACAGTTGGTAACACTACAAAATCCCATTTACCACTCTGCCTTTATTACCTACATGCTGTAATGCTGGTAATTTTATGGTAAAAGTATATCCTACTTGAAGTTTATGGAAGTGTGCTTGGGCAATATGGGGATGGTTGTTTCAACTGGCACAATGTAAACCAGATGCCTGAACCGTCTATTGAATGAAGAATATTGTAGATGGCCAACAACACACACACATAACAATACTGAATGTGTGGGTGCCATGATATGGAACACAATAAGCATGACTGTCTCTATAAATGCCCATGAAACATGATGTCAGCTTTGGATCAGCTCACTTGATTGTCCCTGACAACATAGGATACAAGCAAGTGCATAAAGTGGGTACCAGAAGAATTGTCTGAAGAACGCATCAACTGAAGCAGGAAGAAGCATGTATATGACATATAGAGTGATAGAGAAATGAAGGAAACTCATTTTTTAAGAGAATAGTCGTTGGTGATTTTACATGGATGAACCATTGCAAACTGGAAAGCAAAATATATCAAGTGGAATGAGAATATCTGCAATATCTGAAACTGAAGAGATTCAAGGCCCAACAATCTGCTGGTAAGCTGATGCTGACTACGTTCTGGGATTCTGCCATGCTCATGCCCACTCATTTTCAGTGGAAATGAGAAACAGTTGACAGTGTCAGGTATAATGAAATATTATGAGAAAAGCTGAAACCAGCTACTCAATCCAAGGGAAACAAGAGAGGCAACGTACATATAACCTAACACTGAGGTGTGTTTGTGCAATCATGGTTGGAGTGGAAATGCAATAACTGTAACACAAACTGAGTGTGTATTTGTAGCCATAGGTATGCAGTATGCGATACACATTTGCTATATTGTCATCTGTGGCCTGCCCCACTCTACAATATTTTTCCA
>Ga0123353_10007775_pt1 | contig 14550 bp, 16 predicted proteins | sample TergutLab28metaG_3_FD_92763 | JGI IMG/M metagenome (GOLD analysis project Ga0123353, IMG submission 92763) | Labiotermes labralis P3 segment gut microbial communities from Petit-Saut dam, French Guiana - Lab288 P3 | ecosystem: Host-associated > Arthropoda: Insects > Digestive system > Gut ... | reverse complement strand
TTGAGGGCCACGGCCATGGCGCGGGGCACCTCGCTCTCGGCCTCCACCACCTTGGCGCGCATCTCTTGGGTGTGGGCCTTCATCTCCTGCTCGTGGGCTACGGCCATGGCGCGGCGCTCCTCGGCCTTAGCCTGGGCAATGCGCTTGTCGGCCTCGGCCTGATCCATCTGCAACTGTGCGCCGATGTTGCGGCCCACGTCGATATCAGCGATGTCGATGGACAGGATCTCAAAAGCGGTGCCCACGTCCAAGCCCTTGTCCAGCACGGTGCGGCTGATCATGTCCGGGCTCTCCAACACCATCTTGTGATGCTCCGCGGAACCGATGGTGGAAACGATGCCCTCGCCCACGCGGGCGATGATGGTCTCCTCACCCGCGCCGCCCACCAGCCGCTCGATGTTGGCGCGCACGGTGACCCGGGCTTTGGCCCGCAGCTCGATGCCGTCCTTGGCGATGGCGGAGTTCACCGGCGTGTCGATGACCTTGGGGTTAACGCTCATCTGCACGGCCTGGAGCACGTCGCGGCCCGCCAGGTCGATAGCGCAGGCCTTTTCGAACTCCAGGGGGATGTTGGCGCGCTGGGAAGCGATCAACGCGTTGACCACGCGCTCCACGTTGCCCCGGGCCAGCAGATGGGCCTCCAGCTTGCTCATGTTGAGCGACAGGCCCGCCTTGGTAGCTTGGATCATGGGCAGCACGATGCGGGCGGGCGATACGCGGCGGATGCGCATCCCGGCCAGCGCGCCCACGCTCACCCTCACCCCCGACGCACGGGCCGAGATCCACAGCCCCATGGGAATAAAGCTGAGCAACACGATCAGGAAAATAACCGCCAGGGCCACGATGATCAGTAGCATGAATTCTGACATTTTTGTTTCCTCCTCCATTTTTATAAGTTACGAGTTACGAGTTACGAGTTACAAGTTACAAGAGGATGTTGGAACGCCTTTTACGAGAGCGGGTATCGTCTATTCGTCCCGTTCTTCTCGTAACTTGTAACTCGTAACTTGTAACTAAACTTTCTGTACGATCACCCGCCTGCCGTCCACGCGGGACACCACCACCGGCTGGCCCTTTTCGATAAACTCGCCCTCGGTCACCACGTCCAGGCGCTGGCCGTCAAACTCGGCGACGCCCACCGGGCGGAGGATGGTGTAGGCCTCGCCCGTTCGGCCCACATAGGCCTGCAAGTTGGCCAGCTCATTCTCGCTCTCCTCATCGGTGATGGCGTCATTGAGCACCAGCCGGGACCTGGAGAGCGATCCCCGAGCGGCGGACCGAAGGGCCACCGCGGCAAGAATGGCCAGCACCGCGATGATCACGATGGCCATGCCCAGGGCCGCCTGGGCCCCGTAGTTGAAAAATGTAAAGCCAACGGCAACCACCAGCAGCACGATGCCCGAGATTCCGGGCACGCCAAAGCCCGGTATGAAGATTTCCAGCACAATCAACGCCATACCCGCCAACGCGCAGATCACCAGGGGCAGGTTCGCTACGATGAAATCCAACACAGGCATCCCTCCTTTATTTCTGTGCTTTCTTATTGTACCTTATTGAGGCGAGTTATGCTAGTGATATTCGTTACTTTTCATCCAGCGCCGCAGCCAGCGCTTTTAAGTCGTCGGCATAACAAACCGCAAGGGCGGGATTGTAGATCATGCTGGCCGGATGATAGAGCGGAAAGATGGGCGGCAACCCCTCGGCCCGCAGCCAGCGGCCATGCACCCGGCCGATGGACAGCGCCCTGCCCGTTATCGCGCGCAGCGCCACATTGCCCAACGTAGCGATAGCCCCGGACTCCACCAAGGCAATCTCCCTGGCCAGCCAGGGCTGAAATAAAGCAATCTCCTCCCGGGAGGGAGGGCGGTTGGACACCCTTCCCTTGGCGCTCACCTTAGTGGGCCGCACCTTCACCGCGTTGGTGATGTACAACTGGGAGCGCTCCAGCCCCACGGCCTGCAGAAACTGGTCCAGGTTTTTTCCCGCCTTGCCCACAAAGGGCCTGCCGGCCAGGGTTTCTTGCTCACCAGGCGCTTCGCCGATGAGCATGAGCCGCGCTTTGGCCGCTCCCTCCCCGAATACGAGGATACGGCTCTCTCCTACAAACAGCTGGGCAAAAAACGCCGCGCACGCCTCGCGGTACTTATCCAATGGGCTCATGGCGTCTCCTCCGCGTTTAGCGTCAGTGTGTACAGCGCATCCCGAATCGCCTGAAAATCCTCCCACGCCGGGCGTTTCTTGGCTTCGTCGCGCAATAACGCCGCGGGATGGAAGGTGCATATCATGCGCACGCCCTTGCGCTGGATCCACTTGCCCCTGTCCCGCGTCACCCTGGTATCCTCGCCCATGATGTACCGCGCGGGCGTAGCGCCCAGGCACACGATGATCTGGGGGCGAATCAGCGCTACTTGAGCGCGCAGGTAGGGCAGGCAGGCGGCGGCTTCGTCGGGGGTGGGCGCACGGTTGTTGGCCGGGCGGCACTTGACAATGTTAGCGATGTATACCTGCCCCCGCACCAATCCGATGGCCTCCAGCATCCGGTCCAGGAGTTGCCCGGCCGCACCCACAAAGGGCCGGCCCGTAGCGTCTTCCTGAGCGCCCGGCCCTTCGCCCACAAACATCAGCGGGCTCAGCGCATTACCTTCCCCCGGCACGGCATAGGTCCGCCCCTGGCACAGCCCGCATCTTTGGCAAGCGCCAATCTCATCCAGCAACTCCGGCCACGAAAGCCGCGCGTTTATCTCTCCCGCCATTATTGCGCTTTAGCTTCCGCCGGAATCTCGAAATCCGCTACGGTGTTCCAATCAAACAAATCCAGGCCGATCTTCACCTCAGCTTCCAGCGGGGCGCTCTCCATCCCCGGCTGCGAAGGCGTAAGCATGGTAAGCACGGCGGAAGAGATTTGCGACAGGTCGATCTCCACCCGGGCCAGATAGCCGGTTTCAACCTCCACAAAGGCAGCGATCTGTACGATCACCGGCTCGTAGGGCGGATATACGCCGACGGCCTGGACACCCATCGTCTGCCCAATCAATTCCTGAATTTCCTCCTCGCCCAGCCATTGGCGAAGGTCGATGTCGGCGCTCAGCCGCAGGGCCTCCCTGCCGTCGGCAAGCTGGGTTCTCTCCACGTGCAGTTCCTCGGCCGGCAGAACAGGACCCGTTTCCGCCGAAAACAGTTCGGCCACATCCAGCGCCTGAGTATCCCAAACAAAGCCGGTTTTGGCGTGCAAATGGAGCTTCCCATCCACTTCCTCGGCATAAGCTTCGATCTTGGCGCCCATGGCTTCGAACAATATATGAACCTTGAGGGGCTCCACAAAAACCTCGGCGGAGAGCGCGTCGTACACCGCGCTGTTCACCAGCCCTTTGACGCCCACGGTAAGCGTACCCTTTGCGGCAAAGCTGCCCACCTGCTCCATAGCCTGGGCGCAGCGCTCCATGACCGCCGCCGGGCTGTCAGCGGCCAGCGCACCCGTCGAACCAAAGGCCAGGCAAAGTATCATCAAGATAGCCAAAGTTTTTCTCATGTTCATTCCCCTATCTTTACCGATTGCTATTCGAATCGATCACCACAGCCTCGTTGATGTTCTGGCCGATGCCCGAAAACGTGACCGACAGATCGGTTTGCAGCCAACTAAACAGGGCGGTCATCAGCGCCATGAGCGCCAGGATCAACACGGTGGAGCCTATCACGCCCAAAAAATCCATCACGCTGGCCGCCGCGCGCAAGCCTGCCTGAGACCGTGGCGCACCGCCGTATTCTCTGCCCATCGTGATCACCATCCCTCCCCGCCATTATACATGTTCCTATAACTATTGTCAACCGAGGGGCAATCCTGTATAATTTGGTTTGGGCCTATTTATAGCATGTCCAGCCAAGGCCGCTCCGGCTCGTCGCGGCCGGTGAGAGCTCCCTGGCTCTGCATCCGGGGAAAACCCTGCTGGCGCAGCGCCTCGTAGGTTACCACCGCCACCGAGTTCGACAGGTTTAACGAGCGGGCCCCCTGCAGCATGGGGATGCGTATGCACCGGTCAAACACGCGGCTGAGCAGCGCCTCGGGCAGGCCCCGGGTCTCGCAGCCGAACACCAGAAAGTCCTCCGGGCCATAGCGGGCCTCGGTGTAGGCCCTGGGCGCCTTGGTGGTGGCGAAGTGCATGCGGCCCTCCTCCCCGGCAAATTCGGCAAAAAAGGCCTCCAATGAAGGATGGACGCGTAACTCCACCATGGGCCAGTAGTCCAGCCCGGCGCGGCGCAGGTAGCGGTCTTCCATGCGAAAACCCATGGGCTCCGCCAGATGCAAGCGCGTGCCGGTAGCCGCGCAAGTGCGGGCGATGTTGCCGGTATTCTGCGGTATCTCGGGTTCCACCAGCACGATGTGCATGTTGGTTGCTCCTTTCGGGGGGTGCGATGGGTGTATTATAGCGCATGGGCGGGCGGTTAGCCACACAAATACAGCAACCTTCTTTACTTTAGTGGAGCGTGAAACATGAATTATGAATCAGAGCTTGTTGCGCTAATAGAAAGCGTTACATCAGCGATTGGAAAGCCGATAACGTGCAGTGATTATGATATAATTGATCGAGGCGTTCCACATATGCGACCAAGCAGTTTGCCAAATGGAAAAATGGCTGTATACATCTTCATCCACAATAACGAATTTCTGAAAATTGGAAAAACTGGCTTAAAAAGTGCTGCCCGGTTTACATCTCAGCACTACAACCCGAAATCAGCACCATCAACATTAGCGAAGGCGATACTCAACGATGAGCGTTTTACTAACCTAAACATCAGCGAAGGCGATATAGGTACATGGATCGAGCAAAATTGCCGACGAATTGATATTCTGATTAATGAAGCTCTTGGGGTTTTTGCACTTAATCTAATTGAAAGCGCCCTTCATTATCGATATGAGCCAAAATACGAGGGCTAGAAATCTCAATGGGCTGCGTTACCGCACTGATGGAAATCAGTAAACGTCGTGAGGGAGGAATAACACAATGGCAGAAAACACTTTCAAAGGCAAAATCAGTGCTTTGGAAACAGAAATAACCGTGTTGTCGCGGGGCAATGAGGATGATTTCATCAGCCTGACCGACATTGCAAAGCACAAAAATCCCGACGAACCTAACATGGTTGTAGCGAACTGGCTACGCAATCGAAACACAATAGAATACCTCGGGATTTGGGAACAGCTTAATAACCCAAATTTTAAACCCCTCGAATTCGAGGGGTTTATGAGCGCAGCGGGAGCGAATGCGTTTACTCTCTCGCCGATGAAATGGGTAACCTCCACAAACGCAACGGGGATATTCGTAAAACCCGGGCGGGGCGGCGGCACGTATGCCCACAAAGACATCGCATTCAAATTCGCGTCTTGGATTTCAGCTGAATTTGAATTATACATCATCAAGGATTATCAACGCCTGAAAGCCGATGAAAACAGCCGTATTTCCCTTGACTGGAACGTCAAGCGAATTCTGGCGAAAGTAAACTATAGGATGCATACCGATGCCATCCGTGACAATCTTATCCCGCCGGAACTGACAGCGTGGCAAAAATCTTTCGTCTATGCCGATGAAGCCGATCTGTTGAACACCGCGCTTTTTGGTATGACCGCCGCTGAGTGGCGAAAGGAAAACCCCAACAAGGACGGCAACATGCGCGACCACGCGACGATAGAGCAACTGCTCGTGCTTGCGAATCTAGAAAATGTGAACGCTCTGTACATCGGAAAAGGCATACCGCAGTTTGAGCGTATTGAAGAATTGAACCGGCTCGCCCGTTTGCAGATATCCACAATTGTCGGAACGAGCGGAGTGAAGAAACTCAAAGCTATAGATAGTGGCGAATGAGTGAACACCCTCACTCTAGCATAAAGGAGGCCCTCCCATGCATTATCCCCCCAACCGCAAACCCACCTCTCCCCTCCGCAACCAGATGAACCCCGCCCTCTGGATCACAGGCCTGATCTTCTCCCCCATGGGCGCCATCTTCCTGGGCGTGGGCCTGTTTATTTGGCTCACCCAGGAGCCGCACATGGACTGGGACGAATACCTTGCCCTCACCATCACCTTTGGTGGGATGGGCGCCATCTTTCTGTGCGTAGGCCTGGGGCTGCTCCTGGGCCATTACGCCAAGCGTAAGCGCATGCGCACCCTCATGCGCGAGGGCGCCTGCTACGACGCCGAGGTGGTCAACGCCTACTTCGGCAGCGTGCAGGCCAATTATCAACCCGGCGTGATCCTGGAATGCAAGTACGTGGACACCCAAGGGGCGACCCGGCTGGTGAAGAGCGGCACCCTGTGGCGGGTGGGCATGCTCCGCAAACCCGAGGAGTACCGGGCGCGGGTGTGGGTGGACCACTACAACCCCAAGAAATATTTTGTGGAAGTGCTGGACAGCGCCTTCACCGGCCCGGTGGATTACGATGACCGATAATCAGTTAGCCCCCGCCCGCCGGTCCCGGGCCTTTGGCATCGCCGCCCTGGCGCTAGTAAACACGCTATGGGGGCTGTCCTTCATCGCTTCGAAGTACGCGCTTACCGCGGGTTTTCCGCCCATGACCCTGGCCGCGGTGCGCTACCTGTTCGCCGTCGCCATCCTTACCCCGGTGGCGCTGGCCCGGGAGAAATCCCTGCGCATCCACAAGCGCGACGTACCCCTGGCCCTGCTGGCGGCGGTGCTGGGCATCACCATGTACTACTTTTTTGAGTACACCGGCATGACGTACACCTCGGCCTCCTCCGCCGCGCTGATCCTGGCGGGCGTGCCGGTGCTGTCGTTGCTGTACGGCATCGTGATCCAGCGGGCCAAGGCGGGCCCGGCCCAGTGGATCAGCCTGGCGCTGTCGCTGTTGGGCGTGTTTTCGGTGATCCGCTTCGGAGGCGAAAGCGAGTTCGGGGGCAGCCTAAAGGGCAATTTGCTGATCCTGGGCTGCTGCGTGTGCTGGGTGCTGTACATCCAGTGCAATACCGGCCTGCGGGGCAAGTATACCGGCCTGCGCCTCACCAGCTGGCAGGCGCTATGCGCGCTGATCACGCTGATCCCCTTTGCCCTGGCGGAAAGCCCGCGCTGGCAGCCGGTGAACATCCTGGCCTGGGCCTGCGTCCTGGGGTTGGCGGTGTTTTGCTCGGCGTTGTGCTTCTTTTTATACACCGAGGCCCTGAGCGCGCTGGATCCCTTCACCGCCTCGCTGTTTGTGAACATCAACCCCATCGCGGCGGTGCTGGGCAGCATGCTGCTGCTGGGCGAGCGGCTTGCCCCGCTGCAGCTGGCCGGCGGCGGGCTGATCCTGTGCAGCCTGCTGCTCAACAACAGACGGAAGTAACTACAGAAAGTTGATGAAGCAATGGAGCAGATACTCGCATATCTAATGGATCATTTTGAACTGATCATCGTCGCTCTCGTAGCCGCTGCTTTGATCGTGCAGCTCATCATGGTATTTCGGCAGGGCAGCCTCAGCAAAAATGCCATGCGCCAAGAATCCGAAGCGATCAAAAGCACGTTGCGGGATGAAACTGAGAGCATACGCTCCGCCCTGAGCAGGGAGGTGGGCCAAGTCCGGGGCGAAATGAACGAGAGCATCGACCGCATTCGGGTAAGCGTGGACAACCGGCTCAAGGACATCCAAGAGAGCAGCATGAAGAAGTTGGACGAGATGCGCAAAATCGTGGATGAGAAACTGCAGGAAACGCTCAGCAAGCGGCTGGACGATTCCTTTAAGACCGTCAGCGAGCGGCTGGAGAAGGTGCATCAGGGCCTTGGCGAGATGCAAGGGCTGGCCCAGAACGTAGGCGACCTGAAAAAGGCCCTGATCAACGTGAAGACCCGGGGCAGCTACGGCGAAATTCAATTGGAGCGCCTGCTGATGGACGTATTTGCCGACAGCCAGTACGAAAAGAACTTCCCCATCCTGGGCGGCGGCGACCGGGTGGAGTTCGCCCTCAAGCTGCCCGGCAAGGACGACGAAGGGCCGGTATACCTGCCCATCGACTCGAAGTTTCCCATCGAGGACTACGAGCGCCTGCAAAGCGCCTATGAACTGGGGGACCGAGAGGGCATTCAGGAGGCGCAGAAGGGCATCGAAGCTTTTATCAAAAAGTCGGCCAAAGAGATACGGGACAAGTACATCGGCCCGCCCAAAACCACCGACTTCGGGCTGCTGTTCCTGCCCATCGAAGGGCTGTACGCCGAGGTGCTGCGCATTCCCGGCCTGGTAGAAACCGTGCAATCCCAGTACCACATCAATGTGGCCGGACCCACCACCCTGCTGGCGCTGCTTAACGCCCTGCAGATGGGCTTTAACACCCTGGCCATCGAAAAACGCTCCAGCGAAGTATGGACGATCCTCAGCGCCGTAAAAAAAGAATTCGCGGCCTTTGGCGGGGTGCTGGCCAAGACCCAGGAGCGCATCCAGCAGGCGGGGGACGAGATGGACAAGCTGGTGGGCGTGCGCACCCGGCAGATCATGCGCAGGCTCAAAAATGTGGAATCCCTGCCGGAGGCAGTCAATCTTATAAGCATTGAAGAGGGTGAAGAGGCGGAAGAGCAAGATTGACAACCCTGCCCGCCACGAGTATCATACAGGGAAGAATTTCATAGAGTATAAAGGAACGGGAGGTATGGGCATATGGCCAACAAGCCGGTCAATCTATCCAGAAAAGTAGCGGTGGTGGGCGCCACCGGCATGGTGGGCCAGCGTTTTGTGTCGCTGCTGGCGGGGCATCCCTGGTTTCAAGTAACGGCGCTGGCGGCCTCGCCCCGCTCCGCGGGTATGCCCTACGCCGAGGCGGTAAGCGGCCGCTGGGCCTTTGACTGGCCCATCCCGCCTAAGATTTCCAATATGCAAGTACTAGACGCTTCGAAGGTGGATCAAGTAGCCGGGGAAGCCGACTTTGTATTCTGCGCCGTAGACATGCCCAAGGACGATATCCGTAAGCTGGAAGACGCCTACGCCCGCAGCGAAACCCCGGTGATCTCCAACAACTCGGCCCACCGTTTGACCCCGGACGTGCCCATGATGATCCCGGAGATCAACCCGGAGCACGCCGAGGTGATCGAAGCGCAGCGGGCGCGATTGGGCACACGTACCGGTTTTGTGGCGGTGAAACCCAACTGCTCCATCCAGTCCTACGTGCCGCCGCTCCACGCGCTTAGGGATTTCCGGCCTGTGCGTATGGCGGTGAGCACCTATCAGTCCATCTCCGGCGCGGGCAAAACCTTCGCCAGTTGGCCTGAGATGGTGGACAACGTGATCCCCTACATCGGCGGCGAAGAGGAAAAGAGCGAGGGAGAGCCGCTGAAGATCTGGGGCACGGTGCGGGATGGCAAAATCGAGCTGGCCAGCGAGCCGGTGATCAGCGCCCACTGCGTGCGGGTGGCGGTGGCCGACGGCCACATGGCCACGGTGAGCGTAGCCTTTGCGCAAAAGCCCAGCCCCGAACAGATACTGGAGGCCTGGCGCGATTTTACCGCGCTTCCCCAGCAGCTGAGCCTGCCCAGCGCGCCCCGGCAATTCTTGCGTTACTTCGACGAACCCAACCGCCCCCAAACCCGCCTGGACCGCGATCTGGAGCGGGGTATGGGCATCGCGCTGGGCCGCCTGCGGGAGGATCCGCTGTTCGACTATCGTTTCGTGGGGTTATCCCACAACACGTTGCGGGGCGCGGCGGGGGGCGCCGTGCTGATCGCCGAGTTGCTGTGCGCTCAGGGGTATGTTCCACGAAAGTAAGGGGTTAGGGGCTAGGGATTAGGGATTAGAGGAAGAACGGCCGGCCTTCCCAGTCCCACCGAATCTGGTCAACCATCCCTCTAACCCCCATCCCCTAATCCCTAACCCCTAAACATAAAAGGAGAGTCATCGATTATGAAAACAAAGCTCACAATATTCACCGGCTGCGGCACCGCGCTGGTTACCCCCTTCACCGAGGATGGGCTGAACCTGCCCGCCTTTGGCCGCCTGATCGATTGGCAGATTGACAGCGGCGTGGACGCGCTGATCGTTTGCGGTACAACCGGCGAACCCGCCACCATGACCGCCCAGGAGCGGGACGAAGCCATCGGTTTCGCGGTGGAGCGAGCCCAGGGGCGAGTGCCCGTGGTTGCGGGAGTGGGCGGCAACAACACCCGGGAGGTGGTGGCCGCCGCCGGACGCGCTCAGGCCCTGGGCGCCGACGCGTTGCTGGCGGTGACCCCCTACTACAACAAAACCACCCAGGCCGGGCTGGTAGCCCATTTCACCGCCCTGGCCGACGCCACGGCGCTGCCAGTGATCATCTACAATGTGCCGGTGCGCACCGGCCTGAACATGGCCCCAGCCACACTGGATACCCTGGCCGATCACCCGCGCATCGCCGCTATGAAAGAAGCCAGCGGGGACATCAAGCAGATCACCGAAATCTTCCGGGTGTGCCACGACCGCCTGGCCGTGTACTCGGGCAACGACGACCACATCGTACCCTTCTTGGGCCTGGGCGGCGAGGGCGTGATCTCGGTGGTCTCCAACCTGTGCCCAAGGGAAACCCACGACCTGGTGGCCCACTTCCACGCGGGCGATCTGCAGGCGTCCCGGGAACTGCAATACAAGCTCAACCCCCTGGTAGACGCGCTGTTCTGCGAGACCAGCCCCATCCCGGCCAAGACCGCCCTCAACCTGATGGGTATGCAAGCCGGGCCCCTGCGGTTGCCGCTGGTGCCTATGGGAGCGGATAACAAGCAAAAGCTTGAGTTGGCGATGCAGGCTTTGGGTTTATTACCATAGGAACGACGGGCGATTGATCATCGCCCCTACAGAATTACCACGCCGTCTTTGTAGGGGCGATCATTGATCGCCCGCAACCACTTGGCGGACGGGCAGACAACGGACAAGCCTTAACAAATGCAACAACAAAGGAACGGCGATTGAAGATGACACGCATATTGATCAGTGGCGCATTGGGCCAAATGGGACAAGCCCTGGCCGAACTGGCCAAGGGCCGCAGCGGCATGGAGATCGTAGCCGGCGTGGATGTCCAGGCAGGCACGAGAGATACGGTTTTTCCCTGCTTTCCTAACTTTAGCCCTCTGGGGGAAATCCCGGTCGACGTGTGCGTGGATTTCTCGCATCCCAGCGCGCTGCCCTCGCTGCTGGGTTTCGCCCTGCGGCACAAACTGCCCCTGGTACTGGCCACCACCGGCTATTCCGAGGCCGACCGCCAGCAAATCGCCGAGGCCTCGGCCTCCATCCCCATCTTTCAATCGGCCAACATGTCCTACGGAGTCAGCGTGATGTGCGAGCTGGCCGCCAGCGCGGGGTCGGCCCTGGGCGACGCCTTCGACATCGAGATACTGGAGCGGCATCACAACCGCAAGATCGACGCGCCCAGCGGCACCGCCCTGATGCTGGCCGACGCGGTGATGACGGGTTGCCCCACCCCCAAGGAGCTGATATTCGACCGCCATGGGGCGCGGCAGGCCCGCACCCCTCAGGAGATCGGCATGGTAGCCATACGTGGCGGCACTGTGGCCGGTTCCCACGAGATAGGCTTTTATGGCGACGACGAAATCATATTGCTCCAGCACATCGCCCAATCCCGCCGGTTATTTGCGTCGGGCGCGTTGCGGGCCGCGAGCTACATCGCAGGCAAGATGCCGGGCCTGTACAACATGCAGCAGCTCTTGATGGAAAGCTCGCTGGTCACCAACCTTTCCGTCACCCGGGATGTAGCCATTCTTACCATACGCGGCGTGGAGGCTTCGCCCCCTGCCATGGCGCGGCTGTTTGCGGCCATACGCACCATCAATATCGACATGCTCAGCCAGAGCGCGCCCAACGGAGGGAGGGCGGATGTGGCCTTCTCCTTGCCTCATTCCGCACTAACCCAAGCCATGGCCGCCATCACCGGGCTGGGGCTCACCGCGCGCCACCGGGCCGATGTGATAAAACTCATGCTGGAGGGCGCGGGCATAGCCCACGCAGGCGGCGTGGCCTGCAAGTTCTTTGATTGCCTGGCCAGCGTGGGGGTCACCGCGCACCTGATCACCACCAGCGCGACCAAGGTTTCGCTCTGCATCGACACCGCCCGGGAAGCGGACGCGCTGGCGGCGCTGCGGGGCACGTTTGGCCTCCAATAGAATGCATGCAAATGTAGGGGCGATTATCAATCGCCCGCCAGCTTTTCGGGCGATTGATAATCGCCCCTACAATCAACCGACGCCCTTTTGCCCTACTTTTTCATTCACATACCGCACCAAGGGCATCACATATTCCTCTGAAGAAATATCGTGGGATTGCTGAATCGCTTGGTCAAAAGCGCTGATTTTTTCACCCTTCTCTTTCTGTTTGCTCACATGTTTTGCCACCATTTTCATGATCGTACGGTTCGCAATGCCCATCTTTTCATAGTCTAGGCCGCTTTGCATGTAAAAATGCGGGATGGTTTGGCGTTCGGTTTCGGTTAAGTTGCTGTTCCATATACCGTCAATCACGTCTTCCGCGGCAGCCGGCGTAGCCCCGGTGGCAAAAACAATCCATTTGCCCGCAGGGTGGTTGCTCAGGCGCAACTTAACCTTGCTCAGATGCTGGATTTTTCCGGCAAGCAAGCGGCTGCCGAAAATCACGATATCGTCCGGCTCTATTTTTGTGCCCTCTAAGTCCTTGTAGGGTTTTACGTCGCAGCCTAACGCTTCGGCGATCCAGTCGGCGTACCTCTTTGTGAAGCCGGATTTGCTGTGTGCAAATAGCATGATTTTTCCCATTGTTTAGACCGTCCTTTCCATCTAGTTCGGTAGTATGATGCGGAATGTGCTTCCTACGCCCTTTTGCGATGTCACCCGTATCTTGCCGCCGTGGGAACTGACAATGATCCTGGCGATGGCCAGGCCCAGCCCGTGGCCGTTGGTTTTGCCGGAGCGGGCCGCGTCGGCCCGGTAGAACCGGTCGAACACGTTGGGCAGGTCGGCGCTGGCGATACCCTCACCGTTGTCGCTTACCGCGATGGTTACCGTGCCGGGGGTGCGCTCACAGGCGATGCGGATGACGCCGCCGGGGGGCGTATACTTCACCGCGTTGTCGATAAACACGCGCACCGCCTGCTTGATGGCGTTGCGGTCGGCATACAGAATACCCGAGCTTAGCTCGCCGGTCTCCACGCTGTGATTGGCAGTGATCATCTCGGTTTCCCGCACGGTCTCCTCCACCAACTCCCGCAGTTCAAAATGCTCCAAGGTGAGCTTAAACGTCTGTTTGTCGTGGCGGGCCAAAAAGAGCAGTTTTTCCACCAGCTCCTTCATGTTGCCGGTTTCGTTTACGATGGCGGAGATGGCTTCGTCCCGCACCTGCGGGTCGTCCTTGGCCCAACGCTCCAGCAGGTTGGCGTACCCCTGGATCACCGCGATGGGGGTGCGCAGCTCGTGGGAAGCGTCGGATACGAACTGCTTCTGGCCGTTGTACGCGGCTTCGATGCGGTCCAGCATGGCATTAAACACGGTGGCCAAGTCCTTGAGTTCATTCTTGGCCCCGGCCACATTCAGGCGCAGGCTCAGCTCGTTTTCAGAAAGCATTTGGGCATGGGCCGTGATGTCGGCAATAGGCCGCAAAAGGCGCCGGTTGTGCCGCCTCCCGCCCAGCAAGAAACCTAGGGCCCGGAGGATATCGAAAGCCAGCAGCCCGATCATCAATTGCCCAAACAGGATGAACAGGCCGGTGAGGTCGTGGGCGGTGCGGACGCGGTACAGCGCCCCGGCGTGGATCGTCGGCTCCTCCAGGGTGAGGATGGGCCGACCTTCCTCGAAGCTAAAACCCCGCAGGGGCCCCAGGTGCCTGAACACATTGTTCTGGAGCCAATCGTCGGTTTCCGGCGCGGGGCCGGGCAGCCACTGGGCGCGCACCGTATCCTGATAGGGAAGAAAGGACTCCGGGGAAGCAAGCACGATCTCAGCGTTGCGGGCCAGCAGCATGGGCGCCTGCCACACGCAAAAGGCGACGAACAGCCACACCAGGTTCACCAAGTACATCTTCAGCAGCAGCCGGGCGTAATTGGCGGATATGCGCAGGCTCAGCGAAAAACGCAGGTTGCTGAATATGCCCAGCACAAAGTGATGAATGGCGTGGCTTGTGCGGTTGATCCAGCCCTCGACGTACGCGGCGTGCATGGGAGGCGTTGGCCGCCAATGGGCCTGCTTGCGCCGCTGCGCCTCCTGCTTTTTGCGCTGCTTGCGTTTTTGTTTTTTGCTCAGGGGTTTTTCCCTGCCCCTTTTCCGTTTGGTAGTCCGCTCCGTTGGGGCGGCGTTAGCCTTTTCTTTCATCTTTGATCATATACTCCACGCCGCGCACCGTGTGCACGTACTTTACGCCCACCCGCTCGTCTACCTTGGTGCGCAGGTAGCGCACGTATACGTCCACAATGTTGGTGTCGCCTGCGTAGGCGTATCCCCACACTTTGTCCAGCAATGTATCCCTGGTCACCACCTCGCCCACATGGGCCATCAGGTAGGCCAGCAGATCAAACTCTTTTTTGGTCAGGGCAATTTCCTCGCCCCGATAGGTCACTGTGTACGCGCGGGTATCCA
>Ga0123353_10007774_pt1 | contig 14551 bp, 12 predicted proteins | sample TergutLab28metaG_3_FD_92763 | JGI IMG/M metagenome (GOLD analysis project Ga0123353, IMG submission 92763) | Labiotermes labralis P3 segment gut microbial communities from Petit-Saut dam, French Guiana - Lab288 P3 | ecosystem: Host-associated > Arthropoda: Insects > Digestive system > Gut ... | reverse complement strand
CTCCGGCCGATCTTGCTCTTGCCCTTGAGGCTCCTTGCTGCAAGATACGCAGCATGCAATCATTATCAAAATAATCGGAATCTTTCTCATGATACTTATGCGTTTAGAATTGAACACAGCAAACCTAAACATTTTTTCTCAATCCACCAAATTTCTTCTAATTACACTACAAAAGATGACGGGGAGAGCTTTAGGTGAATTTGGACGTTGCTTGCTCCCGACAAAAAAAGGGCAACCCCAAAGGCCGCCCTTAGCACGTAGTACAGTTTCTATAATGACTGTTAGGCAGGAGTTATTGCTCCTGTGGGGCAAGAGTCAACGCAGGTGCCGCAATCGGTACACTGCTCGGGGTCAATCGTATAAATGTCCCCTACAACAATCGCCTCTACCGGACATTCGTCCATGCAAGACCCGCATGCAACGCAGTCTTCAGAAATTTTGTGAGCCATGATGTAATGTTTAAGTATTTATTTTCCCTGCAAATGTACTATCTTTGACGAGATTTTAAAACATTTTTTGCACATGAGTCGGAAATTATTGCACATCTTATTGATTTTCTGCCTATATACTCCAAGGCTTTGGGGACAGGAACCACCTCCTTCCGCTTTGGTTTTTAACAAACTGGTTCACGACTTTGGAGATATACTCATTTCCGAAGGGAAAAAGACCTGTAGCTTTAGTTATACCAACAGAGGCAATCGGCCCATTGTCATCCAAAATATCCTTGCGCCCTGCGGCTGTACGGAGCCTAAGTGGGACAGGGCCCCTATTATGCCCGGACAAAGCGGCCAAATATCCGTTACTTTTTTAAACGACCAAGGCCCCTACCCCTTTGAAAAAACGCTTAGCGTATATTCTACGGCTTCGGACATGCCTATTGTACTCAGAATACGGGGAATCGCACACGAAAAACAGAAAAGCCTGTCGGAACTTTTTCCCACAGCCTATGGCTCTTTTCGTTTGAGAACCTCCCAATATCATTTGGGTCAGATAGCTCAAGGAGAAACCAAAACCGATTCGGCCCAAGTGGTGAATAGCGGGAGGACTCCTGTCGAAATCAGTTTTAACCAAATTAGTCGGGGGTTAATCATCAGCGTGTTTCCCAAAAGACTCAATCCGGGGGAAAAAGGGTACATTCGCTATGCGGTAGATACCCGTGTACACACCGATTGGGGCCAAGTCAATTATACCGCCCAACCCTTAATCAACGGAAGGCCGGAAGGAACCGCCCCCATAGAAGTTACAGCAGACATCAGGCATAATTTTAGAAACTATACGAGGGAGCAATTGGCCGAGGCCCCTATCTTGCTGGCCGAACAAACTTGGGTTTCTTTCGATAATGTCAAAAAGGGGAGTAAGGTCGAGAAAAGTTTTACGATTTCTAACCGAGGACGCAGTCCGCTGATTATACATAAAGCTGTTCCCCAGACCGGCGTAACGGCAAAGGCCCCTGCTTCCATCGCCCCGGGGAAAAGCGAAACCATCCTGCTTAGCGTTGATACTTCGGGCATGCAGGGAGAAGTCGTTAAGGGCATCACCCTTATCACCAATGTGCCCTCCCGCCCCGTCTTGACCTTGAGCGTTACCGGCACCGTTGTGCCTTAACCTTTAGCCCATGCCGGACAGCGCGCTTTTTGTACAGCAGGGAGTTGACCAGCCTCCTGTAGTCAACCCAAAGGCTTCCTCTTTCTACAAAAGGAATCAAGCCCCGGTGCATCCTGCCCAAACCTACATAGACGGGATTCGTTCCGGCAACCTTTCTTTGCTGTCCCAAGCCATTACCCTCATCGAAAGCACCAGAGCCGACCACCAGCGCATAGCCCGTAAGGTGTTGGAAGCCTGCCTGCCCTTGTCGGGAAATTCCATCCGCGTGGGCATCACCGGAGTGCCGGGCTCGGGGAAAAGCACTTTTATTGAAGCCTTTGGCTCTTACTTGACCAAAGAGGGCCACCGGTTGGCCGTTTTGGCTATAGACCCCAGCAGCGAGCGGAGCAAAGGCAGCATTTTGGGAGACAAAACCCGCATGGAGACGCTATCGGGAGACCCCCACGCCTTTATTCGTCCCAGTCCCAATTCGGGTTCTTTGGGCGGAGTAGCCAGAAAAACACGGGAAAGCGTGATTTTATGCGAAGCAGCCGGCTACGACGTGGTGTTCATCGAGACCGTGGGCGTGGGGCAATCAGAGATTGCCGTTCACTCCATGACCGACTTTTTCCTGCTGTTGATGTTGTCCGGAGCCGGTGACGAATTGCAGGGCATCAAGCGAGGCATTATGGAAATGGCCGACTTGATTGTAATTACCAAAGCGGACGGCAGCAATGTGGAGAAGGCTTCCTTGGCGCAGGCGCTGTATCAAAATGCCTTGCATCTCTTTCCTCCCTCGGCATCGGGGTGGACGCCCCAAGCGCTCACGGCATCGGCCATAGAACACCGAGGATTAGAAGAGGTCCTCCAAAAAATACGGGATTACTTTAGTCTGACTAAGGCTAATGGCTACATGCAGCACAAACGGCGGGAGCAGGCGCGTTATTGGATGCAACAAACCATAGACGAAACCCTTAGGGACCGCTTTTTTAAACATCCCGATATGGAAAGACTGCTTCCTGCCTACGAACAAAAAGTATTGGAAGGAAAGCTCGACTCTTTTGCCGCCGCATCCGCCCTTATCCAACAATTTGACGCTTCTTAAAACGAATAAATATGTATAACTACAAAATATTAACACTAAACATTTAAAATTTATGAAGAAATCGTTTTTAACTTTTGTCGTTTGCGCCATTGTCGGCGCATCGGCGGCGGCGCAACAACCTACCTTCCTCAAAAGGGACAACGTGGTGAGCCTTGGCGTTGGTCTCGGCGATAATTTTTACGGCTGGTATTTCGGCGGCGGCGTTAGTAAGTTGCCTTTTCTGTCTGTTTCATTTGAGCATTGTATTATAGACAATCTCTTTGACGAAAAAAGTTCCATTGGAATAGGCGGACTCATCGGCTATACCCAAGCAAAAGTTGTCGACTACCGGAAGTTTAGCTATACTGTAATCGGCCCAAGAGGAACCTTTCATTATGCATTTGTAGACAATTTAGATACCTATGCGGGCTTGATGTTTGGCTATGATATTTATACATCAAAATGGATAAGCCGCGAACCTTCTTCGGGTCCGGCCATAGACGGCCGCAGTAAATTTTCTTCTGCATTTTTTGCCGGCGCTCGTTACTATTTTACCGACTCCCTTGCCGCCTTTGCCGAATTGGGCTTTGGCTATGCAGCCCTCAATTTGGGAGTTTCCTTTAAATTTTAATGCTTATAAAAACTGTTCGAAATTTACTTATTTTGAGCAGTTTCACCTTTAGCAGGGGGGCGTCTGAGACGCTCCTCTATTCTTTACCCATAGAAACCAAAAATTCTTCGTTGGATTCGGTCCTGAGCAGACGGCTGCGCATAAATTCCATAGCCTCTACCGAATTCATGTCCGCCAAATAATTGCGCAGTATCCACACGCGGTTGAGGGTGTCTTTGTCGTGGAGCAGGTCGTCTCGGCGGGTGCTGCTCATGGTAACGTCTACAGAGGGGTATACGCGCTTGTTCGACAATTTACGGTCTAATTGTAGCTCCATATTGCCGGTGCCCTTAAATTCTTCAAAAATCACTTCATCCATTCTGGAGCCGGTATCGATTAAGGCCGTGGCCAAAATGGTAAGCGAGCCTCCATTTTCAATATTCCGGGCGGCGCCAAAGAACCGTTTGGGTTTTTGCAGGGCATTGGCTTCTACGCCCCCGCTCAACACTTTGCCCGAAGCCGGTTGCACGGTGTTAAAAGCTCTGGCTAAACGGGTAATCGAGTCCAACAAAATCACCACGTCGTGGCCGCATTCTACCAATCGCTTTGCTTTTTCCAATACGATATTGGCCACCTTTACATGGCGGTCGGCAGGTTCGTCAAAGGTAGAAGCAATGACCTCTGCCCGCACGCTTCTGGCCATGTCGGTTACTTCTTCGGGACGCTCGTCAATCAGAATCACAATCATATACACTTCCGGATGGTTGTCGGCTATGGCGTTGGCAATATCTTTTAGCAAAACGGTCTTACCGGTTTTGGGCTGGGCCACTATCAGCCCCCGCTGTCCTTTCCCTATGGGAGCAAAAAGGTCTACCACTCTGGAGGACATATTGTTGTGTCCATTGCCCGTAAGTTTAAATTTTTCGTCCGGAAACAAGGGTGTAAGGAAATCAAAAGGCACCCGGTCTCTGATAAATTCCGGGTCTCGGCCATTGATTTGATTCAGTTTGATTAGGGGAAAATATTTCTCCCCCTCTTTGGGCGGCCGAATCTCCCCCACTATGGTATCGCCGGTTTTGAGTCCGTATAATTTAATCTGCTGGACAGATATATAAATATCATCCGGAGAGTTGAGGTAGTTATAGTCGGACGAGCGCAAGAAGCCGAATCCATCGGGCATAACTTCCAGTACTCCAATGGCATCTACCAAACCTTCATATTCCGGCCTCTTGGGAGGATGGGGATGCTGGTGCTGATGCTGGTGTTGAGCCGGACGTTGGGTTCCGGATTCTTCCGCTTCTTTCTGCACAGACTCCTTGTGTACAGACTCTTTATGTACGTACTCCCTGCGTACATGCTCCCTGCGTACGTACTCCTTCCTCATGGGTTTTTGTACCGATTCTTGTTGTACCGATTCCTTTTGCGCCAACTCTTGTTGTACCGATTCTTGTTGCGCCGGCTCGGGAAAAAGTACAGACTGCTGGCTTGCCGGACCGGCTTGTTCGGAATGGCTGCGCTTCCTTCTCTTTCCATGCTTCCGCTCTTGACCTCCTTCCTCTCTATGCGTTTCCGCCGCCGCCGGCGCAACAGGCTCCTTGGCCAAGGGCTTCTCAAGCGTTGTTGCCTCGGGCGCTTCCACAGCTACGGGCGCGGGCGGAGATTTTTTGGGTCTTCCCCTGCGGCGGGCTTTGGAGGATTCTTTATCGCCCTTGGCTTCTGCCGCGATAGGCGCCGCCTCCGCAGGAACATCTACAGGAGCCGCAACGGAGGGCGCAACGGGGGCGGGCCGCGCTTCCGGTTTACGGTCGTTGTTTTTAGCCTGCGCTTTGTCTCGTCTGGGGGGACGCCCCCTGCGTTTGTGGGCGCCGGGAATATCGGTTCCCTGAATGGCCTGTTCATCTAAGATTCTGTATACCAAATCTTCTTTGCTGATGGCGGAAATACGTTTGATTTTCAACGTCTCGGCAATAGCCCTCAATTCATCAAGGCTTTTATTGCTCAATTCAATAATATCGTACATGTAAAATGAAAAAATAACAAGGAATGACGCCAAAGGCAGAAATCCTTAGGCGGCTACAAAGGTAACACAAATTTTGAATACAACAACTATTTTGCAACAATCAAGTCAATTTCGACCAAAGCGTCTTTGGGCAATCTGGCTGCTTGAAAGGCCATTCTGGCGGGAAAAGGCTCTTGAAAGAACGTGGCATACACCTCGTTCATACCTGCAAAATCGTTCATATCCGCCAAAAGCACTGTGGCTTTAACCACTTGGGACATACTCAATCCGGCAGCTTCTATAATGGCTTGGGCGTTGGTCAGGCACTGCTTGGTCTGCTCCTTGAGGCCTCCGGCCACAAAAGTTCCGGAGACAGGGTCAACGCCCAATTGTCCCGAAACAAATAAAAATCCGTTAGCACACACAGCCTGACTGTAGGGTCCTATGGCTTTGGGGGCATTTTCGGTTGCAATCGTTTTCATATTATATATTAATTTATTAATAATGAGCGTTATATATTTATTCCTACCTGTCCCAAAAACTGGCCTTCCGGTCGTATTTCAATAAATCCGCCAAAGCCGAGGCTTTTGCCCGTATGTTAAAACTCCATTGAGACCACTTACCTTGAGGCACCCAATTCACCGAAATCATAAAGCAGTGCAGGTCATAGGTAGCAGAAAACTGGGTGGTGGTCAGCTTGAGCTTCATGACATCCACGCCGGAAGTTATATTGATATTAAAGTCTTTGGTAAACCTAAGCTGGCCGGACAGATTCAATGTTTGGATATGGCTATGGATTTTCTGCAATTGTTCATTGGCATACTGGTAGGCCAAGGAATAGTTGTAGTTGTAGCTCATATTTAAAGACCATGGAAGGTTGGACTCCATGTAATAGACCCATCCACCCGGTATATATTCTCCGGTAATAGGGTGATAATAAATCAATTTATACGAATTTACAGGAGTGCCGCCTCCTTGTCCGGACCCGCCGCCGCCCGAAAACTGGTAGCTGAACGAGAGTCCGGCTCCGGTAAGTCTGGCCAAGCGCCCTTCCTTTACTATATTATAGGTGGCTATCGGCTGCCCCCTCTCGTTTACGGCATAGGGGTTAAAATTGGCATTGGCATTTAACGCCAACTTTTCCATGATGGTGGTGTTCATGGTTGCTCCAATATTGGGAGACAGCTTCATAGAATCGGCCAAGAAATTATAGCCTCCGGAAAGCGACAAATTATCAATCAATTTGATGATTCTGCTGCCCCCTTCGGTGGTATCCCGTCTGTTGCGCACTTTGGCTTCTAAGTTATTCGACAGCGAAAAATTCAAGCTGGCCGTTTTGCCTCGGCCGGGCGCTCCATAAGTAGAACTTTCATAAATATTATACGGGAGGGTATGTGCTTTTCCCAAGGTATCTACATACGACAGGACGCGGTAACCGTTTGCATAGGTGCCCAATTCCGGCCTTAGGCTAATGTTTACGGAAGGAGTCAAGATATGCCTTACCCGCTGTAGGGCGCCTTTTTCGCTAAAGGGGAATATTCCGTACAAACGGGTAGAAATGTTCAAAGACCCTCCATAGGACTGGGTGATGCCAAAGGTCGTAAAAGGGTCGGCAATATTATCCACTACTTTACCGATGGTCGGGTCGTATACTTTTTCTTTGTCTTGAAAATGCCAGTTCATCCCGTAATTGACCGAGGGAGCTAATTGTATGTATTTAAACAGACTCATGGAAGGCAAGGTAATGCCGAAGGTGTGCTGCATACCGACCTTCATTTTGGACAAAAGTTCTCCGCTGCTTACATCCGATGCCTTAAAGTTCATTTTATTATCGAAAGTAGTCCCATAGTTTAGGGCAAATTTTTCATACATGCGCTCCTTGCCCGCCCTGTCTTTGTTCTTGAAAGGATAAATCCTGTCCATGTTGAAGGAAAAATTGGGAACCGTCAAGGCATAGGAACTGTCTATTGAACTTTGGCTGTGGTTGAGGTTTACCGACAGTCTGAAAGGAGTGCCTAAAAAGTTTTTGGCATAAGAGACACTCGAAGCAATTTGGTTTTGCAGGGCCTGCTGGACGCTTTGGCTGTTGTATCGGCTGTTGGAAGGGCTGGAGAAGTTTACGCTGGCCCTAAAGCTGGTACCCGGTCTGGCTTTGGCGTCTTGGTTGTGAGCCCACTGAACGGCAAAGTTCCGAGATTCGAAAAAGTCGGCGGAACCCCGTTCTCCGGTTATATCGCTGGACATATTAATGTTAAAGTTTCCGTCAAACTTATACATGGTCTTGTAGCGCGAAGTAGCGCGTAGCGCCCAAGAACCCAAGGTATATACATCTCCGGTAAGCGAGAAGTCCAAATGGTCGCCCAAGACAAAATAATAGCCTAAATCTCTGAGAAAGAATCCTCGGCTTACTTCTTCCCCATAATTGGGCATCAGCAACCCGCCGGCACGGTCGGGCCTTTGGGGCACAAAACCAAAGGGAATCAGAAGGGGCAGGGGCACGTCCTCAAGCACCAAAAAGGCCGGACCCAATACCGTTTTTTGGGAAGGTCCGTCTCTGATTACTTTGGCGCTGGTTAATTGCAGATAAAAGTGGGGGTGTTCACAATCGCAGGTGGTATACTTTCCTCTGGCGATGTTGAAGGAATTATCCGGCATTTTTTTAATGTCGTTTCCATGTAAAAAGCCCTCCCCTTCTTGAAAAATAATGTCCCGTATTTTTGCCTTCCTCGTTTCAAAATTATAGTACACCGACTTCATGACATAGGTTTTGTCTCCATCTTTCATCTCCGGATTGCCTTGAAGGACGCCTGTAGAATCGGCAACTCCTCGGGCAAAAACAATACCGGTGTTGGCATCATATTCCATATACTCAGCCATCATTTCCATGTTTTGGTACTTTACTTTCACGTCTCCGTAATAATAAAACATCCTTCTTCCATCTGCAACATCTTGAATAAGAGAGTCGCGGGCCTCCGAAAACAAAGGAGCGTCTATGGATGCGCGGGCGTAATACTCCGTGCTGTCTATGGGGGGACTTAAAGTATCTTGAACATGGCGGTGGATGGTGTCTTGAATGTGGCGAATAGTATCCTGAATGTGGCGGATGGTGTCCTGCGGCATGCCCCCGCCGACCATTCGGGCGTCCGCCGGTCGGAAAGCCGATGTCAGCAACAGGCAAAGCCCAAGAGATACCAAACAACTACGAAACATCAAACAAATGTGTTCTATAAAATATATTTACTATTTTTGCAGTCCGCAAAATTAATACATTTTTCAGCATCATGACACGTTCTGGCATATTTTTAAGTCTTTTCCTGCTGCCGGCAATCCTTTGTCCGGCCACGACGGGGCTTGCCCAACCCGCCGGTATCAGCCTGCGTACCGTGGTCATAGACCCCGGACACGGAGGCAGGGACCCGGGCTGCATCAGTCCCAGCGGCCAAAGTTTGGAAAAAACCGTCAACTTGGCGGTGGCTTTGAAATTAGGCAAACTCATTCAAGATAACTATCCGGATGTAAATGTTTTGTATACGCGCACCACAGATGTATTTGTTCCCTTGGATGCGCGTGCAGACTTTGCTAACAAAAATCATGCCGACCTGTTTATTTCCATACACGCGAATGCGCTGAGGAATAATACTACGGTATCCGGCTCTGAAACCTTTGTGATGGGCCTCGAACACAACGCTTCCAATATGGAAGTAATTAAACGCGAAAACTCGGTAATCACATACGAAGAAGATTATACTTCTAAATATCAAGGATTTGACCCAAACAACCCCGAATCCTACATTATTTTTAACCTCCTCCAGTATGCCCACTCAGAGCAAAGTTTGGAGTTTGCCCGCTTGGTGCAGGAGGCCTTGGGCAGAAGTCCCATAACGGTAAACAGAGGGGTCAAACAGGGCAAATTGCTTGTATTGTGGCGCAGCACCATGCCTTCTGTGCTGATTGAGCTGGGGTTTATGACCAACTTGGCAGACCGCAGGGTATTGATTTCCAACGATGGTCAAGATAAGTTGGCGGCCGCGCTTTTTAAGGCTTTTTCTCAATACAAAGCCCGCTACGACCAACCATTCCAAGCTACTCCAAGCAGTCGGCCCCCCGCCACACCGGTTGCCCAGACTGCCCAAACCCCTCCTCCTCAAACTACTCAAGCTGCAACAGCTACTCAAGCTACTCAGACTGCAACAACTACCCAAGCTACTCAGACTGCAACAACCGCTCAAACTACTCAAGCCGTCTCCCCTCCTCCTTCTAACCCCGCGGTAAATGCCTCCAAAGTCTATCGGGTGCAGATTATGGCGGTCAGCAGGCAACTCCCCGCCAATTCTCCGGAATTTAAGGGACACACCCCTGTTCATTTCGTACAGGCCAACGGATTGCACAAATACATGTTAGGCACATTCAACCACAGGCAGGAAGCGGCGGACTACTGCAATCGGGTAGTCAGAAGGGATTTTCCACAGGCATTTGTAGTCGAGGTCGCTAAATAACCGCCTATGAAACTTCAACTATCCAAAGAATTTAAAGTGGGGTTTACCGTAATACTGATTGCGGTAGCCATGTATTGGCTGGTCTTTTTCCTAAAAGGCAGGGACATTTTCAGCCGCTTTAACACCTATTACGCCGTCTACGAAAACGTGGAAGGATTGACCGGTCCGGTTTATATTCAAGGCCTCAAGATTGGCACCATCAACCAAATTGTGTACAACCAAAAACAACATCGTCTTGAATTGTCCCTCAGTTTGGAATCCAAGTACAAAATTCCGGCCAACTCCGTAGCCCAAATCTACAGCGCCGACCTTTTAGGCACCAAGGCCATCCGGATTGTGATGGGCGACAGTCCCCAATTTTTGGCCGACAAAGACACCTTGGCCACCGATATATCCTTAGACATTATCAATTATCTGAGTCGGGAATTGCCTGCCTTGAGGGAACAGATTGGCGCCTTACTGACGGGCTTTGAGACCGCCATGGAGCAAGTAAATACCGTTTTGGGAAGCGATAACCGCGCTCTTTTGCAGAACAGCTTGGCCGATTTAAGCGCCACCCTTGACCATTTCAAATCCTTTAGCGCCTATTTGAACACGGAGACTCCTCAGATTCGCGATATTTTAAACAACATCAAGCAATTAACAGATGAACTGGGGGGCAGCTCAAGCGACATCGGAGCCAGCCTTGCCAACTTGAGGGCCTTTACCGACACCCTTAGGCAAGCCGATGTAGCAGGTTTGGTCCAAAACCTCGACCGGCTGATTGTAGGGCTGCAAAATCCGGAGGGCTCCATCGGGCAACTCATGGACAACGATGAACTGTATAAAAAAATAACCCGGCTTCTCGAAAACGTAGACAGCTTGGTCTGCCAAATCAGTCAAAACCCAAAAAAATATTTAAAATTTTCTGTCTTCTAAGCCCATTTTTACCCCCTTCAAAGTGCCATTTGAGCCATGCTGACATTGCAATCTACTTATTTTTAAATAATTATAAATTCTAAAATTTTTCCTGTTGATTCTAAGAATGTTAAAATTTATTTGATTTTTGCAATAGCTTTCGCGTTTTTTTATCCTCTTTTTTTTCCTCAACTTTGCATTGCTTTTACAACCCGCTTTCTGTAGATGACTAACGAAAAACATACTTTGGTTTGGAAAAATTGCCTCAAGGTGATTGGGGACATCATTCCTCCGGCCAGTTATACGACATGGTTCGAGCCCATTGTCCCCCTTAGGTTGTGCGACAATGTGCTGACCATAGAAGTGCCCTCCAATTTTTTTAGGGAATATTTAGAAGAACATTTTCTTGACTTGATGAGCAAGAGCTTGCGCAGAGAATTGGGCGCACAGGCAAAATTGGAATACAGCGTTAGGGTAGATTCTTCGGGGGCCTCGGTAACTATGCCCCAGCAGGGCCATCAGACCTTTAAAAATAAAACCGTCCCCTTTGTCCCATCGAGCAGGGGCATTACCAATCCCTTTGTTATTCCGGGGCTGCAACAATTGGAGATTAACCCTCAGTTAAACCCCGCCTATAGCTTTGACAATTTCATAGAAGGCGCCTGCAACCGCTTGGCCCGTTCGGCGGGGCTCAGCATTGCCGCCAATCCGGGAAAGACCACCTTTAATCCTCTTTTTCTCTACGGAGCGTCCGGATTGGGCAAGACCCATTTGGCTCAAGCCATAGGCATTGCCGTAAAAGAACAAAGCCCCGACAAAATCGTACTGTATGTAAACGCCAATCGTTTCCAAACCCAATTCATGGACGCCGTCAATGTAAATAACAAGTTGACCGACTTCATGCACTTTTACCAAATGATTGACGTACTCATTATTGACGACGTACACGAATTTGCCGAAAAACAACGCACCCAAAATGCCTTTTTCCATATATTCAACCACCTGCACCAATCCAACAAACAATTGATTCTGACTTCGGACAAGGCGCCTGTTAATCTCAATGAATTAGAACCGAGATTATTATCAAGATTCAAATGGGGATTGTCGGCAGAACTTAGCGCCCCCGATTTTCAAACCCGCACCGCCATCCTCAAGGCCAAAAGCTATAACGACGGCGTTGAACTCTCGGACGAAATCATCCACTATATTGCCTCCCGCATTACCACCAATGTACGGGAAATAGAAGGCACTTTGGTGTCGCTGCTGGCCCAAGCCACGCTTAATAAAAAGCCGATTACCATGCAGTTGGTAGAATCCATGACAGAAAAATTAGTCAGCGTTCACCAATTGGAGGTCTCTGTGAGCGATATCCAAAAAGAGGTGTGCAGCTATTTTGGCCTTCAATCCGAACACCTGCTCTCCAAGACTAGAAAACGGGAAATTGTGCAGGCCCGCCAAATTGCCATGTACCTCAGCCGCAGCATGACCAAAACTTCTTTGGCCTCCATCGGCTCCCAAATCGGCGGTAAAGACCACGCCACGGTACTCCACGCCTGCAATACGGTCTGCGACCTCATGGATACCGACCGCCAATTCCGCCAATATGTGGTGGAAATAGAAAAGAGACTCAAGAGATGAAACACTTGGAACCACAGGCCGTTTTTTCTGCCTTTTTAGATATTTGCCGAATCCCTCGGGAATCCGGAAAAGAGGAGCAAATAGGCGCGTACCTGCAAGATTTTGCCCAAACGCGAGGGCTTGAACACCGGATTGACCAAGTAGGGAACATTGTCATTGTTAAGCCGGCTACCGCCGGTATGGAGCAAAGCCCTACGGTGGTATTGCAAAGTCATATGGATATGGTTTGCGAAAAAAATGAGGATAGTCTCCACGATTTTTCCAAAGACCCGATTCATGTGTACGAAGAGGATGGCTGGCTTAAAGCAAAGGACACCACCTTAGGTGCGGACTGCGGAATAGGGATGGCCCTGCAATTGGCCCTGCTCGACAGCCAAGAGGCTGTCCACGGAGCTTTGGAATGTCTGTTTACCGTGTCGGAAGAAACCGGATTGGATGGGGCGCGAGCCCTTAAACCGGGTTTCATTACCGGCGACATCCTGTTAAACTTGGATTCGGAAGACGAGGGCGAAATATTCATCGGCTGCGCAGGCGGAATCGACACCACCGCGCGCTTTGCCTATGCCACAGAAGCCGTTCCCAACGGCGCGCTCGCCTTTAAAGTGTCGGTAAGCGGAGCTACCGGCGGACACAGCGGAGACGAAATCCACAAAGACTTAGCCAATGCCAACCAACTGCTGGCACGTTTTCTATGGAAGGCCCAACAACAATATACTTTTGGCATAGCCCATATTCGGGGGGGAAACAAGCGGAACGCCATTCCCCGCGAGGCTTGGGCCACATGCACCCTTTCTCCTGCCGACCAAGACGGATTTATTGGCCTGTTTCAACAATTTGCATCGGAATGTAGGGCAGAATACCTCCATACCGACCCGGAGCTAAAGCCCGAAATAACCTCCACCCTCCTCCCCGACCGGCTGATAGACGCCGACACTTGTTGCCGTTTGGTGGCCGCGCTCTACGCTTGTCCCCACGGGGTATTGGCCATGAGCAAAGAGATTCCGGGATTGGTAGAAACTTCTACCAACTTAGCTTCCGTAAAAATGGATAAAGAGGGAGAAATCCGTATCGGCACCAGCCAACGCAGCTCTGTGAACACCGCTCGCTATAACGCGGCATCCCGAATAGAAGCCCTTTTCTGCTTGGCCGGAGCCAAAGTTACCCACGAATCGGAATATCCCGGATGGGCGCCCAACACCCATTCGCCCACCCTCCAAAAAGCCATAGCCGCATACCGCCGTCTTTTTGACCGCGAACCGGCGGTAAAAGCCATACACGCGGGCTTGGAATGTGGTATTTTCTTGGACGCTTTTCCCCAATTGGACATGATTTCTTTTGGCCCCACCCTTCGCGGCGTACACGCTCCCGGAGAAAGGCTTGAAGTGGCATCGGTGCAAAAATGCTGGGACTTTTTGCTTGAAATCCTTGAAACGATTTAAAATATAGCGCTATGAACGCCCTCCTCTCCGTATCTATGCTCTCGGCCGACTTTGGCCGATTGGCCCAAGATGTGCAGGCCGTAAACCAAAGCCCCGCCGACTGGTTTCATTTGGATATTATGGACGGGGTATTTGTGCCCAATATCTCCTACGGATTTCCGGTGGTGGCCTCCATAGCCAAACAAGCCCGGAAACCCTTGGACGCCCACTTGATGATTGTAGACCCCGACCGCTATATAGAGCGGTTTAGGGATGCGGGCGTGGCGTACTTGAGCCTGCATTACGAGGCTTGTACCCATCTGCACCGCAGTTTACAACACATCCGCAAGTTAGGCATGAAGGCCGGCATTGCCCTCAACCCCCATACTCCTGTAGCATGTTTGGAGGATATTTTGGAAGAAGCTGATTTTGTGCTGTTGATGTCGGTGAACCCCGGCTTTGGAGGCCAAAAATTTATCCCCCATACTTTGCACAAGGTATCCCGATTAAAGGAGTTGATTTTGAAAAAGAACCCCTCCTGTTTGATTGAGGTGGACGGAGGAATTGACGCCGACAACGCCACCTCCGTCATCCAAGCCGGAGCCGATATATTGGTGGCCGGCCACGCCTTGTTTAAAGACGGAAACCTTGAGGCGTCTATACAGGCATTTACACACAATACCCTACTTCCTTAAACGCAAAGTGTTCCTGCCGTCCGTCTTTTAGTTCCATGGTGAGGCGGCCGTATGCATCTATCCCTCTGATGCACCCCTCAAACGGATTTCCCGTGACGCAGCGCATATAGGTAGCCCAGCGGTCGCGCCG
>Ga0123353_10007773_pt1 | contig 14551 bp, 8 predicted proteins | sample TergutLab28metaG_3_FD_92763 | JGI IMG/M metagenome (GOLD analysis project Ga0123353, IMG submission 92763) | Labiotermes labralis P3 segment gut microbial communities from Petit-Saut dam, French Guiana - Lab288 P3 | ecosystem: Host-associated > Arthropoda: Insects > Digestive system > Gut ... | reverse complement strand
GTTTGGGTACATCTTCAAGAATGAACTGCCTTGCGCCTGATATCCCGGCTTCTTTTGTTGGATCCAGAGAGGTAGCGTCTACATACTGCAATCCTTCGATTTTGCATGTTTCCCTGATTACCTCACGGCGGTCAGCCCAGACTTTTACCTCCATATGCCTTGGAAATGAGTAATGAACAAAAACCTTTGCGCCTTGTTTTTTCGCTTGCCTGACAATCGCCGATCCCATGCCGATTACATTTTGCATTAAAAGCAGATGGGCGTTCGCGATTGTTTCTTTTACATCTTCATGCATTGAGCAAAAGGTGACGAAGATATCGTCCCTTGTTGATTTTAGATCGGCTACTGCCGCGCATGTACCCGGGACCGCCTGATTTATTATCAGAGCCTTTATTTCCCTGTCTGCCGCCAAAGCATTGATGGTTTCTGTCATCTTTTTCTGGTTGGTTAAAAAGTCGGCAGACCATGTTATATGTGCTATTTTTTCGGGGCCGTATTTTTTTATAAGATTATTTACTGAACGACAGGTATATTCATTAACAAAAACTGGTTCTGTGATTACGCCGATTTTGCCCGGAAACAGCAGGGTATTAGCAGGTTCTTTTTCGTGGCTGATTACGGACATAACAGGAACCCCCTGTGTAAAAATCTTTAACAGAAATTTTTTGAAATGATAAATTAACCTCTAGAATTAGTATTTTTTTATTATTTTTAGATTAATATAATATAGCGCCTTTCAAAGGAGTTGTCAATCATTTTACGCGAATCCCCGGTGTGGATTTAGAAGTCTAGGTAACCCATCAGTACGAGTTTGATGTTGTCGTAGGTAATTCCATCCTCAACGAGAGAATTCATTAACACACAACTCTGTTCGCCAATTGCGTTTTCAACGTATTTGTTCATGCAATCCATCAAGGCTTGGCTGTCAATACCTGCTTCCAGAACAGTTCCGTTCAGGCGCATAATGGCATATTCGGCGCCTGCCGATGTGAACATTGTGGAAGCGGAAACAGGCCACGAGGAAAGTCTGTCGGTCATATTTTTTTCTTCGACAATACGGCAGATATCGCCTATGAGGCAATGCAAATCAGGGCGGCTTCCTTCTTTTTTTATGCCGAGCGCTTCCGGAAATCCATGGTAAGGAGACGGGCAGCAGGGCTGCGGATAAATGGCGTGATTCTCCAGCACCGCTTTAATTAAAGGCGCCTGGAAGGTACATGTAGTGCCGAAAAAAGCGGTATCCTTTCCGTACTTTGCCACGAGTTTTGGGACATCATCAAGCAGGAAGGCTTGGGCGTTTGAAATTCCCGCCTCTCCCGCCGGATCCGGAGCAGTGGCGTCAATAAACTGGATGCTTTCGGCTAAACATGTTGCCTGTATTTTTTTAAGGCGGCTGTTCAGAATCGCTTTTTTCATGTGCCTGGGAAATGAATAGTGAACGAATGATTTTGCGCCCTGCTTCTTGGCCTGTTTTACCATCGCCTGACCCATGTTCAATTCATTTAGGGAAAAGACAAGATTCGCGCGGGTGGCGGCATCTATAGTTGCCTCATTGGTTTTGCAGTACACAATAAAAATATCATTTCTTATTTTCTTTAGTTTATCGACGGCGGCGTTTGTACCGGGTACAGCCTGGTTAATTATCAGAATCTTAATATCCGTATCTTTGGCCAGTTCCTCAAGGATATTGATCATTTTATCCTGTTCGGCAAGGAAGTTTTCCGGCCAGGTTTTGTGTATGATCTTTTCGCTGCCATACTTTGTAATCAACTGTTCGGGGGAATGAAAATCATCTTCGTTAATTGTAATTGTATCGGTGACTACCGCTATTTTGCCTGAGAATGACAAAGTTTCGTCTCTTTCGTTTTTATTAATATCTTCATCCACAGTAAATCCTTTCTTCCAGCCTTTTATTTCCTGTTGAAACCATTTACATTGATTTTTCAAAGATAATCAACAATAGTATACCAGCTTTTAAAAAAAATGTCAAATTAGCTGTTACGGGTGTGTATAGGTTTTAATAATGCTGCGGAATTCCTAGAAATCCAGGTAGCTCATGAGTAATGTCTTGATGTTGTCGTATATAATACCATTATCCGAATATGAAGTTATATCAATCTCAATACCTTCACCTACGACTTCTTTTACATACCCGTTCATGCAATTCGCCAGGGTCCGGACATCAATACGGTCTTTGGGTACGGTGCCCTTGAGCCATTTAATGGCATATTCGGCGCCGGCATTTACAAACATGAGCGACGCCGAAACCGGCCATGTCGAGAGTCTGTCGGTCATATTCTTTTCCGCAGCGAGGCGGCTTGCCTCGCCGATAAAATTGTTAATATCAGTCCACATCCTGTCGTTCTTAATGCCTAGCGCTTCGGGGAACCCGTGGAATGGCGATGGGCAGCAGGGCTGAGGGAATATGGCGTGGTTATCTATAACTGCCTTGATAAGCGGCGCCTGCAGGCGGCAATTGGTAGCGAAAAATGCGGTATCATCGCCGTACTTTGCTACATGTTTGGGTACGTCTTCAATGATAAACTGCAGGGCTTCTGAAAGACCGGCTTCTTTCACGGGGTCCGGCGTCGTGGCGTCCACGAATAGAAGACCTTCGGCTGCACAAGTTTTGCGGATCATTTCGTAGCGGTTGATGATTAGCGGTATGGACATGTGTCTCGGGAAAGAGTAATGGACAAAAACTTTTGCTCCCTGCTTCTTGGCTTGTTTTACAATCTCCGCGCCAACGCCTGATTCATTTTGCGCAAGAAGCAAATTGGCACGTGTGGCAATGTCGGCGGCTTTTTCATGCAGGATACAATATATGATGAAGATATCATCTCTTGTCTTTTTAAGATTATCGACCGCGACATTGGTGCCGGGTATGTCCTGGTTGATAATCAAAACCCTGATTTCCTTGTCCAAAGCCAGATCGGAAAGAATGCCGATCATCTTATCCTGTTCTGCTATAAAATTTTCCGGCCAGGTGACGTGGATAATTTTATCGGAGTTGTATTTTGCTACCAGTTGTTCCGCCGAATGAAAAGAATCCTCGTTTGTGACCAAAGAATCACTGACGATGGCTATTTTCCCGGGAAATGACATATCCACGGCTGGTTTTTTTTCTGGCGGCTGTTCTTTCAGCATATTACTCCCTTATTCAAAGGTACGTTGTTAAATGGCACGGAATTCCTAGAAGTCCAGATAGCTCATGAGTACTAATTTATAATTTTGATAAACAGTTTTACCATCCGAATAGGGATCCAAAAAAACGCAGCTCTCTTCGCCAATGGTATCCATTATATAGGTATTCATGCAATCCATAAGGGCGTCTTCATCAATGAAGTCTTTGGGTACTTCACCGTTTATCCACCTAATTGCGTATTCGGCGCCCGCGTTTGTAAACATCATGGACATGGATACTGGCCATGTTGAAAGCCTGTCCGACATATTTTTTTCCTCTGCAATGCGGCAGGCTTCCGCTATCAGGCGGTTTAAGTGTATTTGATGGCAGCCTACTTCCAAACCGAGCGCTTCCGGAAACCCGTGGTAGGGAGACGGGCAGCAGGGCTGCGGGAAAATGGCGTGGCTGTTTATTACTGCTTTTATCAGCGGTATTTGCAGTTGGCAGTTGGTTGAGAAAAACGCGGTGTCCTCGCCATATTTGGCTACGAGCTTAGGCACGTCATCCGTCAAAAAATTTTGGGCGTTTGAAATCCCCGCTTCTCCCGCCGGATCTGGCGTTATTGCCTCCACATACTGTATACCCTCGGCAGCGCAGGTTTCCCGGATAAGATCGCGGCGGCCGGCCAAAAGCGCCATTGCCATATGTCTTGGAAATGTGTAATGAACAAAAACCTTGGCCCCCTGTTTTTTGGCCTGCTTAACTATCGCATAGCCCATACTCAATTCATTGCGGCCCATAATCAGGTTGGCATGGCTGGCGGCCCTGGAGGGTATTTCATTTGTATTACAGTAGATAATAAAGATGTCGTCTCTGGTCTCTTTGAGTTTATCAATCGCATCGTTGCTGCCTTCTATGGCCTGGTTTATGATCAGGGCTATTATATCCTTGTCTTCGGCAAGCGCTGCGACAGTATCTATTACCTTGTTCCTCTTGATCATAAAATCTTCCGGCCATGTGAGGTGGATAATTTTCTCTTCGCCATATTTCTCAAGTAAACGATCCGGTGAATGGAAATCGTCCTCGTTAACGGAAGGGGGGTTAGTGATAATAGCAATTTTACCTGGAAATGTTAAATTATTGCTGCCGCTTGGTGAGCTTTCGGACATAATGAAACCGCCTTCTCATTGCTTTTTAATGAGTTAATTGCTATTATCTTTCATTGCCAGAATAGAGTACCCGGTTTTTGAATAAATGTCAATTTTTATACGGAACTGTTCCCCGGCTTTTCAGGAGGATATAATGATTAAAATTGCCACAATAGCAGGTTCAGACGCCTCAGGCGGGGCCGGTCTTGAGGCCGATTTAAAAACCTTTGAAGAATATGGACTTTACGGCATGGCGGCTGTTACCCTGGTTGCCACGATGGATCCCGGCAATAACTGGGCCCATAAGGTATTTCCAATGGCAGAAGACGCCCTGCGTTCCCAGCTTGATACAATTTTTGCCGGTGTTGGCGTTGAAGCGGTTAAATCCGGAATGCTCGGCACATTTTACGCGGTGGATTTAGCCGAAGAATTCCTCGTTAAATTCAAAATGAAAAACTATGTCCTTGATCCGGTTATGGTTTGCAAGGGGGCGGGAGAGGCCCTTAACCCGGAGCTGAACAGCGCGGTAGAAAAAAAACTGCTTCCCCTGTCGGAAGTTGTTACCCCTAACCTTTTTGAGGCAGAGCAGCTTTCCGGTATAAAGGAGATTAACAGCCTCGAGCGGATGAAAGAAGCCGCGAAGCTAATCCATGGAAAGGGCGCCAGTAGTGTTTTTATCAAGGGCGGCGCGAAACTGCAGGAAGCCGCGGAATCCGGTAAACCCAAAGCAATCGATTTGCTTTTCGACGGAAATAGTTTTGAAACCTTTGAGGCAGATCTGGTAAAAACCGCCTGGACTCACGGCGCCGGATGCACCACTTCCGCTGCGATTGCCGCAGGGCTTGCCCGGGGCCTCTCTGTAAGGGAAGCGGTGGTATTGGCAAAAAGATTTATCACCTCAAGCCTTAACTCCGGTTTCCCTCTCAATAAATGGGTCGGCCCCGGCAATCCTTCCGCCTGGCGTAACGACAGATTATTTTAGTTTTAGGCTCAATTTTGTGTATATTTTATATGGAATGTAGGAAGTTCCATGTATTGACACGGCAATCCCCTCGTTGTAAAGTAAAGCATATTCTGGGGGTGTAGCTCAGTTGGCTAGAGCGTTTGAATGGCATTCAAGAGGTCAGGGGTTCAATTCCCCTCACCTCCAGAAGTTTAATAGCGGTCAATAAATCCTATAAATAAAAAATTCTAGTACCGATTTTACTAGCGCATTTAATGTCTCTGTAGAGGCATATTGAAGGCGGGTTAAATATGAATATGAAATGGAAAATCATACTCCCTATGCTCGGTATCCTGATTGCGCTGGTAATCACTACGATCATTTTTTCTTCCATGAGATTCTCGGGATATACCAATATTCTTTTCAATGAAAGAATTGAGGTAGCTGTTAACGGCCTCAAGAAATTTATGTCCGACTGCAAAAATGATTCCAGAATCGCGGCGGTTTCCGCGGCGGCAGACAAGGACCTTCAAAAAGCCATAGATACGAGGGATAGAGAAGAGATAATCAGGCTCTTAACAAATTCTCTGGATCTGTACCATGTTGATTTTTTTACAATTTCCGATGAGAAAGGCGTAACGTTTGCCAGGACACACATTCCCGGAGAATACGGCGATTCCATCATGAACCAAACGAGTATAAGCGAAGCGCTCAAGGGCAATGTATGTACTACTATTGAAGAAGGAACATTCGTTATGCTTGCGGTTTGCACTGGCGTGCCGGTATATAACTCAGGCGGTAAGCTCATTGGCGCCATATCCGCAGGTGTGCGGTTTGATATAAACCAGACGCTCGACATTCTCAAAGATCACTACGATGCCGATTTCTCTGTTATTTACCGGGGCGAAAGAATCGCTACAACGATTTTCCTGAACGGAGAGCGGATAACAGGTTCGAAGATTGCTCCGCAGGTCATGGAACAAATATATTCCACAAAAAAAGAATACTACGGTGATGTCGATATTCTTGGCGTAAATTACAGCGCTTTTTTTATGCCGATACTTGATGCTTCCGGTGACGTGTTTTCCATTATCTATGCGGGCTGCCCAAATACCAAATTGATTTTGGAAAGAAATGCAATGCAGATGAGTGTGGTACTTATCGGGTTGGCAGGGCTCGTTGTTTCCGTCATCATGTTGTTTTTCGTAGCGGGAAGAACTTTGAAACCGGCAAAGCAGCTCGCACGCCTTGTTTCCGAAGTAACTCACGGCAACATGGATGTTGAAATGAATAATAACGGTGCGGCAAAGGATGAAATTGGGTTACTGACTCGTGATATATATTCTCTTGTTCATGTTGTTAAATCCATACTGGGTGATTTGTCACGGCTGACTTTTGATTTGGATAAATATAGCACTATCGATCTTGAGATTGATGCCAATAGATATTCCGGATCATATAAAAAAATAATTGACGGAATAAAAATACTTGCGGATTCAATTTCATCGATGAAAAAAACAATGGCTATTATGGATTATTTGGATACCATGATTTATGTTGTTGATTTCGATTACAGCCTGCTCTATATAAATCGCAGCATGGCTGACACTTATATACTGAACAGGGAAAGTTGTCTGGAACAAAAATGTTACAGGGCTATAAGAAATCTCAATGAACCGTGCGCTGTCTGTCATCTGGGGAAAATATTGCCGGAAAAGGAAAGGTTTCCGTTTGTCGATTATGAACAAATGTTTGATGAAACTTCGGGAACATACATAAGTGGAAGGGCGGCAATAATCAGATGGGTTGACGGGGCGCAGGTATTTTGTAATTCCATTAAAGATGAAACGATACAGGCCAAGTATCAGGAACAGCTTCGCGCTGCCATGAAGAAGGCAGAGGACGTGTCGGTCGCAAAGACGGAGTTTTTGGCGAACATGAGCCATGAGATTAGAACTCCGATGAACGGTATCATCGGGTTTTTAGAACTGGCGCTTGACAGGGAAACAAATCCTGCATCCAGAGAATACCTCTCCATGATAAATGAAAACGCGAAATGGCTTTTGCATATTATAAACGAAATACTTGATATATCAAAAGTTGAATCCGGCAATGTTGAACTGGAAACAATTCCGTTTAGTCTGCATGAGCTGCTCAATTCCTGCAAGAATGTGATTCTGCCCAAGGCAATTGAGAAAAATATAGACCTGCAATTTGATGCGGAATTGTCAATAAGCAAAATACTGCTCGGCGATCAGGCAAGAATACGCCAGGTACTGCTGAATCTGCTGTCAAACGCCATTAAGTTTACCGACTCCGGTTATGTGAAGGTGGAAGTATCCGTTGAAAAAGAAGAAGGAGATCAGATCACTCTGCAGTTTGTGGTAAAAGACTCGGGTATAGGCATGACAGATGCGCAAGTTAAAAGAATATTTGAGCCCTTTATACAGGGTGACGCGAGTACAACGCGCAAATACGGCGGAACCGGACTTGGAATGGCAATAACCAAAAATATCCTAGAATTAATGGGAAGCAAGCTCGATATAGAGAGTGAGGCCGGAAAAGGTACCACAATTTCTTTTAATCTCATATTTGCCACAACAGATGTTCCGGTAGATGCCGAAACAAGCGGGAAAGAAAATGACCTTATAAAAGCGCAGAGACCTTACTTTGAGGGTGATATCCTGGTGTGCGAAGATAACCAAATGAATCAGATGGTTATAAGCGAACACCTGACAAGAGCGGGGCTGAATGTTGAGATTGCCGAAAACGGCAGTGAAGGCATAGATAAGGTTAATGCTCGCATTCAAGAAGGCAAAAAACCGTTTGATATGATACTTATGGATATTATTATGCCCGTGATGAACGGGATGGAAGCATCGTCAAAGATTATTGAGACAGGCACGGAAACACCTATTGTCGCCATGACGGCGAATATAATGGCCGATGACAGAGAGCAGTATAAAAATGCCGGAATGATTGATTATATAGGAAAGCCATTTACATCGGAGGAGTTGTGGCGCTGCCTTGAAAAATACCTAAAGCCTTCCGGATCGCCTGGGTCCAATATTTCCGGATGCTGGAGCGAAGACAGCAACACGAGACTGCAAATTGAGTATAGGACCTATTTTGTAAAAAGCAATAAAAATATGTTCGATAAAATTAAAACCGCGATGGATACCGGAGATACTGAACTGGCATCCCAACTGACTCACACATTAATGAGCAATGCCGGTATGATCGGCAAGGCTGCGCTGCAGGAAGCTGCCGCAAGTGTTGAAGCGCTGATTATGGGAAGGGAAAGTGAAGGAAGCGAAGCACAGGACGATAAGATATCGCCTGGTGCAATTGAATTATCCATGGATACTCTGCAAAAAGAATTATCCACGGTTCTGGATGAGTTGAGCGTATATTTAAGTGAAACTGAAAGCCGGGTTCTGGAAAAGTCTTTTTTCACTTCCATGGACAAAGCCATAAAAACGGATATGGCGCTGGCGCTTCTTAGAAAGCTGGAGCCGCTTTTGGAAAGCGGGGATCCGGAAAGCCTGAGAATGATCGACGCTGTAAAGGATATACCGGAAAGCGGTGACTTGATTATGCAAATGAAGAGTTATTATTTTGGCGCTGCAGTACGGGCACTGGTTGACCTGGAAGAAAAACTAAAAAAAGATAAAATAGATTGGAAGCAAATTATTCCTTAACGCTTTTTCCCGCTCATGCTGCCAAGTAGTCCGCGCACTATGTTGGTGGTCACCTGTCGTGTCGCCGATTTGGCGGCCATTTGAACCAGTCCGTCGCGCTTCCCGCCCCTTGGTCCGGTCGAACCGAATACGAAGTCTTTCATGTCTTTTGAAAGGCTTTTTTCAGCGGCGCCCTTCTGCATTCCCGAAGTTTTTATGGTGCCTGTTTTTCCGGCCGGTTTTTCCTCAGGTTTTCCTGCGGTTTGTTCCGCGTACTGGGCGAGCATCTCATAGGCTGATTCCCGATCAATGGCTTTTTCGTATTTTCCGTAGAAAATTGATTGCTTCATTAAACTGTCCTGCTCGGCAGGTGTAACAGGTCCAAGCCTGGACCCGGGAGCTATCACCGAACATTTTTGAACGATGGAAGGACTTCCTTTTTCATCAAGCAAAGAGATCAGCGCCTCGCCTGTGCCCAATTCCTGAATTGCCTGCTCGGTGTTAAAAGCAGGATTGGCCCTCATGGTCTGCGCCGCGGTTTTTACAGCTTTTTGATCTCTGGGTGTGAATGCCCGCAAGGCATGTTGCACGCGGTTTCCAAGCTGCCCCAGAACTTTATCCGGAACATCAAGGGGATTTTGGGTAACAAAATAAACTCCAACGCCTTTTGAACGGATCAATCGTACAACCCTCTCGATCTTTTCCAGCAAAACCGCCGGAGCATCGGAAAAAAGGAGGTGCGCCTCATCAAAGAAAAATACCAGTTTGGGCTGGGGAAGATCACCTGTTTCCGGCATCCTTTCATAAAGTGCTGACAGCATCCACAGAAGTGTTATCGCGTACAGTTTTGGCATGTTGAAGAGCTTGTCTGCCGCAAGGACATTTATAATTCCTTTCCCTGAAGAATCCGTGCGGATAAAATCCATTATATCGAGCATGGGCTCGCCCATGAAATTGGAGGCCCCCTGTTCTTCAAGAGTCAGTAAACCCCGCTGTATGGCACCGGCTGAAGCCGAGGTAATATTTCCATAAGAGGTTTTGAAATCGTTTGGGTGTTCCGCGACGAATTGTGTCATTGCCCGGAGGTCTTTCATGTCCAGGAGCAGCATGTTGTAGTCATCTGCTATTTTGAAAATTATCTGTAAAAGTCCCGATTGAACTTCGTTTAAATTTAAAAGACGGGAAAGGAGCAAAGGCCCCATGTCGGAAACTGTGGCGCGAACCGGATGGCCTTTTTCTCCAAACACGTCCCAAAAAATAACAGGATTACCCTGGGGCAGCCAATTTGTCACCGCTATTTTTTCCAGTCTCGCGTTCAGCTTTTCGCTGGGAGCTGCCGCCATCGCAATACCGGAAAGATCACCTTTCACATCTGCCACAAACACCGGCACCCCCATAGATGAAAACATTTCTGCCATTTTCTGAAGGGTTACCGTTTTCCCTGTGCCGGTTGCTCCCGTAATCAGTCCATGTCTGTTTGCCATCTCCGACAGCATACCGACATCCTGCAATTCTGAATTTTTTGCGATACATAGCGATTTACTCATTCATTGCTCCTGTAAAGTGATCATACAAAATATTATAGTTCACATAGCAAAACTAATCAAAATGAATAACCAAAGCCGATGGAGGTAAATCTGGGAAGCATTTCTATTACAAATTCTCCGTCATTGATATACGTTCCGTATTTTTTAATTTTTTTTATGCCTGCTACAAATGGGAAATCAAACATCGGATTAATGAAAAAACCGCCTGGCTTGCCAAAATCAATTTTCCATCCAACTGCCGGTGTAATCCGCGCGCCAGAAAAAGTTACATTTCCAGTATAACAGTCTTCGTCATCATGAAGATGAGCTTGATAATGGCCATAGCCATAACCTATGTCCAGTTCCGTATAAAATTTTCCACCCCAGGGATACCATCGGCCGCTTGCTTGTACTCCGTAATGTTTCAGCATGAAAAATTCGTGAGCCAATAAAGCGCCTATTGAAAAATTCCTGTTGAGCATTCTTTCATAACGGGTGCTGGCGCCGAAAAAGGCGAGCTCCATTGAAAACCAGTTTTTTACCTCTTTATTCTGTGTAAAAGCACTTTGGGAGGTTAGCAATAAAAGAACAACGAATAAGCATTTTCTAATTATTGTTATCATATTGGAGACCTTATTTTGATTATAACACACAGATCCCTGCTCAAAATCTTTCAGATTTTGAGCAACGGAGAGAGAGGGATTTGGGGTTTCAGTTGCAAACATCCTGTTTGCTCCTTCCACCCCCGCCTCCGCATTCCCCAGCGCGTCCTGCGCTGGCACATCCCCAACGATGCTGTCGCATTGGATAGCAAACAGGAATGCTACGTTTCAAATCCCTACAAAATTTACTTGGAGTTTTGTGCAATTGCACAAAACTCCTAAGCTCAAAATCTGAAAGATTTTGAGCAACGGAGAGAGAGGGATTTGAACCCTCGGTACCCTTACGGGTACACACGACTTCCAATCGTGCACCTTCGGCCGCTCGGTCATCTCTCCAAAAATAATTAGTACATTAAATCACAAGGTGTATCTCGGAGAGAGAGGGATTCGGGGTTCCAGTCGCAAACATCCTGTTTGCTCCTTCCACCCACCGCCTGCGCGTTCCCCAGCACGTCCTGTGCTGGCATTTTTCTTTCAAGGCTTACGCCTTGGCATTTTCGCAGGAACGCTTCGTTTCGAATCCCTCTATTTCCGCTGTTTTAATACATCATTCCATTGCACAAAATCTTGAAGATTTTGTACAACGGAGAGAGAGGGATTCGAACCCTCGGTGCCCCGAGGGGCACAACGGTTTTCGAGACCGCCCGATTCAACCACTCTCGCATCTCTCCCATGCTTTAAGTATCATTTACTGTATTTTTTTATGGCTTAAATGTCAATACAGGCCGAGATACTATTCATTTTCGATGAAAAACGTTACTATGCTTCCATTATATGAAATTTTCCGATCTGAACCTTCATCCCGATCTTATGCGGGGATTAAACGAAACTGGATATATCAACTGCATGCCTGTTCAGGAACAGGTACTTCAACATGCATTCAGCGGCAACGATCTTTATGTTCAATCTCAAACAGGGACTGGCAAGACCGCGGCATTTTTGGTTGTTATTTTTCAGCGGCTGCTTACGGAAGACATGCTTCACGGAAAGAAAGCGATTATCATGGTTCCGACCCGGGAACTGGCGGTTCAGGTTGAAGAGGAAGCCAGGGTCATCGGGAAGTACCTGCCTTTTAAAATCGGGAGTTTCTACGGCGGTGTGGGATATACACAGCAAACGACTCTTCTGAAAAATAATGTGCAGATTATGGTGGGGACGCCCGGGCGTGTGCTGGATTTGAATCAGAGTGGGCAGATGAATCTTATGGAGATTGCTTTTTTGATTTTGGATGAAGCTGACCGGATGTTTGACATGGGGTTTTATCCGGATCTCCGCAAACTTATCCGGGCTGTTCCTCCTGCCGATCGCCGCCAGACCATGCTTTTTAGCGCGACTCTAAACGCCTGGGTCAAGAACCTTGCCTGGGAGTATACGAAAAATCCATTTGAAATCGCCGTTGAACCGGAGACTGTTACCGTGGATGAAGTGGAACAGGTTCTCTACCATGTCTCGTCAGGGGACAAAATGAAGCTTCTCTTGGGAATTCTGAAACGTGAAGATCCCGAAAGTGCAATTATTTTCTGTAATACAAAGCGTTATGCGGAAATTATAGCCAAGCGGCTGAAGATTAACGGCCTTGACTGCGAATATATTATGGGCGATCTGCCTCAGCCAAAGCGGCTAAAGATTATCGAAAATATAAAATCAGGCGAATTGCGTCTTCTCGTGGCTACCGATGTAGCGGCTCGTGGTTTGGACATTGAAGACCTCGCCCTTGTGGTGAATTACGATCTGCCAAATGAATCGGAGAATTATGTTCACCGCATAGGCCGTACTGCACGGGCTGGCAAGACCGGAAAGGCAATATCGCTGGCTAGCGAGCAGGACGTTTACGGTTTGCCCGGTATCGAGCGTTACATAGGCCGGAAGCTCCCTTTTGAAACTGCCGGCGAGGAGCTTCTTGCTGCAGACAAGAGTGAGGGGAAGCGTGTCCACACGGACTTTCACGAGGAAAGGAGAGAACCGTCCGGCCGCACACGGCACCGCAGCGGCGAAGGTAGTCCGCACGGAAGGGCCTCCGGTCCGAGAGAGCGCGGGCGGGCAAAGTTCCGCAAAGAAAAGCGCGAGGAACATGTCGAGCAGAGTTCTTCTCCAAAGCTATCACAGATGTCCCTGGAAGAGCGGATGGCCTATTACAGGCAAAAATACGACAGGAGCGGTACATCAAAAGGCATACTTAACGACGATAGCCAAAAAGAAACCGGGCACGGCAGGAAGAAGCGTGACAAGGGGCGGAGGCAAGAGCCGAGAACAGCGCGTAAAGGCAAACATGGAAATGAAAGGGCCGAAAAAAAATCATTCACCGTCAATACTACTGCTGAGCAGCCTTCTCCCGGGGAGAAAACCGTGAAGAAAGGTTTTCTCGCGAAGCTGCTAGGGTTTTTCAATGATCACAATAAATGATCTCAGCCTTGGTTTCGGAGAGCGGACTCTTTTCAAGGATGTAAATTTAAAATTTACCCCCGGAAACTGTTACGGTATTATCGGAGCGAACGGCGCGGGGAAATCAACTTTTCTTAAAATACTTTCGGGTGAAACTGAACATGACAAGGGTGAAATTTCAATCAGCAAGGGAGAACGTGTCGCTGTGCTGAACCAGGATCACTTTGCCTTTGACAAGTATCCTGTTCTGGAAACGGTAATTATGGGTTTTCCGAAGCTGTACGATGTACAAAAGGAAAGAGAGGCGATTTACGCCAAGGAAGATTTTTCCGAGGCTGACGGGCTGCGGGCAAGCGAGCTGGAAGCCGAGTTTGCCGATCTTGGAGGCTGGGAATCCGAAGCGCAGGCTGGGCAATTGCTTTCGGGCCTGGGACTGGACGAGGACGATCACGTTAAGCTCATGTCCGAACTGGACGAAAGCCGAAAGGTGAGGGTACTTCTTGCCCAGGCCCTCTTCGGTAATCCCGATATACTCCTCCTTGATGAACCAACAAACGGGCTGGATCTGGAATCAATCTCCTGGCTGGAAGAGTTTCTTATGGATTTTCCCAACACGGTGATAGTGGTTTCCCACGACCGGCACTTCCTTAACTCTGTGTGTACCCATGTTTGCGATATCGACTTTGGCAGGATCACTTTATATTCGGGGAACTACGATTTCTGGTACCAGATGAGCCAGATGCTTCAGAGGCAATCCCGGGATCTTCAGAAGAAAAACGAAGAGAAGGCAAGGGAGTTGAAGGAATTTATCCAGCGTTTTGCGAGTAACGCCAGTAAAAGCCGGCAGGCTACAAGCCGCAAGAAAGTTTTGGAAAAACTCGAACTCGATAATATCCATGTTACAAGCCGCAAATTTCCCTATGCCGGTTTTAAACCGGGAAGAGAAATCGGCAATAATGTTCTGCGCATCGAAAAATTAAATTACAGTTATGAAGGCTCAGTGTTGCTGAAAGATTTTAACCTCATGGTAAGCCGAACCGATAAAATCGCCTTTGTGGGAATTGAGCACGCCTCCAAATCGGCGGT
>Ga0123353_10007772_pt1 | contig 14551 bp, 8 predicted proteins | sample TergutLab28metaG_3_FD_92763 | JGI IMG/M metagenome (GOLD analysis project Ga0123353, IMG submission 92763) | Labiotermes labralis P3 segment gut microbial communities from Petit-Saut dam, French Guiana - Lab288 P3 | ecosystem: Host-associated > Arthropoda: Insects > Digestive system > Gut ... | reverse complement strand
GGAAGCTCAATCAACGGCCGCTCGGCCTCGCAGTATTTAAATTTACAGTTCGGAACCGTAAGCGGCTTGTCTGTAAACGTCCATGTCCTGCCCCTGTCTGACGACCACACGCCCCAAAGCGTCGGGTTCGGAAAAACCTTCGCTTCTTTGTATACGCCGTCCGAATCGTATCCGGCGCCCACCCGGTAGTCGCAGCCGACAAGGTCGCCGTTACTTATCTGCAGCAGCGGCGTGCTTCTGTGGTCGTGGTTGCCGAAATCAAAAAGTTTTTCCGGTTTGGTAAACGTCTGCCCCTTGTCAAACGATCTGACCGCATAGGCCGCGCCGTCCGGCGAAAGATGTTCTGTTCCGCGCCTGTAAGTGAGTATTAAATTGTCGCCGTCGTATTTGCACAGAGTCGGTGGGTGCATGTGGCGCGTTTCTTCGACAACGGCGACGCCGCGCTCCGCATTTAAATAATTGGGGAAAAGTTCCGGATACGCCTTGGCCTGCAGCATGGCGTGCGCCAGCTTCAGCTCGGTCACGTCGGACTGCAACTGAGCCAGCTCGTCTCTAAGCACGGCCAGGCTCAAATTTAAAATGTCCCTGCGCGGCGAAAGCGTTATGGTTATGATCACGTCCTCGTCGTTTTTTTCAGGCTCGACTTTAAATTTTACCGGGCAGTCTTTTTTTATCAGCTCCTTTGGCACATAAACGCTGTAGACGCCGCTCGTGCCGTCGGGACTGAACAGGCGCGTCGGCTCCTCCGTCATAGATATAAAACGCTTGGGGTTAAACTCGACTCTTACTCCGCCGTTTTCGCGCGAATACCAGCGCGGCACAGAAAGCGGAAGGTTTAGCGCCACCGTGTCCGCAACGGTTAACCTCGCCGTTATGTACGGAAACGCGGGCCGGTATTCCGGTATGACTCTCGTGTTCATAATAAAACTGAACACACAGCCGTTTTCGTTTTCGACGGGCGGCGTTTCCCATTCGATATAACTTTTTTTTAAGCACGCATCGTGTTTGACGGGCATCTCGCCGCGAAAATCCTTATGGTGCATAAAAACCGATACGGGTACGTTGCAGCAGGTCGGCGCTTCGCCCTCCGCATGTGAAAGTATTTTTCCTATACCCTCGTACTCATCAGCGAACCTTCTGTTTGATACTTCGTCAATGTACGGCATTTGCAACCTCCTTTAGAATTGTTTGATCTCTTCTGCTTCAGATGTGTCGTCGAAGCCGCCGCCGTCGTCGATATACGCCATTTCGAATGTTTTGTGGATTTGGTTTCCGTTCGGCTCGCAAAGCGTGTATACAAACGTGTACAGGCCGCCCGGAAGCGCGTCGATGTTAAACTGCGCCGCTTCCGTCAGCGCCACGTTGCCCTCGATAAAAATATTGTCGAACGTAAATTTTTTTGCGGTATTTTTTTCAATATCGGATACTTCGACCGTAAGAACTGCGTCTTTTATGTCTTTTGCGTAATTGCTCGCCGTAACTTTTATTTTTTCCTTGTTGCTTATTTGCGCCGCGCCGTGCAAGGCGGAAACGAAAACGTCTTCCAAGTGGTTTTTTGCCGCATGGAAGCTCAGTTTCGCGTTTCCGTGAATGTCCGCGACTCCGCAGTAAATGGTCCAATAGTCGAGCAGGCACACGAACTGCAGCGCCGAAACAAGATCGGGATATTGCCGCAGGCCGTTTATCATCGAGCATAATATCGCGCTGCTCATCGCCTGCGTTTCGCGCCAGTCTTCCGGCCTAATATTTTTTCCGAAAACAGAAAGATCAGATTTTTCCTGCTCTATGTTCCAAAACGGCGTCTTGTTCCAATGGAAGCCGCCGTAATCCTTTTCGGTATACTGCGGGTCGGGCAGCGCGTTGCACCCGCCGAACTCCGTAAATATGAGCGGCTTCTTGCCGTCGAGCATAAGGGACAGCAGCTCGAGGTTTTTCATGTTGCCCATATGCACGTCCCATGCGGCGTTCGGGTAATCGTAAAGCTCGTAATCCTCGGCGACCCTTACCGCTCTTGTTTCGTAGTCCACGTCCTTGTCTTTGTTAAAAGCGACGAAGCTGAACAGAACCGCGCTGTAATAACCCGAGGGCACGATGGGGCGCGTCGGGTCTGCCTCATGCACGAGTTTGTATATCAAATCAAAAAACCGCATCCGCCTGAAATGGTTCGCGCACTGCAAAGTTTCGTCTCCCATTTCCCAAATGACAACGCTCGGATGGTTGCGCAGATCCTTTACCATCGCGCCTACATCCCGCGTGGCGAGCATCTCCGCCTGCGGGTGAATGTCCCAAACTTCAAAATAGCCGCCCCATGTGACCATAAAGCCCAGTTGGTCGCACAGATCGGCAATCCGTTTTTGATGCATACGCGAATCGCTCGGCCAGCGCGAACAATTTGCGTTCATTTTTTTATGCAGCAGTATGTCTTTGACAATAAGCTCGTCGCTGAACCATATGAGCGATTCGTTATGATAATTGGCGATGTCGTGCGTGCCCTGCAGAATTATTTTTTTCCCGTTCAAATAAAAATGAGGGCCCATCATCGTGAACGTTCTCACCCCGAAAGATTCGTACACATCGTCTATCGGGACGCCGTCCGCGTTAAAAAGCATGACATGCGCCAAATATAAATTCGGGCTGTTTGGCGTCCAAAGTTCCGGCGCGGGGATGTTGACCGACACTTCGTGCAAATTGTCGTCCATCGGACGGCTCGATACGTCCGCAAACTTTTTAAGGATCACCGGAGAGCCGTCTTCCCATTTGCTTATTTCGATTTCGACGCGGCCCGAAACCCTGTGGCTAAACTGGTTGCGAAGCGTCAAGCCGAACGCGACGTTGGCGGTTTTTTGCGAGATTTTTTCCGTCCGGATAAAAACATTTTCAATGTGATGCTTGTTGGTTATTGTAATTGTCATGTCGCCCGCGAGACCGCCGCTTGCGCGGTCGGGCCAGTCGTAGCGCGGCCTGCCGCCGAAGAAGCGGTCGCCGAAATAGCAATGCTGGAAACCGTTCGCGAACAGGTGCGGCATGTTGCTCACCGTGTTCTGCACGCGCACGGCAACCACAGGAAACTCCGACGCGCCGTTGCACATCGCTTCGGTTATCTCGACTTTGTACGGAAACGGGCCGAGATGGTCGAAGCTGACCGGCGTATCGTTAACCCAAACGTCGCTTGAAAGATTCGCGCTGCCAATGTTTAAATACGCGACCGTGTGGTCAACAGACGTCTCAAGAAAAAAATATTTGCCGGGGTTCGGCCCGACCTTTTCGCTTTCCAAGCGCGTCTTATACCAAGCCGAAATATCGCCGCGCCATATGTCCGCGATTGGGTTGTCGTCGCGGCGCGCGTAAAACATATAGTCCGCGCGCCCAAACAGTACCGGGTCATGCGGCACGTCCGAAAACGAATGCGGCAGCGTGACTTCGCCCCAGCCGTCCTCGTTTTTCGAACATAAAAAAAAGCCGTCTCTAATGCCGGCATCATCTGCGTCCGTTTTAAATTTCCAATTTTTTAATTCCGTAACCCTGCGGACAGAAGGCACGGGCTGTTTCTTTAAAGCACCGATGCGTTCATTAATTTCCGCGTCGGATACGACGATGTCCTCCGCGCCGTAAAAATCGCGGGCGAAACCGTAATACTTTTGCATGTACTCCCAGCGCCTCGCGGGAGGAAGCTGCCTCGCGTCGGTGATCTCCTTATACTTCATATTCGCGCCCATCGCGGCGGGTTCGACGTTTGCGAAAAAATTCCGCCGCGCCTTTCATTTTTATTTTTGCCATAAATGCTCCCCTTTGTAATTTTTGCTATACTAACACAACAAAGATTCTCAATAAACTCCGCTACGGCCGGTTTTATTCTTTTATTGCACAAAAGCACCGAAGGTGTATCTTCCTTGCACAGAAACACCGAAGGTGTATCTTCCTTGCACAAAAACACCGAAGGTGTTTCTTCCATTGAAAACAAATTAAGCGGCGCAAAAAAAAATGAATGGACTGATCAAAATGCCAAACACCATCCGCATTCCGGACAACCTCGACTTAGCCGACCGCGCGCGGCTCGGCCTTAACGGCCTGATGGGCACCTGCGACCCCGACGTGTATTACGAGCCGTATTTTTTAACCTATTACATGGCGCGGCCCGCGTATTTTTTGCACTGGTCCACAATGCAATCCGGCGTGCAGCCAAAATACCTTGAAGCGATGGCGCTGCTCAAATGCATCACGGGCTCGCCGGACACGGAGCACGAAAAGGGTTTTATAAAAGCGATGCTCGACAACGCGGAAGAAGACGGCCTCATTTACGACCGCAAATGCGAAAAGCGCCCGTGGAACGTGGGCGTCGGCTACGGGAAAAAGAGCCGCAACGAAGACTACGCAAACGTGGCGGGCAACGGCAGATGGATCAACGGCTGCTGGTACATGCACCAATTGACAGGCGACGACATATGGAAGGACGCGATGCGCCGCTGCGCCGAAAAAATTTTGGAAATCACAGTAGTAAAAAACGACTACGCGTACATCCCGGACAGCAAGGTCGGCAACGACTTCTCGTGGATCAAGAGCGGCTGGCCCAACACCGACGAACCGCAGGGCCCGAACGAGGGCTGCGAAGGCGCGACCACGTTTTACCAGGCGCAAACCGTGCGCGGCCTGATCAAATGGTACAAGGCAAGCGGCGACGAACGCTTTTTGGATCTTTCGCGGCGGCTCGTAAAATTTACGATGGATCAGCGTTTCTACGGCGGCGTGATCGAAGTCGAGCCTAAGTACGGCGCAGAACGCGCGCATTTTTGGGGGCACATGCACGGCAACATGGCGGCGTTTAGGGGCATACTCGACTACGCGACTACGGCCGGCGACATAAAAGCGCTCGAGTTCGCGCGGGACGGCTTCGAATGGCTGCGCCACAACATATGCCCGCAGCTCGGCCAGGGCGTCTATTGGGAAGGCTGCTGCGTGGGCGACCTGCCCGCGCTCGCCGTGCAGCTGTCCGATTCCGGCATCGGCGACTATTGGGACGACGCGGACTACGCGATACGCAACGCCACCGCGCCCTGCCAGGTGACGGATCTCGAAAGTTTGAAAAAAATGGGCGAACTATTCGACGAGCGGCCGCTCAACGCGCGCTACGGCGCGCCCGGCGATTTCCGTTTCACGCGGAACATCAACATCACGGATCCGATCCCGGGCCTCGAATGCAACGAAAACGTGCTTGAACGTTCAATCGGCGCGATGACAAACAATTTGATAAACGCACACCATCAGTCGCCCAACCAAATGGCGTGCTGCACCGCGAACGGCCTGCAGGGTTTCTATTACGGCTGGGAAGCCGCAATAAGGCACAGCGGCGGCACATGCACCGTCAACCTTCTCTACACGCGCTTTTCGGAATGGATGGACCTGATCAGCTTCGCGCCGTACGAAGGCAAAGCGGTCATAAAAAACAAAACGGCGAAGACGATAAACATCCGCGTGCCCGGCGGCATACCCATGCGGCTCGCGAAAGTTTCAGTCAACGGTAACGAAATCACGCCGACGGTCTGCGGGCGGTACGTTTCGATCGGCGGTTTGAAAAGCGGCGAGGAAATCGTCTTTTCATACCCGCTCGAAAAACGCCGCCAGCGCATGTCAATACCGCTGATGGGCCGCATGCACTGGGGCTATCCGAAAGCGGACGCGGTCTTTGCCGGCACAACCTGCATAGGGCTCGGAGATGAGGACGAAAGCATTTTCGGCAGCGAAAACCTCGAAATCCCCCTCTACAACGAACCGAAATACCGCTCCGGCGAAACGCACTATAAAGACGCGCCGTATTACGTTCCCAAAAAAATAATCACTTGGTATTAAGATACAAAAACGCGGCCGGTTCTTCCGGCCGCGTTTGTTTGATCATAAATTTGCGTTTTTAAATATAATTCAACCTTCAAAAATTTGATAAAAAAAAAGTGACCCATAAAATGCAAAGGAGCTTTACATGCCCATATATTTAATCTGGCCGCTGACCATAGCTTTATTTTTTGTTTTTATGGTCGGCGTTTTATTTTTAATGACGCGAAGCAGGCGTTTTGTAAAAGTTATTTGTTCAATCTTTTTTGCGGTTGCCGTTCTCGGCGGGTTTGTTTTTTATTCTTACAGTTACTTATCGTCAGACATGTCATTTACGGATGCGTTGTATTCTACGGTGCGCGGTATTTTAAGCACAGCCCGCATGTTTTCAATAAATGATAATTACGATTTTTTTTCGAAAGAAAACATTTGGGTTCAAATAGTATTTTGGCTGTGCCATGTATCCGCGCTTATAGTAATACAGGCGGCCCTGTTTGCTCTCTTCGGCAAAAAATTGATTGAGAGTTTTCGTTTGCGTTTCGGATTGCACAAAGAAGTTTTTATTATCAAGGGCTGCGACAAATATGCATTGATGTTAGGCGAAAACATTGCTACAAAAGATGATCCGAAAGGACAGCCCGATGCGAAACGCTTAATAGTTTTTTTAATTGAAGAAGATGATGATATGAACAAGATAAAGGAAAAAGTCACGCATATTGACGGTTTGGTGATAATGCCTGACAGAAAAAATGATCTTTTGAACTGTTTGAAAAAAACAGGATTGGGAAAGCGAAGACGGCGCAAAACAAAGTATAGCATGATTTTTATGCTTAACAGCACGTCCGCGGCGGACGGCACGGTTCATGCCGCGGAGTATGCTAACGCAAGAAATGTCACTCCCGACAGTCTAAACGTTTTTGTATTCGTTTTGTTTGAATGGGACAGAAAGGAAATTGAAATGATAACGCACGAAAAAGACGGAGAACGTCGCAAATATCCGTACACAATAAATATTGTCAGGGAGAGGGATTTAATGGTCAGGCAAATGATCAAAGAACATCCCCCATGCGACTGCGCAAGTTTTGACTTTAACGAAAACGGCGAAACCGCACATAATTTTACCGTTTTGATTTTGGGTTTCGGAACGGTAGGTCAGCAGGCTCTTTTGCGCCTGATGATGAACGGGCAGTTTGTCGGAAGCCGGATGCGCGCAATCATTGTTGACCGGGAAATTGATCATCTGCGCGAACATTTTTTGCATTACTATCCGTCCGTAAAACTTTGCTGCGATATCGAGTTTGAACGCTTCGACGTGCGCGACGAAGAATACTTTTCTTTTTTGGAAAATGAAAACGATTTGGATTACATCGTTGTCGCGATAAACGACGACGAAATAAGCAAACAGATAGCGTTGGACACGCGCTTGCATTATGAACGCAGAAAAATTGCCAAGCTCCCGTTTATTGCAATTTACGAAAAAAACGGAAGCCTGCCTTGCGCGAAACAAGACGAATTGAATGATAAAATTTTCAGCTTCGGCTGCCGCGACGCAATTTACAACGAGTCGGTGATAATTCGGGAGGAAACCGATCTCATGGCAAAAGCCGTTAACAATGCCTATGCGGAAATGTACGGCGGAAAACCGTGGCATGAGCTTGATTGGTTTTTGCAAGAAAGCAACCGGGCTTCGGCGGACTTTATACCCGCGATGCTTAAATTGGCTCGCCTCAAAGAAAGCGATTTAGACATTAAAGACACGTTAACCGACAACCCCAATTTGGAAGAAATTCTCGCGCAAACCGAACATCTTCGATGGATGGCCTTTCATGCGGCAATGGGATACAACCCGATTAATACAGACGAAATGCGCCGGCGTTTCGAAAATTATCCCGGCGAAAAAAATACGCGGGAGCATCTTGATTTTTGCCGCAGGGATACAAAAGCGCGTTTGCACGCATGCCTTGTGCCCTGGGATAAATTGGACGGCGTTAGAGATACATACAGAGAACTGGCGGGCAAAGCCGGCAATGTAAAAGAACAAAAAAGAGATTTTAAGGATAACGACCGTGACATTGTAAAAAATATCCCGAAATTTATAAAAGCAGCGAAATCATAGTATAAGTTTTGCTGCGCTAAAAACCCCCGCGATATCGCGGGGGTTTTTTAGCGTTTTATCAATTTATTTTTTATTCCGAATAACCCATTGTAGTCATGAGCGCCATTTCCGCCTGCGCCGTGTCGAGCCGCGTGTACTGCACGACGACGGGGACGTCGCTTTCGACAACGATTGCGTAGGGCGTGTCCTGCGGGACGGGCTCGCCGCTTTTTGATTTTATTTTGTCCATGCGGATGTGATGCGTCCTGCCCGCTTTGCAATGCGAAACGAAGCCCTTCATTTTAGGCCGGTCTTCGAAGTAGAGCGTCATTGTTATAACAGCGTTTACTTCGGAGGTGTTGAGCACGCATACGGATTCGTGGCTGGGCTGGTGGTTTGACTGCGAATCGTAGTAGGCGTCCGCAATGAACCATAATTTTTTTCCTGCTTTTTTCATTTGCTTACCGTTCGCGTCACACAAAAAATCGTTTGATTATATGTCCGCGCCTTTCTTTTTGCTTTTTTTACCAAACGACAGACGGGTCGCCGTGGCGGTTTGGCAGCGGGTGCGGCCTTACCATGGCGCCGCCGTTTTCGTACGACTCGATTACCGCGAATGTATACTCGAGCGTGGCGAGCGCGTCGTAGCCCGATGCGCGGATAAATTGTTTGGACACGCCGTTAGTTACGTCTTCGAGGTAAGCGTGTATGCGCGACGGGAACGTTGCCCCAAAGTCTGTTATGCCGGTGTCGTAAACTTCGGGTTCCTGCCCGACTGTCCAGTATGTCATTTTTTCGACGCAGTTCTCTATGCAGAACGTTCCTTTGGTCCCCGCCATTTCGAAGCTCCACCATCCGCCGAGCCCGAAGTGCGCGTCGCCGCGCTGGCTCAAAAGATAGCCGACCGCTCCGTTTTCAAACATCATGTTCACGCTGTTGATGGAGAGCATGAGGTCGCCCGCGGATTTGCGGACGCCGGGCTTTGTCAAAAAAGCCTGTATGTGCGTGATGTTCCCGCCGAAACGGCGCAGGATCGAAAACGGATGCGCAAGGAACGCTTTGACATGCGAGTACGGCCTGTCCCAACGGGGCGACTGCTTTCCGCCGTAGCCTGCCTCGCCGCCGGAGAACCCCATTTTTTGCAGCAGGTAAACCGGCTCGCCGATTTTGCCTTCGGCCATATATGAAAGCGCTCTGTCCGCAGTCTGCGTGAAGAAATGGTTGAGGTTGCAGCCCAAATACAAATCCTTTTGCTTTGCGAACGCGACCATTTCGCGCGCTTCCGTTACCTCGTTCGACATCGGCTTTTCGACAAGCACGTTCTTGCCCGCGTCGAGCGCTTCCATCGCGGGCAGATAGTGCCAGCCGCCGTTTTCGTAGCCTGACGTCGTCACGTCGACGACATCGAGCTCGGGATGCGCTTTTAACATTTCTTTGAGGCTGTAATAAGCCTTTACGCCGAATTCTTCCGCGGACTTGTCCGCCTTCGCTTTCACTACGTCGCAAACCGCGACGAGCTCCGCGAGTGAATCGTTTTTATAACAGCTTGCGTGACCGTTTCCGATACCGCCCATTCCAACGATGCCTACCTTTAACGGCATGTATACCATCCTTTGCAAAAAAAATATGTTGCATGCGATTATTGCATACAACATTTTTAAAATCAATCGATGAACCTTTAATTAATAACCTTCGACGTACAGCCCGCGCGAGGCGTAGCTGAAATACTGCCCGCCCGCAACAATTATGTGATCCGCAACCGCGACGTTAATAAATTTTAAACCCTCGACGATACGCGCAGTCGCCGCGTTGTCCTGCTGCGATGGTCTTGCCGTACCGCCGGGGTGGTTGTGCGCGAGTATAACGGCCGCCGCTTGATGCGTCATAACGGCGTTAACTATTTCACGCGGGTACGCTGCGGATTCGTCGATGGTGCCCTCCGAAATGCACGCGACGTAATTGAGCCGCTTCTGCTTGTCGAGGCATATAACATGGAACGCTTCGTTGGTCATCCCCACATACAGCGCGGCCGCGTATTCGCCTGCTGTTTCGCCGCTTTCGAATACGACTTTGCGGTCCCATTTGCTTCTGAAATATCTGTTCGCGAGCTTGGGCACCAAGCTGACAAGCACGGCCACGTTTTCGCTCACACCGCATTTTTGCATTACCGTTTTTATGCCGGCTTCCATCAAATTGTGCAGGCTCCCGAATTCATCCATCATTTTATGTGCGATCGCGTTTGTGTCGCGCTGCGGATAACAGTAAAACAATAAAAATTCTAAAACCTCGTGCTCCGCGAAATTTTCCAAACCGTTTTCGATATAGCGCTGCCTGATGCGCTCGCGCCTGCCTTCGTGAATGTTTTTTATTTCCGCGTCTTTTTGCTCCGGCGCGGTTTTTTTTCCGACGCTCATCGGAGCGCGTTGTCCAACGTAGCCGCAACAGTTTCCAAAACTTTTATTCGCGCGGTTTTTTTATTGTTTGACTCTATTATTGTCCACGGCGCAAACGGTGTATTTGTTTTTAAAATCATTTCGTCCGCCGCTTCTTCGTACAAGTCCCATTTGCTGCGGTTGCGCCAATCGTCTTCGGTGATCTTGTGCTGCTTGAGCGGGTCCGCTTCACGCGCCCTAAACCTGCGCAATTGTTCGTCGCGGTCTATGTGCATCCAAAATTTAAAAATAATCGCGCCGTGATGGTACATGTGCGCTTCCATTTCATTAATTTCCTGATACGCCCGCTGCCAAACCGGAACGGGCGTGAGCTGTTCTACCCGTTCGACCAAAATGCGTCCGTACCATGAACGGTCGAATATCGCAAAATGTCCGTCTTTGGGAATTTTATTATAAAACCTCCAAAGATAATGATTCGACAGCTCCGTTTGCGACGGCGGCCCGATCGGGATCACTTCGTAGCAGCGCGGGTCGAGCTCCTCCGTGAGCCGTTTGATGTTGCCGCCCTTGCCCGCCGCGTCCCAGCCTTCGTATACGATGACGACCGGCCGCCTCTTGATGTACATCCTGTGCCCCAGCGCCGAAATATTTTTTTGGTAGAGCTCTAACTTATCCCTGTATTCTTTTTCCGTTATGGTTCCCTGCGAAGAAGATTTTTTTCTTTTTTGCTTTTCCGCATTTTCATTGTCATTTTCGTTTTTTATATAAACCGAATGTAAAAATTTTTTGCCGGTGTATTTGGGCGGTTCCGCATGCACAAGCTTGTTTGTTTGCATTAATTTTTCTGCGGCCTTTTGCACGCTGGAAATAATTATTTTGTATATTTTTATGACCGCAAACTTCCTGTCGTTTGACTCTACTATGTGCCACGGCGATTCCGATGTGTTCGTGCGCTGCAGCATTTGGCTGAAATGCGCCAGGTGCTGGTCGTAGTTTTTGTTCTGCTCCCAGTCTTTTTCGTCTACGCGCCATGCGGTTTCAGAATTTTTTTCCAATTCTTTGAGCCGGTTTTTTTGCTCGTCTTTTGATATATGCAAAAAAAGTTTTACTATCAATACGCCGTCGTCGGTCAATTGTTTTTCGAACGCGTTTATATCGTACAGCAGATCCGGGCTGCCGCTCACGGCGGTTTTCCACTTGCCCGTGCGGTCGGGCAGCATTATTCGGTGCCAGCTTTTATCGTAAATGCTGATGCGCCCGCGCGCCGGCGTCCGCGTCCAGTACGGCCAAAGGAACGGCCTCATCCGCATGTCTTCGGTCACCTTGTCCATCGTGTATACATTAAAAAACCGCGGATCCCAGGGATAGACAACTCTTGCTATCTGCGTGCCTTTGCCGGACGCACCCCAACCTTCAAAAACTATTACGGTCGGTATTTGCAATTGTTGTATCGATTCCTGAAGCGCGGTCATTTGTTTTTCGAGTGTCTTCATTTCAGATTTGTATTCCTTGCTGTCCGTTTGACGGTTCGCGTCCACTTTGTTCAGCATCGGGCACCTCTTTTTTAAGAGTTTTTTTTAGTTTAGCACAAAAATAATTGAAATAAACGGCTTGCTTATTCGTCCATTGCTTTTCTCATTTTAATTATCTCATCTCTAAGCGCTGCCGCGCGTTCGAACAAAAGATCCGCCGCGGCGCTGCGCATTTCTTTTTCCAATTTTTTTACGGCGGCGACGATCTCGTCGCGGCTCATCGATTCGGGGTCTTTTGCCAGCCCGAGCTTTTGCTTTTCTTCCTGCGTCACAGACGACTGTATAATCTCACGCACTTCTTTGACGATTGAAACGGGTATGATGTTGTTTTCGCGGTTAAATTCTTCCTGCAGCCGGCGGCGCCGGTTGGTTTCGTTTATGGCCTTGTGCATGGAATCCGTCATCCGGTCGGCGTACATCACGACGCGGCCCTCGACGTTACGTGCGGCGCGTCCTATCGTTTGGATAAGCGAAGTGCCCGACCGCAAAAAACCTTCCTTGTCGGCGTCCAGCACGGCGACGAGCGAACACTCCGGTATGTCGAGGCCTTCTCTTAACAGGTTTATCCCCACCAGCACATCAAAATGATCGAGCCGCAGGTCTCGTATTATTTCGAGCCGCTCAAGCGTGTCGATGTCCGAATGGAGGTACCTCACCCGTATGCCCGTATCTTTTAAGTATGAAGTAAGGTCCTCCGCCATTTTTTTTGTGAGAGTCGTCACGAGAATTTTTTGCTTTTTTTGTGTGGTCGCGTTTATTTCGCTTATGAGGTCGTCTATCTGCCCTTTTACCGGCTTGACGATAACCTCCGGGTCGATAAGCCCTGTCGGGCGTATGACCTGCTCGATAGAAAAATCTGCGTGCGCGTCCTCATATGCGGCCGGCGTCGCGGAAACGAAAAGCATTTGATTTATCTTCTTTTCAAATTCGTCGAAGCGAAGCGGCCTGTTGTCCATCGCCGACGGCAGCCTAAAACCGAATTCCACGAGCGTGCTTTTGCGCGAGCGGTCGCCTTCGTACATCCCGCGAACCTGCGGTATCGTTACATGCGACTCGTCCGCGATAATCAAAAAATCCCGCGGGAAATAATCGATAAGCGTGTGCGGCGTGCTGCCGGGTTCGCGCCCCGCCAAATGCAGCGAATAATTTTCAATCCCGGAACAAAAACCCACTTCGCGCATCATTTCGACGTCATACTTCGTACGCTGCAAAATCCTCTGCGCCTCAAGCAACTTGTCTTCCGATTTTAATTCGTCGATGCGGTCTTTAAGCTCCGCCTCAATTTTTGCGATGGCGTATTCCATTTTTTCGCGTCCCGTAACAAAATGCGACGCGGGAAAAATTGTTATTTGGTTACGCTGCGCGACCGGTTCGCCGGTAAGCGCGTGAATTTCCGCGATGCGCTCGATCTCGTCGCCGAAAAATTCGACGCGCAGGGCAATTTCGGAAGAATTTGCGGGAAATATTTCCACCACGTCCCCCCTGACCCTGAACGTGCCCCGTTGAAACGCGATGTCGTTGCGGTTGTATTGGATGGCGACGAGCTTCCGCAGCACATGGTCGCGGTCGCGCTCCATGCCCACGCGGAGCGTAAGGGTGAGGTCGCTGTATTCGTCCGGGTCGCCGAGACCGTATATGCACGACACGCTCGAAATAATTATAACGTCGCGCCGTTCGAACAGCGCGGTAGTCGCCGAGTGCCTCAGCTTGTCGATCTCTTCGTTTATTGCGGAATCCTTTTCGATGAACGTGTCCGTCGATGGGATGTAGGCTTCCGGTTGAAAATAATCGTAGTAACTTACGAAATATTCTACCGCGTTGTGCGGAAAAAATTCTTTGAACTCGCTGTAAAGCTGCGCGGCCAGCGTTTTGTTGTGCGCCATCACGAGCGTGGGCCGCTGCAGCTCGGAAATGACGTTCGCCATGGTAAATGTTTTGCCCGAACCCGTGACTCCAAGCAGCGTTTGAAATTTAAGCCCGTCCTTAAATCCTTTGACCAACGCGGCGATCGCCTGCGGCTGGTCGCCCGCCGGTTTAAATCCCGACACGAGCTCAAACGGTTTGTTTTCTCTCAACATGATCCCTCCGAAGTGTACGCAAACGCATTATACAAAAAAATTGCGTGCCGCCGCATTCTATTTGCATGTTGACATGCGCCGCCGATATATGTAAATTCATTCGCGAAGTCATTGGGCAGTCGCCAAGCGGTAAGGCAACAGGCTCTGACCCTGTCACGCGGGGGTTCGAATCCCTCCTGCCTAATTGTAAGAATTGGTAAAGACCCGCTGAAAAGTATTACTTGTTCTGTGAAAGCTTCTACACAGAACAAGTAATTCTTTGAAGCGCCGGTCGTACCAAATTCTTACTTAAAAAAGAATTGGCAAAGACCCGTTGAAAAGTAATTTTTGTTCTATGAACGCTCCACAGTCAGAATCAAAACCAATTCTGACAAATAGAACAAAAATTACTTTGAAGCGCCGGTCTTACCAAATTCTTACTTAAAAAAGAATTGGTAAAGACCCGTTGAAAAGTAATTTTTGTTCTATGAACGCTCCACAGTCAGAATCAAAACCAATTCTGACAAACAGAACAAAAATTACTTTGAAGCGCCGGTCGTACCAAATTCTTACTTAAAAAAGAATTGGTAAAGACCCGTTGAAAAGTAATTTTTGTTCTATGAACGCTCCACAGTCAGAATCAAAACCAAT
>Ga0123353_10007771_pt1 | contig 14551 bp, 6 predicted proteins | sample TergutLab28metaG_3_FD_92763 | JGI IMG/M metagenome (GOLD analysis project Ga0123353, IMG submission 92763) | Labiotermes labralis P3 segment gut microbial communities from Petit-Saut dam, French Guiana - Lab288 P3 | ecosystem: Host-associated > Arthropoda: Insects > Digestive system > Gut ... | reverse complement strand
GCCAAATCTACCGCTTGCCTGTATCGCCGAAACAAACTACGGAAAACGCAAGCACAAAAACAAAAACTTGCAGATGCCCTGATTAGGGACGGCTTTTAGTTGCCTCAACCGCTATAATCGTTACAACATGAAATCACTGCATTTTCGGCAGATATGGAACGCACAATGTCCTATTCTTGCAAAAAATACCCCTAAATGGTAGCAAATGGAATCGTTAATACTACAATACCATAATCGAATAGTATGGTGTGGTTTTGCGGAATCAATACTGCTCGATTTGCATCAAAATGCCACTGACTCGCAATCAATGGGGTGAAACTTGTCCTTTAGCCATCGTTGGAATGGCATGTCGGTTGCCGCGCGCAGCCTCGGAAGAAGAGTTCTGGACTATGCTAATGGAGGGAAAGGTCAACTACTCGGAACTTCCAGAGGATCGGTTAAATCAAAGACTCTATTTCGACGCAGAAAAGGGTGTTCTCGGAAAAACATATAGTAAAATTGGTGCCGCAAACGATTTTCGATTGTTAGAAGCGGATTTACAGAAAGTCGACGACGAATTCCAACTCGAAGATTGGGGAGTTCTGCTCTCGCTCTCCGTCGCATTGGAAGCATGCCGAAATGCAGGGTATTCCGAGGAAAATTTTCCCCATAAGAATACCGGTGTCTTTATGGGATGTACACGGGGAAGCAGTTTGGGACGAGATTGGACTTTCGCTCAAAATGTTGATAGACTCGTTGACCATCTGAACGAAATCGGTATTTTTGCGAAACTTCCTCCCCAAAAACGTTCATATTACATCGAAAAAATCTCTGCGTCTATTCAAAAAGAATACGCGAAAGTTGCGACGCTTGATCCCCGTAAACTGGCTCCAGTCCTTGCGGCAAGAAGCATTGCCGCAACCTTGAAATTAGAAGGACAAGCAATGATCATGGATGCCGCTTGTTCCTCCTCGTTATCGGCACTTTCCATTGCCGCCCGGTCGCTTGCATTAGGAAAAATTGAAGCGGCAATAGTCGGCGGTGCCTCGTATTTCTCCTTTGACAGTCTGGTCTTGTTTTCCAAAGCACAATCGGTGTCGGGAAATCTGTCGTGTCCTTTTGACCATCGGGCGGATGGACTCGTCTGCGGTGAAGGGCAGGTGTTTTTAGTTGTGAAAACGCTACATAAAGCCTTGAAAGACGGAGACCCGATTCGAGCAGTGATACGCGGCATCGGTGTATCGTCCGATGGAAAAGGAAAGAGTTTATGGGCACCTCGAAAAGAAGGACAAGTCGAAGCCATTCGCAGAGCCTACTGTGATGGTGCTGATCCGAGGCGGCTACGGTTCGTCGAAGGACACATGACCTCGACACCGCTAGGTGATCTCACGGAAATTTCCGCTATCAACGAAGTCTATCGGGAATTATACGGCGACACAGTCGTCGGCACTCGGCAGCCGATTCTCATCGGCGGAGTCAAAGCGAATGTCGGGCACACCCTTGAAGCGGCAGGACTTGTCGGACTGGCAAAAGCCGTATTGGTTCTCAAACATAAAATCGTACCGGGACAAATCAATATAGAAAAGTTGAACGAACATATTGATTGGTCGAATACCGTTTTGAAAGTTCCAATGGAGGCGATGCCGTTGCATCCTGCCGATGACGGTTCGCCTATACAGGTTTCGGTCAATTCATTTGGAATCGGCGGTCTTAACGTGCATGTGGTTTTGGAGGAATTGGGTGCTGTTCTGCCAACAGAAAAACCGCATGTTCTCGAAAAACCCATTGCCGTCATCGGCATGGGCTGTCTCTTTCCCGGCGCAAATAGCGCGAATGCCTATTGGAATCTCATCCGCAGTGGTTCCGATCCCAAGACGAAATGTCCCGATACCGCTTGGGACAAGAAGTTTTTCGCACAGATGAATGCCGACTCGAAAAATGACTCACTCGGCGGATATATCACGAATTGGGAATACGACTGGAAAAAGCACAAGATTCCGCCGATTCAAATTGCACGAGCCAATCCGTTGCAATTTATGATTTTGGATGCCGTCGATCAGGCATTTGTCGATGCGGGTTATAAAAATAAAGAGTTTGATCGTGGACACACTTCCGTTGTTGTCGGAACCGTTTTTGACAGCGATTTTACCGTTGCCCTTCGGATGGGAGTTCGATTGCCGGAAATCGTTGATGCTGTCAAAAAGACCCTAAAAAATGACGGAATAAATGACGACGACATAGAAAAGATCGTTGCTGACTACCAAAAGACGTTTTTTGAGCGTTATCCGGCATTGCTCGATGACACAGGCAGTTTTACTGCCAGTACATTGGCATCGCGGCTCACGAAATCATTTAATTTGATGGGAGGTGGAGTCACGGTCGACTCCGGCAATGTGTCATCCATGGCGGCACTCAATACCGCCGTTGACATGATTCGTAGCGGCGAGAGTAATATGGTCGTTTGCGTGGGGGCACAACGTTCAACGTCCATTGACCAACGTTTGTTCGCGGAAAATAAATGCTTGGCAACGAATAATTTGGATGCCGATGGATATTATCCCGGTGAAGGAGTGGGAGTCGTCATTCTGAAATCACTCGAACAGGCGAAAGCAGACGGTGATCGTATTCACGCTGTCATTCACGACATTTCCTGCGCTGCTGGTCGGGATCAGGTTGACGTTTCAAAACAATCCCTCCAAACGTCTTTGCAACAATCAACATTGGCAGGCGACGACATTGATTTACTTGAAACAGCATTTTATACTCCGCAGACGAAAGACCGGCATCGGGCGGCCATGGCGTGGAAACAAGCACAGGGAAACGTTTCCGCTCAAATCGGGCATCTGGGAAGTGCATCGGGAATGGCTTCGCTTATCAAGGCGATCCTTGCTATGCAGCACCAAGAATCACCGAAAAAGTTCTCTGTCGTTCTTAATGCCGATACCGTCGATTGTTGCGATAACTACGGAGTGTCTTACAGCGTCCTCCTTGGACGGGAAACGCCAGTCGAACAAGTCAAGAGAGCTGGCGACTGCGCCGCCGGTATACGTACCGTCTCTCTGCCTCGTTTACGCGCCTTTATGTTTCCCGGTCAAGGTTCGCAGTACAAAGGGATGCTTCGTCCGCTTGCCGAGGCTTCCGAATATTGCCGGGAAATACTTGATTGCCTCGATGCAAAATTGAGTCGATTGGGTTATCCGACATTGAGCGAAATGGCTTGGGATGAGCCGTCGGAATTAGGCAAAAACGTTTTTCACACGCAATTATCGCTGTTGGTTGCCGATACGGTTGTTTGCGAGTTGTTACGAAAGTTCGGCGGCGGCTCCGATTTGATTCTGGGGCATAGTTACGGCGAATATCCGGCACTCGTTGCCGCTGGTGCTTGGGATTTTGAATCAGCTGCCCTGATTACCCACGCCCGATGCGATGCCGTGAGCACACTTTCCGCCGGTACGAGCATGTTGTCCACCGATGCTCCCATCGATCGACTCCAAGAGATATTTTCAACGATTTCATCTGGACGGCTTTACATTTCCAATCGTAATGCTCCCGACCAAATTGTCGTTGCCGGAGATAATAGTGCGCTTTCAGAACTCGATCTCATTCTCAAACGGGAAAAGCGGTTCTCCGTGATTTTGCCGGTTCCGGCTGGTTTTCATTCGCCGTTGGTGGAGGCGGTGCGCGAACCGTTGCGACATGCTTTGGAGCGAATTCCGCTCCGGTTTCCGGCACATCCTTTTCTCAGTAGCATCAGCGGACGATTCGAAGCCGAGCCAGAAACGATTCGGGAAAACCTCATCGAACAGATGGTTCGACCGGTCGATTTTGTCGCGTTGTTACAGAAAGCCTATCAATACGGAGTCCGTCAATTCGTCGAAGTCGGACCGCGAATGGTGTTGTCCAACCTCGCAAAGAAAATTTTTGCCAAGCAAGATGTCGAAATCATTCATTGCGACCTTTCAAAATCGACGGGTCAAGAAATGCTGGGGCATTTGCGCAAAACGGCACTCTTGCGCAAGAGCGGGGGGGATACGCCCCCCGAAGTTGTACCAAGTAAGTCTCACGCCACAAAGTCGGAAGACGTAAGTTCCACGTACCTGCGCACTTCCGAATTATTAGAAAACCTAGCCTTCGTCGAACACGGCGGAACACCGTACCAAATCGGTTATGAAAACGGAAAACGATTTCAACGTGAAATTCGGGAAATACTTCATCGTTACGCCGACGTTGCCGGAACGGGTCGTTTTCAGTTACCGGATGTCTCATCCGCTCTCGAACATTTTGAGCGGTTTTTCGATGACGATACGCTCCAAGAGTTGAAGGGACTGGCGGAAGGTGCCGGTGTGCCGATTCAACCACTGCTCCGGCACAATTTATCTGCCTATCAACCGACATCTTCGAGCACCGATGGTTTGACCGTCCGTAGCGGTCAAGCCTGCGTCTATTTTGCCGGAAAACTCGATTCCGGTGAGTTCGTTCACGGTGCCAATGTCGATGTGCCGCTCTACCGGATATTGCCCGGTGCGCATCACGATGTTCTCCAATTACGTCGTCCTGAAAACAAAATACCGCATTTACTCGCCTCTGGTGTCGGTTGTTTAGGCGGCGTTTTCGGGATCAATGCCTTCGGGCTTTGCGTTACCACCGCGTCGCTCAGTGAATTTCCATGGAATTATTCCCATTCATCGGGTATATTGCCCTTACCGCTCCTCGGTCGAATCCTCGCAAAGGCTCGAACTATCGAGGAAACGGTCGAATTGATAAAGTCCACCCCGCGTACCGGTGCATGGTCATTCGGTATTTCCGAATTGCATACCGGTAGAATCGTTCACATCGAATACGTCAACGATGCCATTTCGATTCAAGAGGGCGTTCCGTATGTCATTGCCGCAAATCATCAGTTGAGTGCTGAATTCAGGGTCGATGGAAAAGTGCCGCCGCATCCTGTTCATTCCATTTCCCGATATGAGCGGTTGAAAACATTGCTCAATCCCCATGACGGTTCACTTGGTTGCTCCGCCGATGCCGCATTTAATACATTACGGGACAAGACCGATCCTGTACTCGGTCGTATTCCACGTTATCGGACGCTGAATACGTTGTGGCGAGTCGATAATGTCATCAGTGTTCTCATTGATGCAACGAAAGGCATACTACGGTTGGCAACGACGGATATTATGAGGACGGACGGTCCCGATGAGCCGAAGCGGCATCTGGCACTTCCGCTCGCTCAACTGTTGCCGGAGTTGGAAGATGTTTTTGCCGCTGATAACAAGGTAAGTACCCGACCGCCGGTCGGCAACCTACCTTTGAACGACCTACCTTTCGATAACACAATTTCCAGGCAGGAATACATCCAACGTAACACTTCCAAGGAAGGTAAAAATCCGAATCCTTCGACGACATTGTTCGAGCGGCACGTTTTGAGACTGATCGAAACTCCATTGCCGAATATTACGGCAACGGAGTTTCATGGTGCCGCTATCATTGTGTCCAACAACGACAATCGAGTTGCCGCTTCCTTGTCGAATCGGCTTTCTCAATCCGGTGTGCGCGTTTTTACCGTTTCGCCGGAACACGACCCTAACGAAATCAGAAGCGTCCTCGAAGATATTTGGAAAATGGCACCGGTTTCGAGTCTCATTTTCCTTGCTCCGCACGACCTTTCGGCAAAAATGGAGATCGAAGGAGATTATTGGGACAATCGGTATCTGGCGAGTGCTACGCATCTCGTTATACTACGAGAGTGGATTTCGCTTGCCGTCGCACACTTCGGCAATCTTAAATCGTGCATGGTACTGGGAGCCACGACAACCGGAGGCGACTTCGGTATTGCGAATGTGCCTTTTTCGATAGAATCGGGAGCCGTCTCTGGTTTGCTCAAAGGACTCCGCATGGAGTTTTCGCGGACATCGACTCCCATTCGCGTCAAAGTGATCGACCACAACTGGGAAGATTTGCCGGATCGCATTGCCGACGACCTGTTACGAGAGATGTGCCATTGGGATAATGACTGGGAAGCGGCTTACTCACAGGGACGACGATTTATCCTACGGTCGATACCATTGTCATTACCGGATAGCGATAAAAAATATGCCGCCGAAAAGTCCGTTTGGCTTATTACCGGCGGGGCTCGCGGCATCACCGCCGCTGTGGCACAGGCACTGGGCAAACGTTTTGGGGGCAAACTCCATTTGGTCGGTTCGAGCCCTCTCCCGGCGATTGATGAAAAATGGGTAGCGTTCTCTGCGGAAGAATTGAAAAAATTACGCAAACAAGTTTTCCAAGATGCCGTTGCACAAAAAGAAGTGCCCATCAAGGCTTGGGAAAAAATCGAAAAAGCCATCGAGATTGTCCGCAATCTGCAAACGCTCCGGGACGAAAATATCGACTTTACGTATCATTCGTGCGATATGACCGATGCTGGGGCAGTCCGCCACCTCGTGCGGACGATCATGGACAAGGATCGGCACATCACCGGAGTCATTCACGGTGCTGGCTTCGAAGCGGCATGCCGATTGGAAAAGAAAAGAATCGAAAATGTCCGCCGGACTCTGGATGTCAAAGTCAAAGGAGCAATCACGTTGCTGCAAGAATTGGAAACGATGAGTGTCGCCCCCGATTATGTCATTGGTTTTTCGTCGGTGAGCGGACGTTTCGGCGGTGTCGGTCAAACCGACTATTGCATGGCAAACGATATGTTGGCAAAACTCGTTGATTGGTATTCAATCCACAATCCGCATTGTCGTTCCCTCTGCTTCCATTGGCCCGCGTGGGGGGAAATTGGTATGGCAGTTCGACCGGAATCAAAAATCGCACTCGAAGCCGCCGGGTTGAATTTTATGCCGCCGAACGAAGGCATCAACCATCTGCTCGACGAGATCGAATTCGGGAGTAATGAACGTGAAATAGTGATTGCCGATTGGAAATACTACAAACGGTTGTATCCTGACAATTTTTCCGTTCCGCCAGCGGTCAAACAAAATGTTGCCTCGAAGAAAGGTTTCAAAGATATTATCGTGCACGGCAACAATGCCGATGCCCGCGCATTGTCGGGAGAACTGACGGAACACGGTGCGTCATCCGACAGAGCGACATTCATCACCACTGCGCCTCGTGATCCATTGGGAAGTTTCATTCCCGGCATCAATCACTGGAAAATGAGAACGGCGGGATCGCTTCGAGACACGCTGGACTCCTGCAAAAAATGGTTGTCGATGCCGAATGCCCAAGGCGATGCCCCAGAATTGATCGTATTGACGGCAACCGATACAGAGGACTCCACTTTTTATCCCGAAGGAGTGGTTGTCGCCGATGTTTTGCTAACTTGGTTTGAAGACATTAAACAGGAAACACCCGGAAGCACCCAACACTCGATTCGAATCTTGGATTTTGCCGCTGATGCTACTCCGAAAACGGTTGCCGTTGAAACATTACGTACTTTGGAAACATCGGCTGCGCCGGGGACGTTTGCAATAAGCCGATGGGAAGGACAATGGAAGAACATCGACATTGACGCATTGGTGAATGTTGGCACCCTCGATATTAAGGAAATTAGTAAAATTCATGAAGATAGTCGAGGCGACTGGATCGTCGTTGTTCCTCATGCGGATTCAGACCTTGAAATCGAGTATGTTTATGACGCTCTCAAAACGCTCATCAATGAAACCAGTCGATTGAGTGTCAAAACGCATATTTGTGCCGATTCGACATTTGATCTTTCGGAATTGAAGGATGTCGATTGTATGGTGTATCGGCGAACCGGCGACTCCGAAGCGGACTGGGCAGAACTGTTACAGCAAATCAGACGGAATTCTGCGGCAATTTCCGGCGTGATATTGATGGCATGCGAAACAAATGCGTTCTCCGCGAAAAGTCCTGAAAAACTTTATGGGAGAATAGAGGAAGCAACGAATACAGCGGTTACTATCACTACGTTGTCAAGGAACGACGATGTACAATTCACTGCCGTAGTACCGATTTTTATCGACAATCAATCACTACACTTCCCGGCGACACGCTCTGCAACAGCACTGCTGAAAACAATGTCGCTCCGATCAGGAGCAAAGGTTTTTGTTATTCACGATAAGAAACGAGTCGCGTCCTCCCCGCCGGAAAAGCAGGAACGCTCACAAAAAACCACACACCGAACGGTATTTCCTCTTATCGACTCGGTTGAAAAGAACAAGGACAATTTGTTCTCCGCCAGGGGACAGTTCCATCCTGTTTCCGACACGTTTCTCATAGAGCACCGATTGAACGGCAGACCCATTCTTCCGTTTGTTGCAACATTGGAGTGTTTTCTCGAAACGATTGAGAAAGCAAAGGAGACATTGCTCTTGAAAGAACACAATCAAGCAATGTCGGTAGAAAATTTTGAAATACACCAAGGATTCACATTCCGAAGCAAAAAATCGTTTGACTACTATATCATCGGGAGAAATGAAACCGCCGCTAACGGTACGGTGCATTTGAAACTGTACGGTGATTATTATAATGTTCAGGGGCAACATACCAAGACGGACAAACACTATTCTTCTGCTGTCATTCGATTCGACGGCAAGGGGAATGGTGCCGAATTGAATTTCGCATCGTTTGAGGAGCATTGGCGTAACACGCGGTATGCCGACAATCTACAAATCTACCATGGACCGAATTTACGTTGTCTGGTACAAATGAACAGTCCCAGTGAAAATCAGGCGGTTGCAAAGGTGAGCATCCCTGATCCGATGGATTTGTTTTCAGACAGAGCGATCAGTTCCGGCAAAAATTCCGCTCCTATTCTCCATGCCGCCGTCCTTGATGCTGCGCTGTATGCTTGTGGAATACTTCATTGGTACACTCTCCGTCAAGATGTATGTATTCCTTCAAAAATGCAAAAACTCGTGTTCGGACCGGGGCGGCTTCAGAAAGGGGACACCGCACAGGTACATATTGAAAAGATTCGTGTCGATGAAATTGAACGGAAATTCGGTGCAAACGATAAGTATGCCGTATTTAATTTTACGGTCAGGGATTCCAGCGGTGCTGTCGTTTATGATGTACAGGAGTATTCGGCGACCATTTTGGAGATTCCGCAAGAAAAAACGGACAAAAGCAATGCCGATATACTCACGATAACTGCAAAGTAAAAAAGGTGGATAGCCAGCCACGGGCGGGTACGTCTGCAAGAGCCGACAAAACATTCCCCGAGTAAAAACGCCTTGTGTGCCCGTTTGTGGTATATTATTCAACATGCAAAACGATTACCACCACGACCATTACTTCGACGGCGAAAATTTATCGCAAGACCCTATTCACGGATACATTCCGTTTACATCGGCTGTTGACCCCGGCGAAGTGTCCGAGCGGGATATTGTTGATTCCGACTGGGTTCAACGACTTCGCCAGATTCACCAACTCCAAACGGCTTGGCTTGTCTATCCGACTGCGGAACATACGCGATTCCAACATTCACTTGGTGCCATGCACCTTGCCTCGAAAACGCTGACGCAACTCTATCCAAGCCTCGTCGATGTGTGTACCGCCGTGGGCGAAACGCTGCCCAGCCGAGCATATCTCGAATCGCTCGTACGGATGGCGGCACTGCTTCACGATGTCGGACATGGTCCCTTCGGGCATTTTTTCGATGCAAAATTTCTGTCGAAGTATAATCTCAATCACGAAAAACTGGGAGCGGAAATCATTCGCCAAAAACTTGCACCGATGCTCTGTAAAATCCGGCAGAATCCCCTCGGTACGCTTGCCCAAAACGAAACGCTTGATCCTGAACAGATTGCCTTTCTGATAGTTCGCCCCTCGGCAGCAACACTCGACAAAACGACCGGGCAGAGTACCTGGCTATGGCTTTTGCGGTCGTTGTTCAGCGGGCTTTACACGGTGGACAATATGGACTTCGTGCTCCGGGACGCTTATATGACCGGTTTCAGTGCGAGGGCATTCGACATTGATCGTCTCTTACATTATTCCTTTTTCACTCCCTATGGGTTGACAGTACATCAACGGGGATTTGCCACGCTGACCCGGTTTCTCTCTGTTCGAGCGGAGTTATTTCGGTCGGTGTATTTTCACCGCACGGTTCGGGCAATGGACATTGCACTCGGTGCGCTCTTTGCTGCGGGGGGAAATTTGTTGTTCCCGAAGAATCCCTTGGAACATTTGGACGATTACCTCCATTTTACGGAGTGGTCGTTGCTTGTGGATGTGGCACGATGGAATGAATCGGAGGATCCGAAAAAGCGGGAACTTTATCCGGCGTGGCATGATTTCTTACGGCGGCGTATTCCGCTCCATTTGGCGGCGGAGGCGACGGTACTCTTTCGAGCGGGAGAGCGGGAACAGACGAGTGTTTTTGCCCGCGAGGAATCGCTCCGACGTGCTGTCCAGACACTCTTGCCAGAGTCAATGCACTCGATTCCATTTGAAGTGGATATTGCTCGACATCTTCATCGTCCCGATTCACACCGACCATTGGCATCGCAGAATTTTTTATTCGATTCGGCAACAAATCGCATCCGGCAGTTGGAGGAAGAGGAATTATTTCGACACATCCCGCAGAGTTTCCGCATCTGTCGGGTGTACACGCAACATACCGAACAGATCGCCCCGCTTGCGAAGGCGATGGACACCTTGATCCACGCAGGAAGCGAAGATGACGAAACGAATATGTAGAATAACGTGGTAGTATAACGTAATGGTACTATTTCTTCTTTCCACCATAAGAGGCACCGGCAAATTTTTTGTTGAATTTGTCAATACGTCCTGCCGTATCCACGAACTTCAACTTGCCCGTGTAAAAAGGATGACACACACTACAAATATCGACTTTAAGTTCCGGCTTGGTCGCTCGCGTCGTGAATTTATTCCCACAACCACAGGTAACGTTAGCCTCGACGTATTTTGGATGAATGTTATTTTTCATGGCAACTCTCGTAATTCGCGTATTTGGTTCACACAAAACCACAGTTCCATTTTACCGAAATAGGGGAAAAATGAAAGGGGGGAGCGGAACGGTCGCAACGCCAAAACGGACAAATCTCGTCCCCACGCAAAAGACAGGCTAGAAATTCTCTTCTCTCCCTGTTACAATACACCAAAGGTTTTGTTTTGTGCGGAAGGTGGATAGTACCATGATCTGGCGATGTATTTTGATGTTTCTGTTGTTTTTGTGTCCCAGTTTACTTTTTGCCCAAACGGCAACAACGCCGAATATCGTCGTTTTCTTCATCGACGACTTGGGTTACGGCGACATCGGACCGTTCGGCGGTGATATTCCCACTCCGAATCTTGACCGACTTGCCGCAGAAGGTCGTCGATTTACGAATTTCCTCGTTTCCTCTCCTGTTTGCTCCGCTTCGCGGTCGGCATTGATGACCGGTTGCTATCACCGTCGTGTTGGTATCAGTGGAGCCTTGGGACCGGGATCACCCGTCGGACTGCATCCCGACGAGGAAACCCTTGCCGAGATTTGTAAGAAAAAAAATTATGCAACGGCTTGCTTCGGCAAATGGCATCTCGGTGACCATCCTGAATTCTGGCCGCTCCAACAGGGATTCGACGAGTACTTTGGCTTGCCCTATTCCAACGATATGTGGCCCTTCTATCCCGATCAGCAGCATGCAAATTTTCCGCCGCTACGATTGATCGAAGGGGCAACCCGGCACGAAGAGATTGTTACGGGAAAAATGCAGAAAAATCTAACAACATGGTACACCGAACGAGGCATCAAATTTATCGAGCAGAACAAGGACCAACCGTTTTTCCTTTATTTGCCGCATAATATGGTTCATGTGCCGCTCTATGTCAGCGACAAATTCGACGGCAAAAGCGGCAAGGGGCTTTTCGGCGATGTCGTGATGGAAATCGACTGGTCGGTCGGTGAAATTGTCAACACATTGCGGCGGTTGAATTTGGACAAGAACACGTTGGTCATATTCACCTCGGATAATGGTCCTTGGCTTTCGTATGGTAACCATGCAGGCAGTGCAGGACCGTTGCGTGAAGGAAAGATAACGTCATTTGAAGGGGGTGTGCGGGAACCGACGTTGTTTTGGTTTCCCGGTCGAATTCCGGCGAACAGTACCTGTGACCAGTTGGCATCGACCATCGACATTTTACCGACGGTGGCGCACCTAATCGATGCTCCGCTTCCGGAAAAGAAGATCGACGGCAAGGACATTCGCCCGCTTATGTTCGGTGAGACGAACGCCAAGTCGCCACACGAGGCTTTTGCGATTTATTTCAGTCGCCAACTCCAAGCGGTGCGAGATACCCGGTGGAAATTGGTCTTTCCGCATCATTACCTAACGATGGAAGGTCAGACACCGGGCAAGGACGGCATGCCGGGACAGTACGCTCTCCGGCAAACGCCCCTCGCCTTGTACGATTTGGATAAGGACATCGGCGAAACGACCGATTGCAGTGACGAGTACCCGGAGATTGTGCAACGTCTGCAAGCCGCCGCCGATGCGATTCGTGCTGAACTCGGCGAGGGGGACATGATGGGACCCGGTGTTCGACCAGCGGGAATAATCGAAGAACTGCGCAAAAATTAGGTTTGAAAGTTTGAAAGTAACATACCGTCATTGCGCTACACTCCATTCCGGTATTTTCGTAGCATTGCATACGCCTGCTGACATGCCCCATTCTTTTCGGACAGATTGAAAGTCGGTTGCCCGCTACTTCCGAGTCTTTCGTACGTTTTTTTAGGCATATTGCAACAGAAATGTTTTTTTTCAAGAACTGCCGGACACCCATCAATCGATGTATGGAAGGTTACTCTCCATTTCTTAAAAAACTCAATTGTTTCGTCAGTAACAAGAGTACCATTTGTTGTCATGCCAAATGTTATATTTTTCCCATGCTGTTTGGCTCTTCTGGTTGCAAATGGAACCAATTCCTTAACGAGAGTAAAATTCAACATCGGCTCGCCCCCCAAGAAGAACATACCTAAATTCCGTTGGCTACCACTCGCATAGATCAACCAGATGACCGCATCAAAAGCAACTCGGTGAGACATATACACTTTAGGCGGATCGCCTTTATAACAATAACGACACCGCAAATTACAGTCGAGTGTCAAATCCAGCTCAATATTTGCTATTTCAGTAGCAGTTGGAATCGCAGACAACTGAAGTAACCGTGTGTCAGAAGGAGAATCACACTTGTTATTATCAACTATTGGCAAATTCATTGTAAAACTCCTATTTTTGAGCGGGGAGAATGTGAAGTGAACAAGGTAATATACCCAGTCGCTCTGCAACGTTCTCCGGGAGGTCGTTTTTGGAATAGTTGCCGCCGACATTCACTTTTTTCGTAAAAATTATTTCTTTATCGCCTGGAGTAAAACCACACAAATTGTAATAAAATGGGATAGTTTTATCCGTAAACTCATATTCGACAAAGACCTTTTGCGGAGCGGCCAACGAGCGAACAGTTAATTTGTATTTGGGCAAAGAAGTAGCGTTTGTAAAATCGATTTCTTTATCAAAAGTTGCATATTTATTTTCCCCTATAACCGCAAAATTATACTGATCTGGAGTGACAAAATAAGGCTTTTGTGGAAAAGGTCGAGAATCAGCGGTAGATGCTAGAAAAACGTTAGTTTCAGGAGTCTCAGGATTGAAGGGAACTTCAAGAGTTCTTCGCTCTAACACTACACCTTGGTCCGACAACAACACTAACGACGGAATCATGTTTTTTCCAGATGGGGGACCTTGAAAACCCTGCTCTATAAACATCACTCCATTTTTTACGGCTCTTAAGAAACTGATAGCTCTTTTTTCTCCCATAAATTCATAAATTCTTTTTGGGTCGCCATTTATCGCTACATTAAACAACGCATCTCCAGAGTAGTAAAAGAGCGATTCGTTATCATAGCTCCAACACACAGACACCATACTAATGTCTCGTACCGTGTTCATTGCTACCCCGTCTTTGATCGTGGCAACTTTAATTGGCACCTGATTGTTCTGAGGAGACATTACATACAGGACTTCAGATGCGGAATTCTCCTGTATGGAACCCCAAAAATCTATAACCCGCCGTGTCTTTTCCTCTTGACCTAACGAATTATCCTGTTTTAGGAATTCCGCCTTGCTTTCCCTTGCAATAAACGCTATCTGTTCAGATGGTTCAGAAATTATATCTAAGTCAAGAACAACAAAAAAATGGTTTAACGACTTAATGGACTTGAACTCAGAAGCATCTTTATAGGGAAACGGCATGATCCCTATTTGTGCGTTGGGAACAGTAGCCGTGTGAAATAAAAACTCGACATCACCCGCATGGGCTTTATCTACATTGGACTGTGGGTACCAACCAGTTCCTGCCAGGAGCAAAAGTTTTCCAGACGAAGATAGTTTCGCTTTCAAGGCTTGCTGCCCACAAATACTCATTGGGACAACCAACTCCGCAGAAAGGACGAGGTTACATGCGGTTACACAAACGATTGCAACGCAAAGCCGAACGAATGTGTTTGCAGTCATTTTTGTCATAATGTTTCTCTCCATTAAATTAAAAGAGCGTTTGTTATAGCCTGCCCTTTCCAAAGTTATGTTAAAATAGGCAAGAT
>Ga0123353_10007770_pt1 | contig 14551 bp, 9 predicted proteins | sample TergutLab28metaG_3_FD_92763 | JGI IMG/M metagenome (GOLD analysis project Ga0123353, IMG submission 92763) | Labiotermes labralis P3 segment gut microbial communities from Petit-Saut dam, French Guiana - Lab288 P3 | ecosystem: Host-associated > Arthropoda: Insects > Digestive system > Gut ... | reverse complement strand
TACGCCCCAAGGTGCTCCATCACGCTATTCAGGCGCTCAACAAAATCTTCATCCCGTTCTAATTCGTTGTACCGCTTCAGCGGAATTGTATCGAGCAGCCGGATGGGGTTGCGATCGACCTTCTTCCACAAAGAGGAATCGATGCTTTCAAAAAGGGCGGACGCCTCCGTATTCCAGCACCACCATAAGTTTTTGGAGAGGACTTCCAATCCTGCCAACCGTTTGGGCAATTGCTTGTTAATCATAATGCGCGACCATTGTGGCGTACTCACTATCATCTCTTTACGCACCAAATTCTCGCTCTCGTCCTTTAGGGAGGGAAAGTTCCCAATCTTGGCAATAATCTTTCCCAACGCAAGCGCGTATGCTTGTTTGTAGAAGTTGATTTGATGATTCCAGAGGGCGATGGCAGATACCTCTTTGGCGTTTTCCCTGATTGCCTCCTCTTCGGCGGCGGATAGACGCGACATCTCCTCTATTTTGCGCAAAATTAAATCTATAACATGAGGGTTGTTGCCATCGTTTCGCTTAATGATCTCAATTCCGGGATGGGGTTTGGTGTATTTCGACTCCACCCACTCGCCAAAACCGGCGAGGGATGTGGTCACGGTGGGAACGCTAAAGGCAAGGCTCTCCAAAGGAGTATAACCCCAAGGTTCATAATAGGATGGGAAAACCGAAAGGTTGAATCCGACCAACAGGTCGTAGTAGTGCATATTGAGGATCCCGTCGTTTCCATTCAGGTAGGAGGGGATGAAAAAGACCTTTACGCGATCTCTGTGTTTGTTGAAGAGTTCTTGCTCCTTTAGACGCCGCAATACAGGGTCGTACTCCTTTTCGGAGAGTTCGTGCGAGACAAAGCAAGGAACCCCCTCCCGCTCCCGCTCTCTTGCAAATTCCTTCGGCTGGCTCTCCAATTTCTTCGGCTGGCTCTCCAATTTCTTCGGCTGGCTTTCCAATTCCTTCGGCTGGCTTTCCAATTCCTTCAGCTGGCTTTCCAATTTCTTCGTTTGGCTCTCTACCTCCATCTGTTGGATTCTCTGTTGCAACACTTTATCCGGCCCCATAATCCCCGCAGGCGTCATAATAAAAGCCAGCACCTGACGACCATCCACTCCCTTTTGGTTGAGTTTGCCCAAAGCGTCAATAAAGACGTCAATTCCTTTGTTTTTAAATTCATACCGTCCGCTGATGCCCACAATAAACGCATCTTCCTCCACCGCGTAACCCAACATTTTGGAGGCTAACTTCATGAGGGCGTTGCGCCCCGCCTCCCTTTTGAAAGGCAGCTCCTCTGCAGAGGGGGTAAAACTGTTCTCGAAACCGTTGGGCGTGATTATATCCACCTCTTTTCCAAGGAAGCAGGTGCACTCTTTGGCGGTTACATCACTCACCGTTGTAAAGGTGTCCGCCGCTGCCGCCACCACTTTCTCAAGGGAGTGTTTGGAGATGACGTTGTACTCCCGCGCCTTTTCATCAGGGTTGAAGCGATTCATGAAGTCATAAAGGGGGAGGTTGTTGCCGGCAATACACCTGCCCAGCACCGTAGCGTGGGTGGTGAAGACGCACCCCACCGGAATATCGACACTCTTAAGGTAGAGTAACCCCGTCCCCGTCATCCATTCGTGGAACTGGGCAATCACTTTGTGGTGCGGCGCCACATTGAAGCGCACAAAACTTTCGATCACCTTTCCGGCGGCATACCCAAAAAGAGCCGGTTCAATGTAGTCCCACTGCCCGCTAATTGAATCTAAATGAAACCGTTCCCAAAATCGCGCAAAGATCTCATCTTTTTTTGCAATGAGGGAGGAGAAGTCAACCAAGATGGCAATGGGGTTCCCCGATACGTTCCAGCGTCCTACACGAATACGCAAACCCTCCTGCATCGCTATGGCCCTCCACGAGCGCAGCAGACGAGGCTCTTCAATAAATTCGGGATTTTGCCCCTCATCTCGCCACAAATCGGGCCCAATCAAAATATGGCGATGCTGCAACTCAATATACATATTGAGCGCCTTGGTGGCAATAACGGTGTGAATACCTCCTATTTTGTTGCAAACCTCCCAACTAACCTCAAAGAGATAATCGGGATTTAGTGCTATGTTGTTCTTCATTCGATTCAATATGGGTGGATTTATAACACTCTAATAGAGAAGTCGCTGATTACATTCATATAGTTGATGAACGCCTCGTAAGGGGTGTTGTAGGGGTTGAAGTAGTTGTGGACGGCGCCGTCGGAGAAGAATTTGGTGCACATATAATAGAAATGGTCGCTTGCCTGTAACGCCCTGAAGTTGGCGAGCGCCCACGGGGTGTTGTTTGCCCTGACCGCCTCATCCAATGCGTAGAGTTTGGAGAAGGCTTCATTTTGCAATTCGTTTCCGAGCCAAGCGCTTACGTCTCTTTCTTCGTCTGCCCAAGAGATGGCGAATGGGACATGGAGGGGGGCGATGGGTTGGTGTTTGGCGGCAACTTGTGCCGGAGTGAGGAGTTCAAAGTGACCCTGTCTAAGGAGGGTGCCGGGGAGGTGGCGCATAAACTCAAAGATGCCGGAGGAGATGGGCTGATGTTCGCCAAACGTTTCATAGTCCATAAATAGATTGATAACTTCATCGTTTTCCGCTACCTGACATAACCATGCAACAAATTTATCCGCAGTGAGGGGCCAACTCTCCCAAGTGCTGTTGGAGAAGCGAAAGGCAATATCGTCACTCAAACTGAAGTTGCGCAACAGAAGTTTTAACTTGGGATTGATGGCGTTTGTATAGAGATAGTTGGGACTTTTCCATCCGAGTATGTGTTTGGCTCCTTCGGCGAGCATGGTGTGGTAGCCCAATTCGGCCACAGCAGAGCCTATGGCATCGGAATAGATTAACTCTGTGTTTCTGAATGTTTTAGGCTTTTTACCAAAGAGATGTTCAATGGTTTCGGCGTGGAGTTGCACCTGACTGCAGAACTCGGTTTCCGAAACAAACGAGGAGAGCGAGTGGGCATACGTTTCGGCAAGAAACTCCACGCAACCGGTGTCGGCCAACTCCTGAAAACTCCTGAGCACTTCAGGCGCAAACTTTTGGAACTGTTCCAAGGCAATACCCGAGATGGAGTAGGCGATTTGAAAATCGCCTTGATGCTCTTTAATCAGACTGAGCATCAATTTGTTCATCGGAAGATAGCAACGATTGGCAATACGCTCCATGTAGTTCCGGTTGACAAAATCGTCAAAATAGTAATCGCTCTTCCCAATATCGAAAAAGCGAAATTGCCTCAAGCGATAAGGTTGGTGCACCTGAAAATAAAAACAAACTGTCTTCTTCATTCAATGAATCCTCCTAATATTAAACTAATAAACTATAAACTATCATACTATCAGATTCTTATAAATGCCGGCTACCAATTCCGCCGCCTTATCCCACTTCAACGTATTGACCTCTTCTAACCCGCATCGCACCGCCATAGTCGAGAGCGCCGGATATTGAAGCAAACCATAAATAGCATCTGCCATGGCGTTTACATCCCAAAAATCAATCTTAATGGCGTGGTTTAACACCTCGGCCACGCCTGACTGTTTGGAGATGATTACGGGAACATTTGACTGCATCGCCTCTAAGGGAGAAATTCCAAAAGGCTCAGATACAGATGGCATTACATACACATCTGAGTAGGCGAACATCTTGTGCACATCTGCCCCACGTAAAAAACCGGTGAAGTGAAAACGGTCGGCAATGCCCAATTTAGCCACCCGCCGAATAGAGCGGTGGAACATATCTCCGCTGCCCGCCATCACAAAACGAACATTGTGGTACCTTTTCAGCACCTTGGCTGCCGCCTCTATAAAGTATTCAGGCCCTTTTTGGTAGGTAATCCGACCTAAGAACGTGACAATTTTGTCGGAGACTCCTCGCTCCACCTCTTGGGTGTTTTTATTTTGAAAATCAACTCCATTGTGTACTGTAACCACCTTGTCGGGGTGGATGCCGTAGCGCTGAATCACGATGTTTCGGGTGAGGTGGCTCACGGTAATCACCTTGTCTGCCTCCTGCATTCCCCGCTGTTCCAAATCGAACACCTGTCTGTTGATGTTTTCGCCGCTGCGGTCGTACTCCGTGGCGTGGACATGCACCACCAACGGCTTGCCTGAGACTCGTTTGGCAGCAATGCCCGCCATATAGGTGAGCCAGTCGTGGGCGTGAATGACGTCAAAGGTGTGGTCAGATGCTATGGTAGCAGCCACCAAGGCGTAACGTGCCACCTCCTCCATGAGGTTGGCTCCATATTTACCGGAAAATTGATACTTCTTTCCCAATTCGCTCCACCACCACTCCCGCTGTTGAAACAGGTCTCCCTCTCCCTCAGAAATATGGGCGTACTCTTCAGGAGACAGATAGGGAATCATCTGAGAATCAATCTTCAGAAAATGAACTTTTGATAAAAAAGTATCCACTGCCCTTAATGATTTAAAGGTGGGAACGTCGCTGGCGTTGATAATCTTGACCGATGATTGGTCTTCGTCGCCTGAGGCTGAGGGCATCACAAAGAGTACCTCCACCTGCTGTTTGGCCAAGCCCGTGGTGAGTCCCTGACAGGCCGTTCCCAGCCCGCCGGCTATGTGGGGAGGAAATTCAAACCGAACATCAAAGTCTTCATTTCGTTAAATAGATTAATGGTTTAAGGGATTGAACTTTTCGATAAGGCGGAGGGAGCGTAAGATTTCGGCTACGCTGGCGGCAGAGGAGGGGCATCCGTGCGGGTAGTGGGGCGGGTCGCCGTCATACACCTCTGCGACAGAGCCTACGCCGTGAACGGCAATGTCCTCTTCAAATCCCTTCAGCAACTCAATCGCCTGATCGGCAAATACAGGACCGCGCAACATCAGGCACGCTTCAATGTAGTGACCTATAAGCCAAGGACGTACCGTCCCCTGATGATACGCTTTGTCGCGCGACCTCTGATCGCCCTCGTAAAACCCAATGTAGAGCGGATTTTTGGGCGAGAGGGTTCTGAGTCCTTTTGGGGTGAGAAGCTCCGATTCAATTGCTTTTAGTACCATCGCTTTCACCTCTTCCGTAAGGGGACTGTAGGCGAGTGAGCAAGCAAAGAGTTGATTGGGGCGCATATAGATATTCTGCCCTTCGGGGCCTACATAATCGGCTAAATGTTTGCGCGATTCCACCCAAAAAGCCCGCATAAAGTTTACCTGAGTGCGCTCAGGTATATCTTTCCAGCGTTTCACAAACTCCTCGTCTCCGGCTTGCCTTGCCATCTCCAGCGCAAACATCACAGCATTGTACCATAATGCGTTCACTTCCACCTGATAACCAGAGCGAGGGGTCACCGGAACTCCATCCACTTGGGCATTCATCCAAGTGAGCGCTTTCCCTGATGCTTCGGCCCAAATCAATCCATTTTCGTGCAGGCAAATGGCAGGATTAGCACCCTGTTCGTAGCCCGTCAAAATCTCTTTTATGGAGGGTCCGAACTCCCTCCATAAGGCGATTGGATCTTTGGTCACCTCTACATACTTCTGAAGGGTCCAAAAGTACCATAGCGATGCGTCAGCGCTTTCGATTATTCCGGGAGTCTTCTGCATCATGGTGTCAAGCACTTCTTTACACGTCTTGACCCCCTCTTTAACCGACAACGTCAAGCCGGGCAATGCCACAAAAGTATCCAACGCAATGTAACCGTTCCAAGGATAACCCGCCATCACATGAGCCTCCTCATTCCGATGAATAATAAACTGCTGTGCAGCAAGTTCTAAACAGTTTCGGTAACTATCTCTTGCGGGACGCTGTTCGAGTTCGAGGTCAAAAGAACGTTTGATAAGCAGAGGACGCTCGGGGGTGAGCGAAGCGGAGAAAACGATACTTTGTCCCTTTTTGATGGGCACTTCAAAATAGCCGGGTACAAAGAGGTCTTCCTGCGACTCAAATCCCCTGCGCAACTCCTCCTGATAGGTGATGCCGTAGTACCAGTCGGGATTGGAGATAAACTCGTTCTTTACATTGAGTTGCATATAAAGCACCGGAAATTGGGCGTAGAGTTGCGATCCGATTCCGTTATCTACGGGTATATATTTGGTGTTCACCTCCATATTGGCCTTCGTCAGGCAATGGGCTTTCCGAAACGCCAGAAAAGGTTTGAGGCGGAGTGTTGTAGGCGAATTTGCTTCCAACAGTGTATAACGCAACATGATTTGGTCCTTGTTGTGCGCCAGCAAAATCTCTTTTCGTAGCAATACCCCCCCCACACGGTAGGCGATGGAGTTATTCTTATCCATTTCAAAATCAACAATATACTTATGCCCACGCGGCTCATAAACAGGGCCATAACGATGAATGCCCAAATTAAACGCTTTGTCGTGCTGCACAATGGTTTCGTCCACACCCGAAAGCAAGACGTGGTTTTCTCCGCCAAATTGATCTATGGGCGTCACCAATAATCCATGGTATTTCCTTGTATTGCAACACACAATCGTGGTATTGCAATAGCCTCCCGCCCGATTGGTCGCAAAGATTTCGCGCTGTAATGCGTATTCAAGATTAACGAGTTCTGCTTTATTGAAAGTGAGGTATGCCATATATGCCTGATGTTAATTCGGGCGCAAAGGTAGTCATTTTTTCTTCAAAACCAATGCTGTGCGGGCAGGTAAATAGAGAGAGAGTTGGTTATGAGGTGAACGCCAGATGGTAAAGTGCTCTGTTTTACAGTCGATTCTCGAGAAACCTTCAAAGAGGGCGTCATCGCTGTCTAAGCAGATTGAATAGTTTCCGGCATCGACCGAGAAGGTGTAATCCATATAGGAGCGGTTGGGGTCAAAATTGAAGACAAACAAGAGAGCTCCGCGCATGAATATCAAGACATGGGAGGCATCGTCGCATACCACAGTGCGCGGAGGAGAGGCAAAGAGGAGTTCGTTTCGCGCCATAATTATCATGGCTACTTCAAAGAGTTCCAAGCCTTTAAAGCGTAAATCGGGGTTGTTGGGGAGGCTCCATTGCCTGCGGGCATGGGCGTAACTCCAGCCGTTCCCTTCGCGCGGAAAGTCAATCCATTCGGGATGACCAAATTCGTTTCCCATAAAGGTGAGGTAGCCATCTCCGGCGGTGGCCATGGTGACCAACCGAATCATTTTGTGGAGGGCGATGCCCCGGTCCACCTCCAAATCTCTTCGGGAGACGTCCATTGAGTCATACATCTTTGCGTCTATCATTCTAAATATAAGCGTCTTATCTCCAACTAACGCCTGATCATGGCTTTCGGCATAACTGATGGTATGTTCGTCGGCGCGTTTGTTGGTGAGTTCAAAAAAGAGTTCGCCCATATTCCACGTCTCGTCGGGACGCTCTTTCAGCCATTTAATCCAGAGGTCAGCCACGCCCATGCTTAACCGGTAATCGAAGCCGATTCCTCCATCGGAAAAGGGCGCCGCCAAGCCGGGCATCCCGCTCACGTCTTCGGCAATGGTGATGGCGTGGGGGGCATATTCGTGTGCTAAATGGTTGGCCAAGGTGAGATAGACAATAGCATCTTCATCCTGATTGCCATCATAATAGGCATCGTAGCCATTGAAGTGGCGCTCCAATCCGTGGTCGTGGTAGAGCATACTGGTGACGCCATCAAAACGAAATCCGTCAAAACGATACTCCTCCAACCAATATTTACAGTTGGAGAGGAGGAAAAAGAGCGTCTCATCCTTTCCGTAGTCAAAACAGCGGGAAGACCATGCCGGATGGTCGCCCCGAGCACCGCTGTGGAAGTAGAGGTCGGTGGCGCCGTCAAAACGGCTCAACCCCTCCACTTCATTCTTGACGGCGTGGGAATGTACCAAGTCGAGCAGCACGGCAATCCCCGCTGCGTGTGCAGCGTCAATCAACGCTTTGAGGTCGTCAGGCGTGCCAAACCGGGAACTTACGGCAAAGAAGTTGGAGACTTGATACCCAAACGAGCCGTAGTAGGGATGCTCCTGTATCGCCATCAGTTGCAGCGTATTGTAGCCTAATTTCACCACACGGGGCAGTACCGTTTCGCGAAACTCGTTAAAGGTGTGCACCCGCGCCTCTTCGCCTCCCATTCCAATATGCGCTTCATAAACAAGCGGATGTTGTACACGGGGAGGTGTCCGGGCACGCCATTGATACGGTTGCGGCGGATCCCACACCTGCGCAGAGAAGATTAAAGTTTGCGGATCTTGTACACAGCGCACCGCATAAGCCGGCAAGCGCTCTCCATCTCCCCCCTCCCACTCTATATGCCACTTGTAGAACATTCCATGGCTAAGGGCTTCGGGCGGAAGAGACAACTCCCAATTTCCATTGCCCACCCGACAGAAAGCATACTCCGAACTTCGTTTCCAGCCATTTGCCTCACTCAAGAGGTAGAGCGCCGTCGCGTGAGGGGCCCACTCCCGTAACACCCACCCCGCCAATGTGCGGTGCACACCATAATAGAGGTGGTTATTGGCCACGGAACATAATGGCTGCATTCCGGCCAATTCCCGCATTTTCAGCACACTACGTTCATAGCGGCGCCGAATTACCTTGATATGTGGCTCTAACCACGGGTCATTTTCGCAGAGGGGAAGGTGTAGAGGGGAGGTGTTCATATCCCAACCTCCTCAACCTTCTGCTCCACAGTCCGGAGGTACTCTCGGCAAAATTTAACCAAAAATGCGGCGCGCTCGAGGTCGGCAGAGGCTTGGGACAAATCGGGCTGGTTACCCTCCCACTTCCTCACCAAAGCGGTGAGCTCCTCCATGGCTTGGGTGTAATCTAATGTGTCGATGTTTTTCTTTGGCATATCATGATTTTTAAATTTGTCTAAACTACCTCCGCTTCTATGCTTCCCTGCGCCAACAGAATGTTAAGCCGATCACCGGAGGTCACTGTTGCGGAATCGCGTAACGTTTTGCCTTGATGCAGCACTAAGGCGTAGCCTCGTTGCAGGGGCGCTAAGGGGTTAAGGTTCTTGATGGCTTGCTCCAGCAGGTCAACAGCGTGCGCTTTTTTGTGCACCTCCATCGTAATCAACATCTTCAGGCGCTGCGCTAAAGGAGAGAGCGTCTCTTTTTGGGCAGACAGCCTGCCGGTAATCAACATCTTCACCCGCTGCTCTAAAGAAGTCAGCGTCTCTTTTTGGGCAGACAGCCTGCCGGTAATCAACATCTTCACGCGCTGCTCTAAAGAAGTCAGCGTCTCTTTTTGGGCAGACAGCCTGCCGGTAATCAACATCTTCACGCGCTGCTCTAAGGTAGTCAGCGCCTCTTTTTGGGCAGACAGCCTGCCGGTAATCAACAACTTCACCCGCTGCTCTAAAGAGGTCAACGCCTCTTTGTGGACAGACAGCCTGCCGGTAATGAGTTGCTGTAACCGCCTCCCTTGCGCGGCAACCTCCTGATCGAGCGCCTCCATCCTGTCTAACAAAAACTGCGCCAAAGCGGTGGGCGTCTTTACGGCGGTATGGGCTACCAAATCAATAAGGTGCTCATCCTGATCGTGTCCAATGCCGGTGAGGATGGGGAGGGGGAACTGCGCTACGTGGTACGCAAGATTGTAGTCGTCAAAGCAATGGAGGTCGGAACCTGAGCCGCCGCCGCGCATGATGGCTACCACGTCAAATTGCGTGAAACGCTGTGCAATAGCCTCTAACGCGGAGATGATGCCTGCGGGCGCCTCCACGCCCTGCATCTGCGAGGGAAAAAGTTCCACGTAAAAAGCGTAGCCCCAGGGGTGGTTACTTAGTTGCTCCGTAAAGTCGCGGAAGCCGGCCGCCTGAGGGGAGGAGATGACTGCAATACGCTGTATGGGGAAAGGCAACTCCAACAGCGCATTCATATCGAATACCCCCTCTTGCCGCAACCGTTCCAGCGCTTTTTTGCGCTCGAGGGCGATGTTGCCCACCGTATAGACAGGGTCAATATCGCTGATTTGTAGCGTCAATCCATAAAGGGGATGGTATTGCACTGATGCCCGCACCAATACAGAAAGCCCTGGCGCCAAAGGAGTTCCGGCCGTTGTTTCAAAGTAGGGACGCAACATCCTAAAGACCGACGCGGGAATCCATGCCTGTGCTTTGGCCGTCAGTTGTTGGCCCAATGGGTCGTAGTCCGCCAACTCCAAGTAGCAATGACCGGCAGGTTTGGCGGTAATGGAGTTTATTTCTGCGGTAATCCAAAGGGAGGCAGAAAGTTGACTTTCCAACACCGATTTTATCCGGTTCTGCAATTGGCTTAATCGTATGGAAGGCTCAAAGTTCAAGGCTCAAGGGTGGAATTAAAAGGTTGATTTATACCACTACCGATTTGATTTATGCCACTACCGAATCGTCATTTCGTTGATTAAATTCATGGCGCCGGCATATTTTTCGATAATGAAGAGCACGTAGCGGATATCGACATTGATACAGCGTTGCATTTCATGTTCAAAGGCAATATCACCGCTCATAGCTTCCCAGTTACCATCGAATGTACAGCCAATCAACTCGCCTCTGCCGTTCAACACGGGGCTGCCCGAATTGCCTCCGGTAATATCTCCGTTAAAGATGAAGTTCACAGGCATTGTTCCGTTTTTCGCGGCATACCTGCCATAGTCTCTTTTTGCATAAAGCTCTTTCAATTTATCCGGCACCTCAAATTCCCAATTATCGGGATCCTCTTTTTCCATCACGCCTTTCAGGGTGGTGATGTAGTTATAATGCACACCGTCTGCAGGCGCATAGCTACTGACGGTTCCGTAGGTTAAACGCATCGTGGAGTTGGCGTCGGGGTACATCGGCTTGCCGGCATTCATTTCCATAAGCCCTGCTGTATAGAGGCGGAAACCTTTGCTAAACTCTTCGCCGTAAATTTCGCTTCTAAACTCTTGCACTTTTCGCAAGACAGACATTCCCAATCTGAAAGCCCAATCGTTTCCTAACACTGTTGCCGAAGGGTTTTTCAAAAATTCTTTTACTTTGTTGCTGTCCGTCATGAAAGATTGGCGGAACATATCTTCCACAAATTTGGCAGTATTCCCTTTGTAGTCATTTTTGATTATTTGAAACAGGTCAACACGATTTTCGATTTCTACATCTTCGGCATACACTTTAAACATCGCCTTATTAATTTTTTCGTCGGTCAAGGTATTATAGTTTTTGAAAAAGAGGGATGCCCTTACCTCTAAATCCGATAGGGCTTGTGCGATGGCCAATGAGTCGGCAGCCGTTTTTTCGGGTTTGGAGGCGATGTTATAGTAGGTCTCAAATCGCCGTGCAAAGGTGGGCAAGTCACTAAGATCTCCTACACATTCGCTCATATAGGTCCAAGCATACCGTATGTTTCCACGTTTTTGCACCGCTTTATGAATCAACGCCAATGCTTCGCCATATTTTTGTTGACGCTGCGGGTCGGCATTCACCCATTGAGTAAAGAGCGCTTCCTCTTTGCGTTTCAAATCTTCTATTTTCAGTTGCTTCAACGCTTTGTTCATTCCTATCGAATTTTTCCAATAGTTGCTCGAACGGGCATATTTTTCCGAATACTGAAGACGCACCTTTGGGCTGGCAAGCATATCTTCCATCATCAACTCCTGACGGATGGCACGTACTTTAATCCGCGCTTCGTTTATCATCATGCGTTCGCTCACCTCCCATGAAGTCATGTAACGCTGCGTAGTGCCCGGGTAGCCCAAAATCATGGCAAAATCGTTGGGCTGAACGCCTTTCAACGACACCGGAAAATAGTGTTTTGGTTTGTATGGCACATTTTGGGGCGAATAATCGGCAGGGTTGCCGTTTTTGTCGGCATACACGCGGAAAAGTGCAAAATCGCCGGTGTGGCGTGGCCACATCCAATTGTCGGTGTCAGCGCCAAATTTACCAATGGACGAAGGTGGCGCGCCTACTAAGCGAACGTCGGGATACACGCGATATACAATTAAGTAATAGACATTCCCACCATAAAAACTTTGTACCGTTACATTATATTCCTTTGCATCTCTGTTCGCTTCTTTCTGCAATTGCGCCGAAAGTTCCGAAACTTTTGCACTGCGTTCCGCCTCGGTTGCACACTTGTCTAATTCGGGAACAATTCTACCGGTTACATCGGCGATGCTTTCGAGAAACGTGACCGTGAGGCCGGGAGAAGGGATCTCTTCGCCTTGCGAAAAAGCCCAAAAACCATCGCGTAGATAATCTTTATCCACTGTGCTGTGTTGCAGGATATTGCCATATCCGCAATGGTGGTTGGTCAGGAGTAAGCCTTGCGACGAAATAAGGCTGCCTGTGCAACCGCCGCCAAAAATTACTATGGCATCTTTCATGCTTGTTTTGTTGATGCTATAGATATGCTCGGCAGTCAGCTTGTAGCCCAACTTTTTCATGTCCTTAATGTTCAATTTTTCGATAAGCGGCAACAGCCACATACCTTCATCTGCATACGACGGATGGACTACCGCCGTTACGCATAAAATAGCTAAGAGAAGTATTTTTTTCATATACACGTGTTTTAAGTTGCAAAGGTAGCCATTTTTTTGACTTTGACGGCACATCGTAATAGAAGCAATGTGCCGCTGCATATAGCGCCTATTTAAACTTTGCTATCACATACACATTATTATCATCTTCTTTGAGTGTAGCCACCAATTTTCTTAATTGGCCGCTGAGTTTGTTTTCCTTATAAGCCTGTTTTAGTTCGATCAAGTCCAATTCAAAGTAAGTTCCGTTTACATAATTGAAATTAGACCGAAATGCTCCTACGAAAAACTCTTTCCCTTTGTATTCCGGTAAGAGAATTTTTTGTCGAAACATTTCACCGGTGTTTTTATCCCTCATGATATATTTGATGGGAAATTTTCTATCCTCTTCCCTCAAAGTAATCAGTTCCATGAATTGGTACCTGCCTGCATCCACACAATTATTCAAAATCACCATCGGATCTAACATGCTCACCGATGGCGTTTTGCAAATTATTGGAGTGACTGACTTATCTTTGCTGTAAAGAAAAACCGTGTCGGTTTCAGGATTACATAAATGGACTCCTTCCGGGCATTTTATCACACGTGTGGGTATCAAAAAACTTCCTTCGTCATTTGAAATTCTTAAGGCTATATTGTTTTGTGGCAATTTTGCATGATCCAAGATTTCTCCATCTATTTTGGAAATCAGAACGAATGGCTCATATTCATTTGAAAAACCTGGTCTTAACATTCTTCCAAAATTTTTCATTGTTTCAACATTTGAAGCATACACTAAGAGTGAATGTTCGTCAAAAGAAACAACAGTACTCACGTTGGCGCCGGGTAAAGTTAACTTTCTTTTGTGTTTGCCAGTGGAGGAATATACCTGAATGAAATCTCGAGAAGGATAGACGGTAACAAATACATCGTCGGTAACTTCATCATAAATGATATGAGTTGCGTCATAATATTCTTCTGGGCCATTTCCTTTACGGTTAAAGCGAGATTTCGGTTCTCCATCTTTAGAAAAAAACAAAAAACTACCTGAAGATTGATCATAAATAATGACCGCATTTTCTGTTATAGTGTGGATGCCACCTCTGTAGAGAAAATCATCGTTGTTCGAACTTGGATGTAGATATGTCACGATGGCAATATCGGTCAAGGATACCTCCTTTACGGGATAGTTCTTTTCGACGTCAACACAAAACAAATCACCTTGTGATCGTTTGCAGGAGGAACAGGTTATAGTTAAGGTTGTTATGGCTATTATGTACGTTATGAGAGTTGTCTTCATTTGGTTAGTTATTCTACATATCCTGGCAATAAACTCCGTCATCGTCATCACATTTAAGCATTGCTTCACCGCAAGAACATGCAATACCCGACTTATACGCTCCCAATTTTGTTTTACACTCGAAATAAACACACGTACTACCACAAGTGCCACAGGGACTACCATAGCCGTCGCAGGTACACGGGTTTTCATCACAAACAGGGCAATTCCTGCCACCTTTAATTTTTTTAGTTTCCTCTTTTGTTAAGAGGGCTCCAAGTTTTGAAAAATCTTTCATAAAGATAATAATTTAAAGTGTTTATATTAAGATAATTGATAAATATTCTGCCTCCTTTCAAACGGGTTTATTGGTTAAATATGAGCCTCTGGAGAAATCTTTCCCCAGAGACGCGAAGATACGAAAAATTTCAATTATGCGACAAATTATCTCAAACTTTTCTCAATTAAAAATTTTCGTATATTTGTACGTCTATATTCGCTCACATGAACAAACGCACAAACATATTCGTCTCATTTTTGGAATTGCTTGGTGTAAAACACACAAAAGATTACTCCAATCAGTACTTCAACGAACATCCGCACAGAAACAATCTGTATGGACTGTCCAAAATGTTGTCGGACTATGGTATTGAGAACGATGCCGTTCGGGTTTCCGACAAGGAAGAAAAACTTGCAGAAATCCCCACGCCGTTTATGGCTCCCTTTGGTGGTGATTTTGCCACCATACACAAAGTAGAGCCTGACAAAGTTTCCTTTTTGTGGAAAGGCAGCCCACACACTTTACCGGTAGCCAAATTTGTAGAAGCATGGAGCGGTGTTGCCCTTT
>Ga0123353_10007769_pt1 | contig 14551 bp, 11 predicted proteins | sample TergutLab28metaG_3_FD_92763 | JGI IMG/M metagenome (GOLD analysis project Ga0123353, IMG submission 92763) | Labiotermes labralis P3 segment gut microbial communities from Petit-Saut dam, French Guiana - Lab288 P3 | ecosystem: Host-associated > Arthropoda: Insects > Digestive system > Gut ... | reverse complement strand
GTATAATTGATGAAAAACTATTATTAATATATAAGGAGGGATAGCATGAGTTTATTCGGATACTCAATGCCAGGTTATTTCCAAAACATGCCGGCCATAGGCGCCCCGGTAGACGCGCCAAGCGGCGAAAACGAAGCGGAACTCAGGAAAATCGAAGAAGACATCCAGAGTGAGGTGGCGGCGGTCCTGGCTTCAGGACGCAGCGACGAATCACTCAACGCAGACGGGCAGATGACAGCTCTGCAACGTCTGGAAATGCTGGTTGATGAGGGATCATGGTGCCCGCTCAACAGCTTGCTCAACACCATGGGTAACACGGACGGAAGCACGGGAGTCATCACAGGCCTTGGCAAAATCCACGACAAATGGGCGGTGATCATTGCTTCCGACAACAAGAAACTCGCAGGCGCGTGGGTCGGAGGCCAGGCACTTAAAATCACCCGCGCGACAGACATGGCGAAACAGCTTAATGTACCTCTTGTGTATGTCCTGAACTGCAGCGGAGTCAAGATGGACGAGCAGGAGAAAGTGTATGCCGGGCGGATCACCGGCGGCACGCCGTTCTATCGCCACTCGGATCTGATGCAGCTCGGTATACCGATAATCGTCGGCATCTACGGAACAAACCCGGCGGGCGGCGGATACCACGCGATCAGCCCGACGATCCTGCTGGCGCACGAGAAAGCCAATATGGCAGTCGGCGGCGCCGGTATAGTCGGAGGTATGAACCCGAAAGGATATATCGACGACGAAGCCGCGCAAGTACTGATCGACGCAACGAGAAACGCAAAAAGAGAAGACCCGCCGGGCGCAGTTTCGGTACATTTCGGAGAAACAGGCTTTTTCCGCGAAGTTTATACCGGAGAAGAAGGCGTCCTTTCGGCGATAAAGAAGTATATGGATTGCGTTCCTGCATATAACGAGAACTTCTTCCGTGTAGCCGACCCCGTTGAACCCACTTATCCGGCGGACGATCTCTACACACATATTCCGATTAACCAGCGCCGCGGTTACGATATCCGCAAGGTGCTGGCTTGCTTGTTTGATAACAGTGAGTTTATGGAATACAAAGTGGGTTATGGTCCCGAGATAGTATGCGGGCTCGCGAAAGTCAACGGCCTGCTTTGCGGAGTGATAACGAATTTCCAGGGAATGATACCCAACTATCCTGAGTACAGGGAACCCGGTACAGTAGGAATCGGCGGCAAACTCTATCGCCAGGGGCTGATCAAGATGAATGAGATCGTGACGTTGTGCGCGCGCGACCGCATTCCGATAATCTGGATCCAGGATACTTCCGGCATAGACGTTGACAACTACGCCGAACGCGCCGAGCTTCTGGGCTTGGGGCAATCTTTGATATTCAGCGTACAGGACGCGAAGATACCGCAGATCGAAATCACCTTGCGTAAAGGAACCGCGGCGGCGCACTATGTAATGGGAGGCCCGCAGGGTACTGATACAAATGTGTTCAGTCTGGGCACCGCCGCCACCGAGATCTATGTCATGCACGGCGAAACGGCGGCTGCGGCGATGTTCGCGCGCCGGCTCGTAAAGGACCAGGATTCGGGCAAGGGCATCCAGGGCACGATCGACAAGATGAACGCTCTGATCCAGGGATATACCGACAACTCGCGCCCCGGAGCATGCGCGAAACAGGGCTTTGTCGACGAGATCGTAAACCTGTGCGAGCTCCGTAAATACATCTGCGCTTTCGTAGGCGCGGCATATCAAAACCCGACGTCCATTTGCGCGTTTCACCAGATGCTCACCCCGCGCGTGATTCGCGAATGGGACTACTTGAATGGTTGAGATAGGATGGGGTGATTGAGATTTCAACAGATAAAAATAAAGCCGGTCAACCGTTAGTTGATGGCAAAAAGCTGAACATTACAGACACTATCCTGCGCGACGCCCATCAGTCGCAGGCAGCGACGCGGATGCGGATAGAAGATATGCTGCCCGCGTGTCAGATACTCGACAGCATCGGATACTGGTCGCTTGAGGTATGGGGCGGAGCTACGTTTGACACGTGCATACGCTTTTTGGACGAAGACCCCTGGGAGCGCCTGCGCAAACTGCGCGCCGCGATGCCCAACACACGGCTGCAAATGCTGTTTCGCGGACAAAACATACTCGGATACAGGCACTATTCCGACGACGTCGTCGACCGTTACTGCAAAAAATCAATAGAAAACGGGATAGACGTCGTAAGGATTTTTGACGCGCTAAATGATGTGCGCAACCTCCAGCAGGCGATGAAAAGCGTAAAGGAATATGGCGGGATATGCGAGCCGGCGATGGCGTATACACTCAGTCCCGTCCACAATGAGCAGTATTGGATCGACCTGGCCGTGCGCCTTGAAAGTATGGGCGCGGATATCATCGGCATAAAAGACATGGCTAACCTGTTGCTGCCGATGACGACTTACAACCTTGTCTCAAAACTGAAGGAAAAGGTAAAGATTCCGATACATCTCCACACTCATAATACCTGCGGTACGGGAGACATGGTCTATCTTATGGCAGTACAGGCGGGTGTGGATATAGTTGACTGCGCTTTATCTCCTCTCGGCAACGGCACGTCGCAACCCGCGACAGAGTCGCTTGTAGCCACGCTGCATGGCGAGGACCGCGATACAGGTTTGAGCCTGGAGAAACTCAGCGACGCCGCCAAGCACTTCAGGGAAGTGGCCGAGAAACTGAAGGCTGAAGGCCATCTTGACCCGAGGGTACTCAACGTGGATACAAACTCGCTTGTATACCAGGTACCGGGCGGAATGCTTTCCAACCTCATATCGCAGCTCAAGGAAGGCAAGGCGGAAGACAAGTATTACGATGTTTTGGCGGAAATTCCGAGGATCCGTGAGGAATCGGGCTACCCGCCGCTCGTGACCCCGACTTCACAAATCGTCGGAACGCAAGCCGTAATGAACATCCTGGGCGGAGAACGCTACAAGACGGTCGGCAAAGAGTTTCGCTCGATGATGCGCGGGGAGTACGGCACTCTGCCTGCTAAGGTCAATGAAGAAGTGCGGAAGAAATGCATCGGAGACGACGAAGTCATAACATGCAGACCGGCCGACCTGCTCCCGCCGGAGTTTGATAAACTGGCTGAGGAGATCGGAGAGCTTGCGCGCTGCGAAGAAGACGTGCTCAGCTACGCGCTTTTCCCGCAAGTTGCCACGGCGTTCTTTGAGAAACGCCTCAGAAAAGAACGCGGCATCGGCGACGAAGACGAGCTTGTCGCAGTTATCACCGCCGCGATCGGGGCATACGGGTATGAATCTGTGCTTCCGCTGATACGGAACATGGGAAGCAAGTACAGCGTCAGTTCAGGCGTCGCAGCAACCAACCCGCTGATAAGAAACGGCGGCTAATAAAATTACTTATTATTAAATTGGAGGATAGATTACATATGAAAAAATACAATGTTACAGTAAACGGCAATACGTATGAAGTAGACGTCGAAGAAGTCGGCGGCGCGCCCGAAGTAAAAGCAGTACAGGTCGTCGCTCCGGCACCGCAGCCAGCCCCGAAACCGGCGCCCGCTCCGGCTGCAAAACCCGCCCCAAAACCCGCCCCGCCTCCGGCCTCGGGCGAAGTAGAGCAAATTTTAGCCCCGCTGCCCGGCGCGGTGATATCCGTAAACGTAGCCGTAGGCGACGTGGTCAAAAAGAACCAGGTCCTGTTGATATTTGAAGCGATGAAGATGGAAAATGAGATCGTATCCCCGCGCGACGGGACAGTTACGGCGATTTTCGCAGCAAAAGGCGACGTTCTGGAGAGCGGCAAGCCTGTGTTGTCCTTAAGTTAGAAGGAGGAAAAGTAAATGTATTTTGCGTATACCGAAGACATGGAAATGATTGCCGAGATGGCCAGAGATTTTGCGAAGAAAGAAATAGCCCCCCATATCGAGGAAGATGAAGAAAACCATTTTTACCGCCGCGAGATACTCACACAACTTGGCGAACTGGGACTTCTGGGATTCTCCATTCCCGAGGAGTACGGCGGCAACGGGCTCGGATGGATGGAAGGCGTAGCGGCGCTCTATGAAATAGCCAAGGTCCATACATCATGGCGCCTCAGCATCAGCGGCAATGTCTGGGGACCTGCGCTGACGATCCTGAATCACGGCACCGAGGAACAGAAACAAAAATATATCCCCGGCCTTTGCAACGGAGAGCTTTGCGGCAGTTTCGCCATCACGGAAGCAAACTCGGGCTCTGACGTAGGCAGCATGAAGATGACTGCCAAGGATATGGGCGATCACTGGCTGCTCAACGGTTCAAAGATGTGGATATCCGGCGGACACACATCCGATATTATGATCATTTTCGCAAAGACCGACCCTACCGCAGGCGCGAGAGGGATAACGACATTTGTAGTCGATTTCCGCGAAACTACGGAAGGCGTAGAGAGAATACCGATACACAAGAAGGTCGGTATGTGGCCCGCGCCGACTTCGGAGATCGTTTTCGAAGACGTCAAAATTCCGAAGGAAAACATTCTTGGCGGACTGAACAAGGGATTCCAGCTGTGCATGTGGATGCTGAACAATACGCGCATGGGCTGCGCGTCCGGCGCGGCGGCGCTGTCGGCGGCGTGCCTCGAGGGCAGCGTGCAGTATGCAAACGAGCGTACGCAATTCGGTCAGCCGATCGGAAAGTTCCAGATGATCCAACAGCAGATCGCTGAGATGAAACTTGAAGACGACGCGGCGAAGTTCCTGTTGTTCAGGGCTGCATGGCTCAAGGAAAACGGGCTTCCAAGCCAGCAGGAAACTTCAATGGCAAAAGTGTTCGCGTGCAACGCGGCGGTACACGGAGCCAATATGGCAATGAAGATCTATGGCTCTTACGGCTACTCGGACGAGTATCCCTGCGGCAGATGGCTGCGCGACGCGAAGCAGTTTGAGACACTCGAAGGAACATCAAATATCCACATGGGTATCATAGCCGGTATCGAGCTGGGTTATCAGTCAAACAGGTAAGTATCAATATGAATGTCATATATGAAACAAAAGGAAACGTTGCGATAATTACGATCAACAGGCCTGAAGCGCTCAACGCGTTGAACGTTGATGTGCTTTCGGAGCTGGATATGGTTATCACAGAAGCCGAAAAGGATCAGGACGTCTATGTGCTGATCCTGACGGGAGCCGGGCGCGCGTTCGTAGCCGGAGCCGATATTGCGCTGATGAAAGATCTCAGCGCCGATGAAGGCAGGGCTTTCTGCGAGTTCGGCAACAAGCTGATGCTGAAGATCGAGATGCTGTCAAAACCCGTGATCGCGGCGGTGAACGGCTTTGCCCTTGGCGGGGGATGCGAACTCAGCATGGCTTGCGATATAAGGATCGCAAGCGACAAAGCTAAATTCGGCCAGCCGGAAGTCGGGCTCGGGATCACCCCGGGTTTTGGTGGGACGCAAAGGCTTCCCAGGATCGTCGGCGCATCAAAAGCAAAGGAACTGATCTTCACCGGCCAAAATTTTGACGCGCAGGAAGCGCTTCGTATCGGACTCGTCAGTTATGTCGTACCCGCCGAAGAACTCATGGATACAGCCATGGCAATGGCGGAAAAGATTGCTCAGAACGCCCAGTTGGCGGTGCGGCGGAGCAAGGACGCGATCAACAGAGGCATGCAGTGCGATATCGGGACCGGCGTAGCTTTTGAAGCGCAGGTCGTGGGAATCTGTTTTGCCACAGAAGACCAGAAAGACGCTATGACGGCATTCCTCAATAAAACTAAGGTCGAGAAATTCAAGAATAAGTAATTACAAAAATGAACTTGAAAGGATGACTTAAATGAAGAAAATCAGTATTATCGGCGGAGGCACAATGGGCGGGGATATCGCTCAGTTATTCGCGCAAAAAGGCTATGATGTTGTACTGCGCGCACGGTCAGATGAAGCTAACGCGCGCTATAACGCAAAACTGACAAAGGCCCTGGGTAAGCTTGTTGACAAAGGAAAGATCACGGCGGAGGATAAAGACGCCATATACGGGCGCGTATTATTCACAACCGATATAAACGCGGTGGCGGATTCCGACCTTGTTATCGAAGCGCTCATAGAAGACCTTGCCATCAAGGAAGAATATCTGAAGAACCTTGACAAAATCTGCAAACCCGACGCTATATTAGCCACAAACACATCATCTATCTCAATCACGGAGCTTGCCGCTTTCACGAACCGCCGCGACAAGTTCATCGGGATGCACTTCTTTAATCCCGCCACTGTGATGAAGCTCATCGAGCTGATCAGGGGCGTGGATACCTCCGATGAAACATTCAACGCGATAAAAGAACTATCCATAGCTATCGGAAAGGATCCGGTCGCGGTAAATGACAGCCCGGGTTTCGTCGTAAACAAGATACTCATTCCGATGATCAATGAAGCCGCCGGCGTTTTGATGGAAGGCGTAGCCAGCGCAGAGGACATTGACAAGGCTATGATGCTCGGATGCAACCACCCGATGGGGCCGCTTGCGCTCTCGGATCTGATCGGGAACGACACCGTGCTCAACATTATGAATGTTCTTTACTCAGAGACAGGAGATTCAAAGTACAGGCCATGCCTGCTGCTTAAGAAAATGGTCAGGGGCGGCCAGCTCGGCAGAAAAACGGGCAAAGGCTTCTTTACTTACTAATTGATCTGGAGGAAAGAGAATGTTTTTTAACGAAGACCATAATAATATACGCGAGCTGGCAAAGGAATTTGCCGAAAAAGAGATCGCGCCGATCGCAAATGATATAGACCACAACGACGAGGTCCCCCAAAGCATTTACGATAAAATGGCGCAGATGGGCTTTTTCGGTCTCAAGCTTCCTGAGGAGTACGGAGGACTCGGACTCGACACAAGATCGTATGTCTGCGTTATGGAGGAAATCTGCAAGAAAAGCATAACATGCAGCCTCGTGATGTCCTCGGCAAACTCCTTGTCAACAGCGCCGTTAGTATTAGCCGGCTCGGAAGAACTCAAGCAAAAGTATATCCCCGGCATCGCCAGCGGCGAAGAGTTCATGGCGTTCGGACTCACCGAACCGGGCGCTGGCAGCGACGCCGGAGCCATGATGACCAAGGCGGTACAGGATGGGGACTATTACATACTCAACGGACGTAAAACCTTTATTACCGGCGCGCCGTTTGCAAAAAACACAGTCATTTTTGCAAAGACAAACCCGGATAAAGGAGTAAAGGGCATAACCAGCTTCATCGTCGACATGAGCCTGCCCGGCGTTTCCATAGGAAAACACGAGGAAAAAATGGGCTTGCGCGGTGTGGCGACGAGCGACATCGTACTCGAGGACGTCCGCGTGCACAAGAGCGAGATACTGGGCGAACTGGACAAGGGATTCATAACCGCGATGAAGACGCTCTCGATAGGGCGCATCGGCGTTGCCACCCAGGGCATCGGCGTCGCTCAAGGCGCAATGGAAGAAGCGGTGAAGTATATCAAGGAGCGCAAGCAGTTCGGACAAGCCCTGGCGGAGTTCCAGGCCCTGCGTTTCATGATCGCTGATATGGAAACCGATATAAACGCCGCGAAACTGCTCGTATACAACGCAGCATATAAAATGGATATGGGTCAAGATGTGACAAAAGACGCATCTATGGCAAAACTGTACGCCACCGAAATGTCGCTCAGGGTCGTAAGCAAAGCCCTGCAGATGTTCGGCGGTTACGGATACTCCAAGGAATACCCGATCGAACGCATGTACCGCGACGCAAGGGTGCTGACCATATACGAGGGCACATCACAAGTCCAGCAGATAGTAATAGCAGGGATCGTGTTGAAGCCCGATATAGGAGCCAAGCGCGAAGAACCGGCGAAAAAACCGGATCAGGCCGAAAAAACCGCAGCCCTGGCCGAAGCCCCGGTAAAGGCAGCTCCTGCGCCGGCCCCCGCCCCGGCCCCCGCCCCAGCGCCCAAACCCGTAGCGCCGGCAGCGCCGGCAGCGCCAGCAGCGCCTGTAAAAGCGCCCGCACCGGTAGCAGCGCCGCAAGTAAAGAAAGACGGCAGCGCGCCCAGCATCCTGGTCTGCGTCAAGCAAGTTCCAAATACTGAGGAGCTGAAAGTCGACGCCGGTTCAGGATCATCAAATCTCGATACAATTCCAAGAGTGCTGAGTACATTTGACTCCTGCGCGCTGGAAACCGCGGTGAGGATGAAAGACGCCGACCCGGCTGTCAAGATCGTAGCATTAACGATAGGCCCGGACAAAGCTAAAGACGTCCTAAAATCCTGCATTTCGGTCGGAGCCGACAAAGCATACCACGTTTGCGACGCCGCTTTTGATAACATTGACTCTCTTGCAACCTCCTGTGTATTAGCGCACGCGGTACGCAAGATAGAAGAACTCGAAGGCGCTCCGTTCGACCTTATATTCCTCGGCCGCCAGGCCAACGACAGCGACGCGGGACATGTAGGCCCGCAGCTCGCTGAGTTTCTGGATTGCCCGCAACTCACATACGCGCGTGAAGTGTCGCTTGTAGACGGCAAAGCCCGCGCCACCCGTGAGACCGAGGACGGCTTCATAATTATGGACGCCACCCTTCCGGCGGTCGTGACAGTGACGAAGACGGAATATGATCTGCGGTTCCCCTCCGTTAAATCCAAGATGGCAGCCAATCGCGCTGAGATCCCCGTATTTTCGGCAGCCGATCTCGGCCCGGATGCCGCGTCCGTCGCAGCGCCCGCAAAAACAGTCAAAACATATATCCCGCAGCGCAAAACAGGCGGTATAAAGATAGAGGAAGAAACCGGCGAACTTTCCGCCGAAAAACTGACGGCGCTGCTCAGCGACGCCGGCGTTATATAGGAGGGGAAGGAACATGAGTGATTATAAGAACATTTGGGTATATGTCGAAGTACTCGACGGCAAGGCGAAAAACGTCGGCCTCGAGATAATCGGCCCCGGTAAAAAAATAGCCTCGGCCACGGGCGATAAAGTCGTCGCGGTACTCATAGGAAAGGATCTTGACGACGCCATAAAGGCAGCAGCCTCATATGGAGTCGACCAGGTCATTACCGTCGGCGGAGACGCCTATGCGGATTATACTGTCGAAGGGTATACTTTCGCGCTTAAGCAGCTTGTTGAGAAGTACAAACCCGCGGCATTTCTGTTCGGCGCAACCAGCAACGGACGCGAACTGGCCCCGCGCCTTGCCGCGCGTCTGGGAACCGGCATAGCGGCCGATTGTACCGGCATCGAGCCCGGTGAAAACGGCGTCATCAGTTGGACGCGGCCTGTATATTCAGGGCGTTATTTGAGCGTTGTTGAATGCCCGGATGCAAGGCCCCAGATCAGCACAGTGCGTCCCGGAATATTCAAGCGCGGCGAACCCGATCTTTCGCTGACAGCGGAAGTGATAAATGAAGAAGTCGCGTTGCCCGGAGACGTCATCCGCACGACAATCGTGGAAAAGATAACCGAAGCTGCCGAAGGCGCGGTCAAGCTTGAGGACGCGGAAGTCATCGTAGCAGGCGGCCGCGGAGTGGGCAAACCCGAGAACTTCGCGCTTGTTAAAGATCTGGCCGATTTGCTCGGCGGAGTAGTAGGCGCATCACGCGCCGCTGTAGACGCGGGCTGGATAAGCCATGTACATCAGGTTGGCCAGACAGGTAAGACAGTGGGTCCAAAGCTGTATATAGCCTGCGGTATATCCGGTGCTATACAGCATCTGGCAGGTATGTCGGGCTCCGACGTCATCATCGCCATCAACAGAGACGGCGACGCCCCGATTTTCGAAATAGCTGATTACGGCATCGTTGGCGACCTGAAGGAAGTCCTCCCGGCGTTTACCGAAGCCGTAAGAAAACTAAAGGCATAGCTGCTGCGCGGCTAACGCCGCGAAGCAAATGCAGAATGCAGAATGCAGAGTGTAAAATGTAACTCGTAGGGCGCGACGCCCTCGGCGCGCCGTTGAGCATAGAGCATAAGGCAGTACAAAAAGCCCTTGAAAACTTGTGAAGGTTTTCAGGGGCTTTTTATAAGGTGAAAAAATGTGTAAAAATATGTGTAAAAAAACGTATAATATAGACAAAACATGAGTAATAATGTAGAATACTGGTGAATACACAGAAAGGGAGATTCAAAGAGACACATGAATGTGATTTTGAGGGCTGACGGGCTGAAGAAAACCTTCCGCCTCACAGCAAAGCAGCAAAAGCTCCAAAATACGAAGGAAAAAGTGATCAAGGCTGTCGATGACCTGTCGTTCGAGGCCTATAAAGGAGAGATATTTGGATTGCTCGGGCCAAACGGCGCGGGAAAAACCACAACTCTGCGTATGTTGGCGACGCTGATCAAACCGGACGAAGGCGACGCGATGGTCGACGGGTCGAGTATCAAAAAAGATCCGGAAGCCGTGCGCTCCAAAATAGGGTTTTTAACGAGCGAACTAAAACTGGAGGATTTCTTTACGCCGAACTACTTGTACGACTTTTTCTCAAACCTGCACCATATCGACCCGGAAGTCAGCCGGAAACGTAAAAAAGAACTGTTTGAGAAATTCGGCGTTGATAAATTCGCGGAAGTCAAAGTGGCGAACCTGTCGACAGGAATGAAGCAGAAAGCATCGCTCGTGATTTCGTTGGTGCACGACCCGAATATAATCATATTCGACGAACCGACGAACGGACTTGACGTACTGACCGCAAAAGTGGTGACAGATTTTCTTATAGAACTCAAAGCGCAAGGCAAATCTGTCATCGTATCGACGCATATCTTCAGCCTTGTCGAGAAGATATGCGACAGGGCGGGCATAATCATAAACGGGAAAATGATCGTATGCGACACTTTGAGCAATTTGATTTCCGAAAAACCGCTTGAAGACGTGTTCTTTGACCTGTACGCAGAAAAGGCGGGTGAAATAGCATGAGTAACGTATTGACCGTAATGAAAAAAGAGTTTGCGCGGTTTTTCCGCGACAGACGCATGGTAATAATGATCCTACTGCCGGCTATTCTCATCTATGTGGTTTACACTTTTATGGGAACAGCGATGGCGAGCATGTTCCAGCCGGATGAGGACCACATTCCTGTCGTATATGCCGTGAATCTGCCCGATCCGATAAGTCAGATGTTTAAAGCTGTGGGAATAGACGCTTTTGATATCGAGGCGAGCAGGGTCGGGGAAATAAAGGAAAGGATATCCCTGAAAGAGGTCGACGCCTGCATTGTATTCCCGCCCGGTTTTATTCAATTGATAGCTGATTACGACGTTATGACGGCGTCGGAGCCGGCGCCTAATGTGGAGATTTACTACAACTCCACCGACACGAACTCATACAACACATATGCCCAGATGCAGGCGATGCTCGACATGTTTGAAGCTTCACTTGTCAACAAGTTCGACGTAAACAGGGATATACAAAATACCGACCTGGCGACGCCGGAGGATGTGTCGGCCAGCATAATTTCAATGCTCATGCCGATGTTGCTGTTATTATTCCTGCACTCGGGATGCGTAGGCCTTGCACCGGAATCGATAGCCGGCGAGAAGGAGCGCGGAACGCTAGCGACATTGCTTGTGACGCCGCTTAAGCGCAGCGAACTGGCAGTCGGCAAGATACTGAGCCTCGGCGTCCTTTCGTTTCTTTCCGGACTTATCACAGCGGTCGCGACTGTGTTCTCTCTGCCAAACCTGATGGGCGCCGCAGAAGATATGATTACTGTAGATATATACAGCGCAGTGGATTACGTATTCCTCGCGCTTGTGATACTGTCAACCATACTGGTAATCGTTGCGCTGATTTCGATTATTTCCGCGTTTGCCAAAACAGTCAAGGAAGCGAACACGGCGGTCATGCCTCTGATGATATTAGTAATGCTTGTCGGCGTGACCGGAATGTTCGGCGGGGGCACTCAGAGCCAACCAGTCTTCTATTTGATCCCGCTATACAGCAGCGTACAGAGCATGAGCGGAATATTCTCTCTTGATTACTCATTTTTGAATGTCGCGCTATCGTGTTTGTCCAACTTGTTGTACGCCTGTATCGGCGGATTTGCCCTGACAAAAATGTTCAACAGCGAGAAAATCATGTTCTCAAGGTAGTGTAAATTCATAAAATGTTAAAAATTTCTACATTTTACTTCACAAATATGTGAAAATAATGTATACTAGTTGGGCGCACTTTACTGCTGGAGGATTTTCACTCGGGGTAGGGGTGTATGTGGAAGCTATTTGGCAATAAAAAAAAGAGATACAAGCTGACAAATCCGGGGCGTATTATAATCGCGACCCTGGTTGTGGTTGGCTTGTTTCTGATAGCACCAGCTACACATGACCTGCTAACGGCGGAACGCGAATATTCTGCCGCCAGAGATGAGTATGACATACTGCGGGAACTGTACCCTGTAATGTCAGCTTATCTGGAAGAATTTTTACAAAACCCGGCGCTGGATAGCTACAGCTCCCGGAACTCCGGCTCATCACCTTCCGCGCAGGCTGCTATTGTACCGGGCGGATCATCCGGATACGATTCCGCAAACCAGGCCCTGTCCGGCGAAGAACAACCCGACCCACTGGCCGGCCTGATGGAGCTTAACCCCGACTTTGAAGGTTGGATACTCATTGAGGACGTGCTTAGTTACCCCGTTGTGCGCGGACGTGACAATGACTATTATGTATCCAGAACTTTTAGTAAGGAAAGCAATTTTGCCGGATCGATCTTCATGGATTACCGGAGCAGGCAGGGCTTTGACTCAAACATAAGTGTTTTATACGGACATAACATGAAAGACGGATCCATGTTTGCAGCATTGCACCACTACCGCGACCGAGCGTTTTTAGCGGAGCATCCGGAAATATTTATTGTAACGTCAAGCGGGGATGTTCTGGTTTACCGTATTTATGCAGTTTCATTTACCGATGTCTGGGAAAAAGAACAAGACCTGTCTTACCCGAACGGCGCCGCGTCCGTAGCGGCGCGCAGGAACGCTCCGGAAGGAACAAGTAACTTCCTGATACTGTCGACGTGTACGAGGGAAGGCTCGGAAAGTGGCGTACGCCTGCGTGTATTTGCGGCTTTGGTCAGTTGACCTGAAAATAAACAAGCAGAGAATAATCCATTTTAGGAGGGATTTTAGTAATGTTAAGAAGAAGAAAAAGTACATCGATCATTGCAGTGGTGCTGGTCATTGTCCTGCTGTCAGGAGTAGCCATGTTGCCGGCTCTCGCAACCGGCGGCCCATACCGTATCGTGCTAAGATACTATGACCCGATACAAATCACCTATTCGATCAAGTATCCGGTCGGCGATGGCCGCGACGACTGGACGGGTCCCGAAGACGTTCCCATAGGCGGCGTGGGTGTACCCGGAGCCGGTGAGTACGACATTATCGACTATCTCTCAAGCCAGATATATTGTGTCGACCCGTTTGTACCTTTCCATAACAGGGTACCGGGGCTTGGCGGCAACTTCATTTTTAATGGCGGAGCGAATGCAGACACGGTATCCGGTTACGTTGAAGCAGCGCCATGGGTGATGTCCGGAGCGATGCTGGCATACGGCGAAGCAGTCCAATGGATCGCGGCAAACGGCTATCGCGGAGTGTACACAACCACAGGTGCGCTGACCGGCAGCGACGACCAGGAGAGCAAAGACAGCGTCGCGCGGTTGAACAAGATGTTCCCGGGTATAGGAACGATCGACAAGGAAATAGCAGTAATGGCTACTAAAGTCGCCATATGGAATATAGTAGCCGGCGACAATATCCAAATAGTAAAAACAACTATTGACGGGACGCCAAAAAGAGCGATATTTGACGCATTGGTGCAAGCGCTGGTAACTGAAGGGAACAAATTTATGCAGCCGGGTCCCAGAATACTATTGCCCGGTGAGATATCGGCAACATCCCTTGAAATTGCTATCAGTGATACCGGAGCTACATATGATGAAGATATCAATGTCGCGTATAATTATTACGGTCCGATGACTGTAACTGCGACACTGAAAAACCCGAGCGACAGCGCGCCGCCCGATATGGACAAAGTGTTCTTATCAATAAGCGGCTTGAACTCGGACGGCGTCCGGTTTACATCACAAAAAGCCGCGACACTCACAGGTGAGTTACCAACCAGTAATTTATACGGAACCAACCAAAGCACGCAGTATGTGAGCGGCAGCGTATCGGGCGGAGTATGGACGAGCAATGAGTTTTATCTTGCAATTCCCGCAAGTCGCACATATCCGGAACGAGGAGACCAGCTAATGGTCAAAGCGCAGACAATGGCTGCTGATGTTCCGGTGCAGGAAGGCACTCCGGTGGTTTTCGCTTACTCATTAAACGGCGAGCAGGATTGGGATGCGATACAGGCGTTCATAGGCGGGACCACAGGCAGCCAACAGGTCGACCTTTATGCCGAAACGACCTGGCATACCGGCGATACATCGCTGGGCGAGCTGTATATCTCCAAGATAGTTGATAATCCCACGCAGGATAATGTCAACGACGAGTTTACTTTTGCGGTGTATTATAATGAAAGCAGTGACTTTGGCACCGCCAGCAGGTTGAACCTGACAGAGTACCCCGTCCTTGGCGCAT
>Ga0123353_10007768_pt1 | contig 14552 bp, 6 predicted proteins | sample TergutLab28metaG_3_FD_92763 | JGI IMG/M metagenome (GOLD analysis project Ga0123353, IMG submission 92763) | Labiotermes labralis P3 segment gut microbial communities from Petit-Saut dam, French Guiana - Lab288 P3 | ecosystem: Host-associated > Arthropoda: Insects > Digestive system > Gut ... | reverse complement strand
ATGTTTCGATGTGTTCCTGCAGTCGTAATCCACCGTCATTACGTGACTTTTCGATGTGTTCCTCCAGTCGTAATCCACCGTCATTATGTAATGTTTCCATGTGTTCATGCAGTCGTAATCCACCGTCATTATGTGACTTTTCGTTGTGTTCCTGCAGTCGTAATCCACCGTAATTATGTGGCTTTTCGTTGTGTTCCTGCAGTCGTAATCCACCGTCATTATGTGACTTTTCGATGTGTTCCTGCAGTCGTAACCCACCGTAATTACGTGACGTTTCGATGTGTTCCTGCAGTCCTAATCCACCGTCATTATGTGACCTTTTGTTGTGTTCCTGCAGTCGTAATCCACCATCATTATGTGACTTTTCGTGACCATCGGTATTAACCGACATTTCTGTCTTCTTTCTTTGAGTTCACAGTCTTGTGTTGCCCTAATCCACAGTGCTTACTGAGTCTGTTGCAGCCTTGTAAACGCTTTTGGTGGTCTATCATTGTGTTTTACGGCCTTTATATTAATCATAATTATATTATTTATTTTATTACCATCTGACGACGCAACTCTAGCAGTGTATTTATAAGAGTAAACTATTATCAGAAATATTTCGACATCATTTCGCAGTCCCTGTGGGTATACTACGAGTGATAAGGCTGCCCAGTAGAAGTCCGTATACGCCATAAATCGCGCGGTTCCTGCAATAGGTAAGTCAGGCGCACATGTTTGTTTCAAGTTTGAAGCAGTGCATAGAAATCCGTTAATACCGATTATATTTGTCATTCTTGCAGTTTAGTTTACACAGAGAATAAAAGTGACCACAGGAAACGATGTAACCTTATGTCTTATTGATTGTAGTATGTGTCATTCCACAGTTGTCACATCGGCGCGGTGGAACAATGTTCTTGTGTGCTAGAAATTGTTAGCGTCTGATTAGGCAGGCTGTGGACCTCCTTTGTGAGAAGGACGTGAGCCTGAGGTTTCCTTGCCTCGACTCTGCTTTTATTTTAATGTCCCTTTGAAGTGCCAGACTACTTGGAGCTGGTAATTTGTGGATGCAAAACATGTCCTTACACCGTCCTGCGTCTCCTTTCTTCCATACCACCATCTCTTAGATACTGCGTATGTTTATATCGCGTCACATCAATCGACCGTGCGTATTGAATGTAGATATATTCTGGCTTCAGCTGCTGTCATGTTGGTAGCGCAACATCAGGAGCGTGCACCATCTGTCGGTACATGAGGAAGCTTCGGGCGATGTTCCTGTACCATTACCTCGACTAATCTGGGATAATTGGGTTGTGTTCCCCTAACTGTTTCAAGACATCTGAAAGAAACGGCTGTGAATTGCACAGGAATATAAATTTTATATTAGTAATGTTTTCTTAGGCTACCTCCTGCAGTTGTACATGATTTGTTTTCGAAGTTATATGATTAGGGGAATGACTGCATTATTTTTGTTACTTCAGCATGTGTGTTGATCATCTGTTTGTGTGTTGGGTAATGTCATTCTGCACCTGCCTCTGATGGTGTCCTTTTCTAACATCCGGGTAACAGAATTTGCGCAGTATTCTGTCACTTGCCAGGAATCCCTAGAGCAATGTGGAGGCGAGGTAACTCAGTCAGTAAAGCGGCTAGGCTACAGCATCGAAGTCCTGAGTTCTACTCCCAGCAAGGACAAGAGATTTTTCTCTTTCACGCAGAGTCTAGACCGACTTCTGGGCCCCAAAATAGTCGCCTAGCCTTTGGGTAGAGCGAGTGGGGCTTGAATCGGACCATTCACCTCCATCTAGTGCAGTGTTTAAGAATCGTGGAGTTACTCCTCCACTCCTCAGTATATCTTCATGGTATAGTGCCTAATTAGGTATTTGGACAACTTCACTTCTGAATTCAGAACACTGCCATTTTAATGTTGTAGTGTTTGCCCAGAAATCAACGTGTGTTCCCACTTTGGTTACACACACACACACACACACACACACGCGCGCGCGCGTATATATACGAAATTAAATTATATTTCCAGTTTCATTATAAAGGTAATGTGCTTATGGATAGTCCACGGACCCCCAGGGTTCCGCGAAACACAGTTTGAATGCAATTACAGTAGACTGTAATTTTAGCTTCAAGCTTTACATGTCAACAGAAAAGTGAGACTGCAATAACACGAATTCAGGGCATTCGCAACTGTTTTCGCAGACGAGCGTCTCAGGAAAACACGTGGAGTTAATTTCTGTAAGTAGACGTAGATGTATAAATTTATATATACAGAAAAGTGATACGTTCGCAGCCCGGAATTCATCGCTTAATGCATGAAACGGTTGCAGTTTGACGGAACGTTTGAGAGCAGTAAGCACGTAACGCACGTGAGCGTCGTGGGCAGGCTACGTAACGCGCTTTTTAATATTATGCGTAAAAGAGAGCAGTGCAGGTAACCGGTCTGGGACACTGCGATTCGACACTCCCCTCCATCCGTTAATTATTTGATTATTAACGAAGTAACTCCCATATCTCGTAAAAGGAATCCAAAATACCGGCCTCTGTTGTAAGAACGGTATACAGTTCGGAAGAACCCACAACAAATTTTAGTACTCTGTACCTTTGGAGGCCTGCTTCGCTGCAGGTATTGCGGGGGCCTTATTTTCGCTACTCGAAGACGACCTGCTGCTTTTCATATTGTTGAGGCGATGTCGGGCTATAGGCCTGTTTGTTTTCTGTTGCTCAAAAATTGCGCAAACCGTAACGACTGCTATATCACGGCTACTTGCTGATTCACCTTTCGTGGTAGCCGTCACTCCAAATTATGCACATGCACATCATTTGGCATTTGTAGTTGATTTTTATTGAATGGAGCTGAGTTCCCTTTGAGAAGCGGAGAATAGTTCAGCTAGTCAAACTGCCCTCATTCATTGGAACCCCAAGGTTTTTTACTATCTTCACAAGAACCCGCTGCTGGTCCCTGTCCTTAGCCAGATGAATCCGGTCCACGCCCATCCATCATATTTCTTTTCGTATTGTCAGCCAGTATTGGTTATCTTGACTGAGACGCTTTTTTGGTTCGCCTCAGAGCTTGCTTTCAGATCCTTGAATAGGCGTTTTTAATGAACTCGGAAACTGCGAAATCCAAACATGTAGGAAGGAGCTTGGATGACAGTCAGTTTGGTGACTGGGCTATGGGATGGACGAGCCGATGTTCCAATGCTGGTAGGGCCAATACATTTTCCTCTTCTTCGACACGGTCAGACCAGCTCTGGGGCCCTCCCGGCATTCTATTCAGTGGGTACCGGGGTTCTCTCCCGGAGATAGAGCGGCCGGCGCGTGAAGTTGGCCACTCACCTTCATCTGATGCCAAGGTAAAAAATGAGTAGAACTGTACCTCAGCTCCCTCAGTATGCACGGACAGGGACATTTATTTAACACCGCGAGTGTCGACTGAAGCTGACACTGACATATTCGTGAGGTGTCTGGTTCGAATTCTGACCGGCACACTCATTATTATTATTATTATTATTATTGCAGGTTTTGTGGGTTTTCTCAGTTTGTCCGTGCAAATGCGGAGATTATACCTTTAATTAGGCCATGACCACTTCTTGTCACTGCCTTCAGAATTCATTATTTACTATCATGCAGTTAGGACACTCTGTATAGTCTTAGATTACTGATAACGCCGTTAAATAAACCACAAATAAATGAAGAATACGCAGGATTTGAGTCTCATAGCGGTTTTTGACGTTCAGGGGACCGTGTATAGTGATAAATTCTTATAATAAAACCAACTAGATGCACTAATTTCTGAAATTTATTTTTGGAATAAAACTACATGTTTCAGACAGTTCCTCTGTCCATCATCAGGAGTTTTTCACTGTACACACAGCAGTGGTATATGTCATACAGGTTTGCTGACAGCTTGCGAGCAGGATCAGGACGGAACTGCAGTTCCGTCCTGATCCTGCTGGCAAGTGCATCTAGTTGGCTTTATTATAATAACTTCTCATAGCGGTGTTGATGAATATTCAGGTCGTGAAACCTTGGATTGTACATACCCTGAAGATGGAGCCAGAATGTACGTCCGAGACTATTTACATACCGACACGATGCCATATTCCCGACCGCTTAAATCTTCAAGTGGAAAACAAGTAAACTGATAGCTACACACAGTATAGTGAGCGGGGATAGCTCAGTCGGTATAGCATATCGCTACAGGCTGGACGGTCCGGGATCGAATGGGGCGAGATTTTCCCCACCCGTTCAGACCGGCCCTGGGGCCAACCCAGCCTCCTATACAATGGCTATAGCGGCCCGGGTGTGGTGTTGACCACCTATCCTCATCTAGCGCCGAGGTAAAAGGAACAGCAGAGCTATACATCTGCTCCCCGTCTGTACCTTCGTGGCCTGTTCTCGGTTGAACTTTACCTGTAGCTTTACCTAGACACACTACTTGTACGATGTAGTGAACTTTCAAGCTTATTGTGCAATTAATTATTGACGTGTCATAAAAATTTTGTTAACATGACATGGTTATTTTTTGCACTAATATTAAGTGCGAACAGATCGTTCACATGGCAGTCGGTTTGGTCTCGAGAGCCGGATCCGACCCTTGTGCCATGGTTTACACATCCCAGATAGTCATGTCTCTTCCTCCCAGAGTACATTCCACTGAAGCAACGCTTCTACTATGTTCCTTGTGTAGTTCCCAAATTACCTTTTCAGGATATATAGATGCATATATAGACTACTGTTATTGGATTGGCCACGTGTACGCACTACACAATCTTGTGTTGATTTGTATTCAAGTACTTGCGTATACTACTCTCTGCTCTCCCTTATCCCCCCCTCCCCCCTCTCTCTCATCACTATCATTTATTCAAACACCCCTTTCACTTGGTTGCAGGGTTCCACTGGGATGTTACTTTACTCATATTGACAACAAACCATCAAACCAAACTGCCTTCCCTCAGTGCTACTCAGTTAAAGACGCCTTGACTGTGCTCGCAAACGATTTCTCCACAGCATGTAATTCGCTTCCGTTATAAACCGTTTCCCTACAGGCGATAGACACAGACGTATGGCCAGTGCTTTGGAAAAGACTGAAAAATTCGGAGATACGAAAGCCACACAGAGAAATTAGATGATAGTTCTGCTGTCAGTTGGTCTAGTATTGTAGTTAAATTTGCAGAGGATATTTATTTGATTACGCTTGTTTAACGACGCCGTTAGTAGCTCAGACTGTATAGTGTCTAATTGTGAGAAGCTTCATTAATAATTAATTGAAAAGGATGTGGAAGGGAGCGGTAATGGTGGCTTGATTTAAGGTAGCCAACTGTTTTGGCATCTGCTTAGAGAGACTGAGTAAAGCCATGAACTCCTGTCAAGCTGGTCGATCTGAGGGCACAGTGTTTGAACCCGGGACCTCCTAAATACAAATCTTGCCGCAAATTACGGCGTTAGAGGGTATGTTTCATTTAGTGTGCCGTGTATGCGATAGTGCTCCTCGGAAGGGCTATCAGTTTATCGTAAGGTCTGTGTTTATACATCGTAGAACGACGCTGTATTATCTAAAGTAGACTAAAACCCACGATTCCAATTGTAGAGTGGTGTAAAACTGCATGACAGTGTCATCAGCATGTATCTCAGGACGAAAAACGTTCTGCGTTTTTTTATACAGCTACATCACTTTACCTGATGACTACCACCAGTTAACTTCCTTTCGGCTCGCTTAACCTTTATCTACCGGGTGCATATTTCAAATTGAGCGCTCGATTTATGAAAAACATATTATTCGAATAAAAAAAAGTTACAGCTATGAAATAAACGACATTGTGGAAAACAAAACAGTGATTATGCATCATGTCCTTAAAAATGCTGTAAATTTCCGTGTTGACTAAATACATAAAATAAATCTCTAGGGGTGTTTCCTTACGTGCATTCGCGTATCCAAACGCACGTCTTTAAAAGGCTAACGTACAAGACGTCCACTTGAAATGAACAACGTGTTTGTTGTATGTGACGAGTGCCTGCGAGCCGAAGGGAACAATTCGAGCACTCTTTTTTTTAAAATATGGCGAGTAAAAACCTAATTAAAACCTAATTAAGTTCAGTACATTGAACTATAACGCGTCTTCTTCTGACTCATGGGAGATCGGAATAGCGGCGAGCGCTGCGCTGCTTGCCTTCACGCGAAGCGATCACCGTGAGAAGTGATGCCATTGTATAGGGATTTCGAAGCAAATCGTAAGAAATTGGAGATTCCTGTTTCCGGACCCGAGTGTTAACTACGCCGCTTGGCACATTGTTTAGCTGCTCTGTCGGGTGGCGCTTTCCGAACTGCACAATTTGTGGTTGGACTACGATATGACTGATGAATGTTGAAAGATGTGAAAGTAAGCAGTATTCTGTTTTGAGCTTTATCCTCCCATTTTTCTGGCGGAACTGAATGAAACCACAGAGGCTTCTGTCAAAAATTTGTTGCTGGATTGATATGCGTGGTAGGAGTGCTAACCGGTGGGCCTTGAAATTTCGGGTTGTTATTTATAATCGTTATTTAATTTGGCAACTTATACGATAGGCCTGTAAAGCGTAAACATACTGTTGGACGAGCGTGCATTAATCTTCAGAAACAAATGTGGTGCGCATAGTTCGAGTGTTATGCTGTGCTAACTGTTAACGCCCTTTAAAGGCTGTTACACATCCGACCGTTCTGATGACCTTGACTATTCTTATGGCTGTATACTCAACGGATTGGTCAAAATTATGTATTTGTTGGAGTACTGTGCTATATTAGTTGGTTGTGTGATAATTTTGAGGAATTTTCGAGAGGTAAATCCTTCGTACTCGTCATTTATGATCCTCCTCTCAAGTAATTCGGCGCAAATACCCGAAGAAGTTGAAAAGATCTTTTAAACAACCTGACAGTAAATTAGTCAGCCACGAAGTTTTTTTCCTAATCCCTTTTGTATTGTTGTTAGTAAATCTCTCTTCACTGCTCCATGGCACGCGATCTTATGATAATGAAATACCTGTGTAATTCTTTTCACATTTCTCATAAACGTTGCGCCTACGTAAGCCGATTCTCTGCAATATATGTAATCTCACGTATTCTAAATCTAAGTTATAGACAAGTGTACGTATTTATGAGGTGTTTGTGTGCACTTATTTAGATACTGAAGTGGGAAGTTGTCCCATCGACCGACATGCGAGTATGGCAGGGTTCGATACTATATCATGGTTACGATAACAAAAACATATGTTTTTTCTACCGTGCATTGTGATACAATTATGTAATATTCACCAACAAAATTCACTTTTAAAATTAATGTTTTAATTAATTCTTATTGTGTCTTACGTGTTTCGAATATCTTATGTTCATCACCAGGAAGATCTCAATGTACACGCAGTTTTATATGGTGCGTTTGTCATGCATTTTTGCAAGCAGTCTAGCAGGTTTGATGACATGCTCGATACTCTTCCGACCTCCTAGACTGCTTGCATAAATGCGTGACGAACGTGCCGTATAAAATTGCATGTACAATAAGATCTTCCTGATGATGAACATAAGATTTTCGAAACATGTAGAACACAAGAAGAAATGAATTAAAACATTAATTTAAAAAGTGCCTTTTTGTTGGTTAGTATTGCATGGCAAAAACGTAGTCAACAGAGTGGCTAGGCTACGGTATGGAGGATCCAGGTTTCGATTTTCGGCAGGAGTAAGAGACCCATCTCTTTTTCAAAACGTCCAGACCGGCTCTGGAGCCCACCCAATTCCAGTTCAAAGTTTACTAATGTTTCCCCCCTCCGGGTGTAAAGGAGTCGGAGCGTGAATTTGACCAACTCCTCCGACTAGAGTGGAGGTTACGAATCAGTGGAGCTACATTAATTTTATTTTATGGTGTGTGAAGTGTCACAGCTCCTTGTATTATTTGCAAGCAGGGTTTCAGTAATTACCTGCATTATTACTGTTCCATATTGAAGTATAAAGTACTTGTTCCGTATCAGTAGGAAACAGGCGGAGTTGAGAGGGAAGGTAGAAAAAGCAGTAATTAGTAGTATTATGGTGACTTAAGAAGCTGTACCAGGCGGGTGGTTGCCATCAAGCTGTCCTTACTGTCACATTGCTCTGACAGCAGCAACCTTGCTACGTAATTAATAATACTGCCTTTCGGTAACTAACAGCATAACGGTCACCTGCTGTTTGTACCCGTGTTATCTTGTAATCATGGCAGAGCATTTGTATTGACAAGTCTTCCTACAGCAGCACAGGCAACGTGATTTATGGGGCAGGCCGTCACACGTTTAAGTCTTGATTTCTAATTTGTCCTTTAAACACGCTACTTCCTTAACCTTTTCTTTACCGGGATGAGTATTTAAATTTTGGTGTATTGTTTATGTGAAAAAGTGTTTATTATTTGAACATAAAAAAGATAAAATTATGAAATAAACGGCATTTTGAAGAAAATAAAGCATAGATTAGGTAGCATTTATTAAAATGCAGTGAATTTTTACGTGCGACATCCCTCTGTATGTCAGTCATATAAATAAATAAACGAATATAAGTCTCACAACTGTATCTTTATTAGACGATGGGGGTCTGTCTGTCTAATTGTGCTACATGTTTCGACTTAAAGTAGGTCATCTTCAGGGTCCTAACCAACTCTAAAAACATCACGAGGAAGGCAGTACATAAGTATATGTATTTTCTTCCTCATATTACTTTGAAGTTGGTGCGTTCGCAGTTTTTAAAAGATTAGTTTATATTTTCTTTTATTTCTTTTAATTAATTTTAACTCCTGTATGTTTCCTTCTCTATTTCTCATATTTTATTAACTTCGTCATGATGCTGTTACAATATGAATAATATGCATTCAGAATGCTAAAGATTTTGGCGTTCCTGTTATGAACGCCATCGCCTCATTTCTATAAACTGTTGGTATTTAAACGGCATGCCGCGGAATCCCAAGCAATAATGCAATGTAATACAGTAGAAAAATGTAAATGTTGTAATTTTTAATCTTATTTTATTTCCCCCCCCACCTTTGTGCATAATTTCTTGCTGCTTTATTTTCAATTGATGTTACCAACATTAAAGTTCAGTTGTTAATAAATATGCCTAGATATTTTATTTTATTTTTTTTTTTGCGCAGAAAGGTACAAGCTTTCTTCAGAAAATGTTAAGATTTAGTCAAAATAGTTCCGTACGTGTTTGCAGTTTGAAGACAGCTGCTATAGACGATTGTAAACAAGCAACAGTCCTGAACCTTATCACATCCGGTTCCTTTTGAGTTTAATGATTTGCAGAATCTAATCGTAGAGTCCGTGTATTATTATTCTGACTATTGAATTTGGTGAGCCAGTAACCAGACATGACAAATGTAGTTTCATTATACTACTGTACCTGAGGTTCCGGTTTTGGACCCTGATTTTATTGCTAGTGTGTACAGGGAGTTTGCATTTTGAGACCCAATTCCAATGTCATGGAGTGGTATTTCGCTTATTTTTATTGTCCAACGAAGCAATGGTGAATGGGGATTGTCAGCAAAATGCCCTGCTGAACATACAGGATGTAACAATAGTGTGGAAATACTTTTGTTTACGAAGTGTAGTGTGTTACACCACAGATTTTTTTTTGGTTAGGTGAAAATGTTATTTGAAGGTGTTTGGTCAAAATTTCGCGTTTGCTGTTGTGCAGCGCAGCACACAACGTGTTGTTGTTTAACTGATTTTATTTTTTTGTTGCTATTACTAATTAAAGAGGAATGTATAGGCTGAAACTTACTGAAATATTTGCATTAAAATGTTGAAGCGTTCTTGGCTGTTATTATAGCCCAATTTTAAATTAATTAATTGACAGGTCTTTAAAACAGGACGTATAAAATCATTGTTGTATCAGAAATGAAGTCAGATGTATCGCAGCCAGCGAAATGAGTTGTTACTCTTCAATTTGTTTTTCAGGGATGTGTTTTGCCTTATATACTCGTAAGTTCAACTTATAACACTGGAAATTCCCAGTAAATTCCCAGTACATTGATTTTCTGTAAAATACTACTGTTGCACGTAGGCTGAGGTGTGACAGGATTCGAAGGACATTAATAGGTTTGTTTTATTTCTTAATTGTTTTGTAGGAGCAATTCAGTACTCATGCCGGTTCATTTTTGTGTAGTGTAAGGAGCACTGAATGAGTAAGCAGAATCGATGTGGAATTGTACGTGTGTAACTGCGGGGCCAATTTTTTTTATTGAATTTGGTTTCGAATATGCAATAGAATGGGCATATTATGTTTGATTGTTGAACGATGATGTGTTGAATAATAACGTTTCAAGAAATTTGAGAATACGTATAGCCAAAGGATGAGTTGTTTAACGGTTTAATGACGCTGTATCGTACACTGGGGTTATAGCATCTCATTAACGATGCCATGAGTAGCGAGACTATAGGCCTGTAGTATCGAAGTACAAGGTAGTGAGTGGATAATGAATTGGAAAGGATGTGGAAGTGGTCGTGGTCTTTGTTCGAGGTATTATCGAAGAATTTGCTTGGAGGGTTTAAGGATATCCGCGACACTTGTCTCAGAATAGCCGGTCTGCGGGATGAGGTTTTTACTCGGGTCACTACCGAATGCCATGTAGGCGTTTATTGTCACTTGACAGCAACGTCCAGTAAATGGTAACTAAGATATTCGCTCTTCTGGGATGTTACGCAGCGTAGATTGGTACTTACCGACGTTTCGGCATCACTTGTATGTCTGACCTTCAGGGATCAAGCAGTCTTTGACCCTTGAAGATGGGGGCCGATAAATTGTCCCTAAACGTTGGTAACTAACTACCAATCTACGCTGCGTAATATCCCAGAAGAGCGAAAATCACCCATTTACATCGCGGCGGCAGCCTGAAATCATGCAGTGGGAAATAGACCGGTGGTTCTGAACTGAGAAACGGAAAGTAAACGGCGGACATCGCTTATTTTAAAATAAATTTTGGGTTTGGTATGGGAGGTCAGAACAATTTAAGAAATGTATGCATTGCGAAAACAATTATGGCGCTCGCGCTTCGTTTTCTTTACTTGTCTTGAGAACTCTGTTGCTTACTGAAGTAGGTTGTTAGTCATAAAGTGCGTGTTTTATTATTCTGTATAGCTGTCTTTGGAGGCCTTGTTGCTTCCTATAACTACTTAGCGGGCTACTTTTGGGATATCCGCTGGCACATGTGTAAGTATTCGTGTAAAGTGTCGGGGGGTTTTTTTTGTCCGAATACAGTCGAATTTGGAAAACGTTACTACAAAAGTTAGTCAAAGTAATATAAACAACCAACTAGATGCAACAATAACAGCTTATTAATAATTTCAATCAGCTCAACATGCTTCAGGCAATAATTTCGCCCATCCTCAGGAGCACTAGACTGTGTTTACAGCTTGTTTTATAATGTACTGACGATGCTGCCAGCCGGCAGCATCGTCGGTGCTTTATACCACAAGCTGTAAACACAGTCTAGTGCTCCTGAGGATGGGCGAAATTATTGCCTGAAGCATGTTGAGCTGATTGAAATTATTAATAAGCTGTTATTGTTGCATCTAGTTGGTTGTTTATATTATTGTATCGGTGATGCACGGTCACACAGACATCAAAGTTAGCCAAAGCTTCGCATATTAAATAACTTCATTCAGCAGGTTGCAAGATTTTTTATTTTTTTAAATTTTTTAAACAAACGGACAAGACGGACATGTCGAAGCTAGTAGACACACATTCGCAGCTTTTCGTTGCGAACGTGCGAAAATCCACAGGGACGTACTAGTCGATTCTCGCCGTTGTAGTCCTTATTTATTTGAACTTTTTTTTTGGGGGGGGGGTTATACCGAATTCTTCGCTGATTAATGCTGGTGCTGGTGCAGCACTGTCACACAGGCCGATAACGGAGTTTGAATTCAATCGAACTACACGTACGAACGAAACAGGTCCAGAAAATGAAAAGAATCCCTCGCATAACCGACATTTACCTAGTAAATATATCCGGGCCAAAATGGAACTGGCAGATTGCACGCAGCAGCGGCTTAATTCTGTTGGACCTGTGCAGTAGAATTCAGAACGTTAGTGGTTGAAGATGGCAGGGTGATAGTGGGTAAATGCTGCACAGTGGCGCATCGCGTTTGCCCATCAAGAATTCCGGGCAGCATCCACATTCCATGCCCACAGGACTCGACTGAATTTTCCTATTACCGAAGTGAAACGTGAGCCACATAACGAATGAAGTTCAGCTCAGCTTCGCTTGCTTTGACGGTCGGTTCGTGGGGGAAGAGCCCGAGACAGCGTGACTGTCCGGTGACTAGTGGCGAAGAGAAGCGTCGGACGATTGACTGAATGTGATGATACGGGGGATTAGATAAAAGGAAGGAAATGTGTCACACGGGCAGAAAGGAACGTTCAGCAGTACCAAAGCCGAAATTATATTAATGGAGGCAGAATTGAGGGGAAGGTCTTTTAGACATGACACGGTGTTAAACACTTTATTATCCAACTAATGCACAATATATAATTTGTAGATACAATTAAAATTATAAAATATTTAAAAGTGCTCCAACATGTTTCGGATCACGGAGGATCCATCGTCAGGGAGCCTTGTACAGTGCTTGGCTAAAAATTACGAGAATGATTCATGCAATTTTAGCCAAGCACTGTACAAGGCTCCCTGATGATGGATCCTCTATGATCCGAAACATGTTGGAGCACTTTTAAATATTTTATAATATTAATTGTATCTAAATATTGTACATTGTACATTAAGTTGGATAATAAAGTGTTTAATTATCATTGATGCACGGTGCAAACATGAAGAATGACAAGGTGTATCATATTGTGTACACCGTACATCTTTATCAAGTTATTGTCCTAAAATTGTTCCAACAATACGCACTGTATAATGATTTCTATATCGTATGGCAGCTTTCTTTATAGCGACATTCCGTGGATTATTATCTTTGATGCTGATGTATGCTTATTTAGGAGCAAGATGTTTAGCTATACATACCTCGTTGTACAGTACCAAATGGCTGCGTTAGTCCTGAGTACCTTATCTTTGGTGATCTTGTATAAGTTGACAGTTGTTGCTTGTTGAAGGTGTACCAGTTTCACATTTTTTTTATACCGTGCATCTTTATCAAGGTATGGTATAAAAATTGTTCCAACAATACGCACAACAATTCGGGTATAGTTGGAACACTTTTTCGTACAGTGACACTGTGTAGTTTGTTACAAATTTATCAACGTCTCGGTGGAGTCTACTGTCTCCATCTTCGGGGTAGGAGAGTAAGTAAGCCACGTAGGGAACACGGGATGCAGGGAGAAAAAGATACGACCGTGCGAGTGAGCCAGTGGGAGACGGCAAAAATGTCTCAGGAAAGAATGTGAGAAAGAGTATTTGTAAAGGAAAAGGGCGTCAATTCTTCATATTTAACGCCATGAGAATCTTCCTACAGATTGACAGTAAGGTCTTCTGGGATGTGAGACTGTGTAGTTTGGTACAAATTTATCAGCGTTTCGGAGGAGCTTACTTCCTCCATCTTCAGAGTAGAAGACCAATTAGGCCATGCAGGTAAAAGTGGATGAAGGTATAAGTACAAAAGAAAAGGACACTACGATGCGAGCGAACCAATGGGAGACGATCATACCACGAGGGGGCAGGGCTAAAACTTCTCAGGAAAGAATTTGAGAAAGCGTGTTTGGCAGGGAAATGAGTGAGATGACAGCATACTTCATAGGCACCGCCATGAGAATCACACATCTCACAACATTGATATTCAGATCACGTAGAGGTGAACTTAAAATAATAGATCGTAGAATAAGATACGAAATGACTGAAGGGGCAGGTAAAGGCATAACGGAAAAGATCCAAGGGCAGTGGAATGCAGAAGTTTGTAGCGTTTGCATAGATTATTTCTTGGATATTCCTTGTCAAGACACACAATCGAGTACCTGGAAGAAAAATGTGTCAACATTTCGTCATTTAGCATAAATTCATCATGAATCTGGATGACGCCATCCCGTTGTGCACGTGTAATAATTTTTTTATTGCAAAGTACCGTCTATACACACCAAACTGAATATCAGTTGTAGTTTTACAACTGGTTAATCAGGCTACATGTTTCGGCCGTTTTATCCGGACATCATCAGGCCTACAGAATAATACTGTCAATTAAGGTACATTCGTTGGCTCTACCAATGGGATCCCATTGTTTACACTGGAACTTTAAGGGCATTAAAAGCATATGTTAGCGGTTAAAATATTATTGGATATAAAAACAGGTACAAAACTATATATATATTTTTTTAACTTTCCTTGTAGGGGTGGACGTAAGTAGCTGTGGTATCACTTAGTTGCGTAGAGTTTATAAGTGATACCACAGCTACTTTCGTCCACCCCTACAAGGAAAGTTTATATATATATATATATATATATATATAGTTTTGTACCTGTTTTTATATCCAATAATATTTTAACCGCTAACATAAGCTTTTAAATGCCCTTAAAGTTCCAGTGTAAACAATGGGATCCCATTGGTAGAGCCAACGAATGTACCTT
>Ga0123353_10007767_pt1 | contig 14553 bp, 14 predicted proteins | sample TergutLab28metaG_3_FD_92763 | JGI IMG/M metagenome (GOLD analysis project Ga0123353, IMG submission 92763) | Labiotermes labralis P3 segment gut microbial communities from Petit-Saut dam, French Guiana - Lab288 P3 | ecosystem: Host-associated > Arthropoda: Insects > Digestive system > Gut ... | reverse complement strand
TGTTGCGCGTTAGCGCGATAGCGGGAGAGCCGGTGAGGCTGGCGGAAAGTGTGATTGTATTGGAATGCTCAGCCCATGCGGATCCGTCTTTGTTTATAGTAATAGTAGATGTATTAGTGTCCGGACGCACAGTTATCGTACTCTGTGCATACATATATAGATCTGATGTTGAATATGCCGTAATAGTCACCGTACCGGGGCTTAACCCTGTCACCAGTCCTGTTGCGTCTACCGAAGCTATATCAGAATTACTACTCGTCCAGATAAGGCCAGTTTGGGTAGTCGATCCGGGTTCAAAAATAGGCGTGAGCTGCTGAGTTTGCCCAACATCAATCGTAGCACTGACCGGACTTATCTCTAGACTGAGCAGAGGTACAAGCGAGCCGCCATAAATAAAGAATGTTGTGTTGTGAGGATATGCAATCCCGTCCACAGTGACATATAAGTAGTATTTACTTTCGGAAGTAAGAAGAGTGCCAATCTCTATTTCGCTTATAACGCTACCGGAGTTAATGGTTTCCGTTTTGGATATGCCTGTGAAATTGCCGTATTCGTCCATAATACGTACTGTTGTTGAGTTCGCGCCATCAAGATTCATATATGATATGCGCGCATTAAGCAAAAGGTTGTCCAGATAAACAATTTGAACATCAGATATATACGGAACAGCAACGTTTATAGTCGTGGTGGTACTGCCGGTCGCAGTTCCGCTTACTACATTCGATTTATAAGGGCCGCTATATTCAGCTGTAAGAGTCAGTCTATCAGTCATTCCGTTAGCCGCATTTGGCGGCACCAAAACGCTTACCGTAACGTTAATCGTATCTCCGCCCGCAAGAAGCAGACTGTCCGGGTTTACCGAAGTGACCCATCCATTCTGTGACGACACAGAAAGCACTATGTCGAGTTCTTCACCCGCTAAACAATCAATAAGCATATTATCGAGAGTAAAGTTGTATGAGACAAGAGCGCCTGGCGGCGCGGTTCTGCCGCCCGGTGCGATAATTTGCAGTTCCCCCGGTTCGGAAAAGGATTCCAGCATCTCTATTGTGTATCTGCCTGAGCTGGGTATAGCAATCGCATTTTCCCCGCCGTTTCTGTCACCCCACTGCAAATAGTAACCTGTGTCTATTGTAGAAGTATTGGGCGGGCTAGGATGCGTTGCGCCAGTTAAATTGTTACCGTCTATGCAAAGTGTTCTTCCTGCAAGATAGCCTGCCGCATAATAGTAAGTAGGGGGAGACATATCCGTTCCGCGCAGGGTCATAATGCCATCCGTTATGCTGTTATAACAAAACACAGCACCATTGGCAATGTTTATATCCCCATAAGTCCGGTCGAATCCGCGAAAATAGACATCGCCGCCTACATAAAGGCGGACATTGTCAAGCGATGTTCCGGTATTATTTATGATCTCTACAGTACGGGTGTATGATATATCGCCCTTTCCAAGACGGAAAGTCTCAAGGATAACAATGCCACTGGCGACTCCGGTACCGGTCCATGTGCGCGTGATACTCTCAGAGCCGTCGACGCCGACTACCTTCGTCCCCAACGAAATAGTGCAACCCTCGAGACCGCCGGCAACATCAGTTGCAAAATACCCGCCGCGCATGAGCCGAGTATTGCCATTAAAAAGAGCAAGTCCATTACCCTGAGTCGTGCTAAAATACGTGCGCTGCCAAGCATAAACAGGATTATCTCCGACACCCAGCCCCCACCTCCGCGGAGAAACGCCGCCGCTAACGGTAATGGTCACCTCAAGCAGGTCCCCGTTGAGTTCATTACCTCCGAGAATATTCGGCCCTGTTGCCGCGTATACAGGCTGTACAGTTTGTATAGGCGCGGAGAAAAACCCCAGTATCATGATCAGCGATAGAAATACCATTAGCGTCTTGTTAAAAAATCTGGTCACTCGAATTTCCCTCTCTTTAGTTCTGTTATATTACTTAACAAAAAAGCGCAACCGCCTTATCGCCGTCCTGGTATTACAGCAACCGCAATAAGCTATAAATCTGCAGGACATTCTACATATTTATATTTGCAACGTCAAACTGCGCACTACTGCCGTGACAAATCAAACAGAACACTCCGAAAATCAGCGGTCTGGTATATTTATGTGCATTTCCAAGCACACATCAAGTATATGTATTGGCTAAACACATACATGACTGAGCATGGCTTGACCTTAGATAATATATGCACACTAGGTATACGATAAAGCTGCAGCGTACTGTTAAGACCGGCTATTAAAAGTGTTGAGTGCTTTGGAGCGGCGAAATTGAACGCCCATGAACAGGCAATGGAGAGGCGCTGCAATGCGCTCTGTCAGAATACCTAGTCGTTCTTGACAGATGTTCGCATTAGGCGAATCGTGTTGTGGACTAAAGTTTGTGCTATAGGCTGTGTGGACACACAGCCTATAGCACAAACCACCCCTTGGAGAGGTGGTCATGACTTACATCCTTAGCCAGTTGAGTAACCGATCTCAAGGCTTTCTGTTAATAGACTTCCTGCGAAATAGAAAACACACGTATAAGCTTGACCAATAAATCACGAGATACTGCCAAGTTATTCTTTAATTTCGCGAGAAGTCTATTATTCACTCAAGGCGCGCGTCGCTTAATTCCCAATGTAATCGTTAATAGCAGCGCGCAGAGTGCCCACTGCTAACTCAGCACAATGACGATCTTCCTCAGGCAGGCCTTGTAATTCATCCAGCACACCCTGCGCCGTAATCGCCAAAGCTTCCTCAGGTGTTTTGTTCCGTGCAAGTTCTGTGATAATACTGCCGCAGGCAGTGCAGGTAATACACTCATCACATGTAAATGCGGCATTCACTATCCGGCCATCACTTATTTCCAACCAGATAGACATCATCTCGTCATAATCATCTGTAACAATACCGAAGCAGGAATGCTTCTTAATCTCAGCTGCATTACGCGGGAAAACCATATGGTCAGCCGCTACCTCCGAATATATCCGGCTATAAGTCTGCTTAAGCGCAGCCCAGTACCGATCTAATGCACCGTCGCCTGTATGCTGTTGAGTCATACCTTACACCGCCTAATCATAATATTACTGCTCCCATTATAAACTGCCGCCAATGTAATTAAAGGGCAGTTATTCGAAATACTAGCTCCCGCCATTGAATTTGTTTGTTATCGGCAACCTGCGGTCGCGTCCGAAAGCGCGCGCGGTTATCTTAATGCCGGGTGGAGATTGCCGGCGTTTATACTCGCTGTCATCCACCAATCGCACCGCCTGACGCACAACCGCCTCGTCCAATCCCATCTTTACCATCTGCTCCACGCTCTTATCTTCTTCCACATAGGCTTTGAGCACTTGGTCTAACACGTCATACGGCGGAAGATTGTCGCTATCGCGCTGGTTATAACGCAGTTCCGCAGAAGGCGGTTTATCTATTACCGACTGCGGGATGATATCGTATCCGGCACAAGCATTACGATATTCAACCAGCTTGTATACCAGCGTCTTAGGCACATCCTTCAGAATTGCAAACCCGCCGGCCATATCTCCGTAAAGGGTTGCGTACCCGGTTGCCATCTCGCTTTTGTTGCCGGTCGGCAGCACCAACCAGCCGAATTTATTGGATAACGCCATAACATAGTTACCGCGAATTCGCGCCTGAATATTCTCTTCCGTAGTATCCGATATTGTCTCATAGAATACATCTTCCAGACTATCGAGATACGATTGGAAAGTCTTCTCTATCGGCAAAGAAATAAGCTTAATCCCCAGATTGCGCGCCAGCAGACCGGCGTCGGTTATACTGCCTTCAGAGGAAAAACGAGACGGCATTGAAATACCCACAACATTGTCTTTCCCCAATGCATCCACGGCAATAGCGGCCACAAGGCTGGAATCCACTCCGCCGGACAGACCAAGCACCACTTTCGTAAAACCATTTTTAAGGATGTAATCGCGCGTGCCAAGAACAAGCGCCTTATATATCTCCTCATAAAGCGACTGTTGTGTCGCGTTACGCACCGGTATATCCGGCTTATCATCATTATCGAATTGCCGAGAGACCGCCACATGACTTACCTGCCATGTAGATGAAGTACTACCTTGACTCAACGCAGAATTAATCATCCGCGACCGCGCAACAGCCTCCGCATCAAGGTCCGCCACAATAAAGTCCTCAGCAAACTGCTGCCCGCGGGCTAAGATCTCACCATCCTCGTTCAGCACCAAACTATTGCCGTCAAAAACAAGCTCATCCTGTCCGCCAACCATATTGCTGTAAACCACGATAGCAGTGTTATTCCGAGCCTGCGCCGCAAGCTGCGCTGTACGTTCTTTCATTTTGCCGTAATAGTAAGGCGACGCGCTGATATTCAGAATCACCTCAGCTCCTGCGCGCGCCTGAATGCGCGCGGGGCCTTCAGCATGCAGGATATCGTCGCATATGTTAATGCCGACACCCACTCCGCCAATCATATACACCGGGCACTCAGAGCCGGGCTTGAAATAACGGTCTTCATCAAACACGCCATAATTAGAAAGAAATATCTTGCGATACGTTCCAATATGCTGTCCGTCATTGATAACGGCAGCGGCATTATACAGAGAGCCGCAGGATTCCACATGCCCCGCAACAACGCACAACTCTCTTGACGCTTGCGCCAGCTTATCAAGATACTGAAGATTGCGCTCTATGAACTGCGGTTTTAACAGCAAATCTTCCGGAGGATAGCCGCAAACAGCCAACTCAGGGAAAACTACCAAATCAACTTTCAGGCTGCGGGCTTCATCAAGTATGCGTAGCATCTTGCCCAGATTGCCCGCAAAATCGCCCACGGTAACATCCAGCTGCGCCATGCCTAAGCGTATAGCGCGCGATTGTTTGTTCTTCATATGTAATTATATCATTTTATCAACAAGTTGATACGCATCATCTTTACGGCATCAGCGTTTAATGAGTCAACTATCAACTTGTTAATCATGCATAACTGATGCAGCAGCTTGATAAGTAAGCGCCTGACATCTCGCTCAATAAAAGAGCATACCAAATCTATTACCTGTTCTAAAATATCATCGGCAACAGACTCTTTATATACGGCGTTTCCGGTACGTATATCTAATGCGCGAACTTGATCACAAAGTATAACGCCGGACGTTTGCATGCTGCCGTCAAGTTTAATATGAAACACATGCTCTTTATCCGTATTTGTTATAGGGCACACCACAGCCATCTTACAGTATTTATTATGGCCTGTTGACACTAAGTGATAAATGTGATAAAACAGTTGGTATGAAGCTAACAGAACAAGAGTATGAAAAAATAGCAGTTCATTTTCCGCGTCAACGCGGTAATGTAAAACACGAAAACCTCAAAACCCTTAATGCCATTTTGTACGTGACAGAGAATGGGTGCAAATGGAGAAGTTTAGCTAAAGAATTCGGTAACTGGAACTCCATATACAAGAAAGTCAACAGATGGGCTAAGAGCGGAGTTCTTGAACGAGTCTTTATTGCCCTGCAAAAAGACCAAACTATTCGTATCAAAATAGAGCACGTTTCGCTCGACAGCACCGGTATAAAAACCCACCCGGACGCCCATGGTGCTTTAAAAAAAGCGGGAAGCAATCTATTGGAAAAAGCTGCGGCGGACGGAACACAAAGCTTCATGTGGTTGCCGCAACTGATAAAATCCCGGTAGGCTTTCTGCTATCCGGCGGTGAAGCCGGCGATGCTCCCAAAGGACGGGAACTTCTTGAAAAACTTGGACATACCAAGAAAGTCATAGATTTGTTAATGGATAGGGCTTACGAAGGCGATGAAACCCGTGCTCCGGCAATTTCTCTGGGGCACAATCCTGTTGTGCCTCCAAAGAAGAATAGGCTTGGTCCTTGGGAGTACGATAAAGAGCTTTACAAAAAGAGAAACGAGGCGGAGAGGTTCTTCCGCAGGTATAAGCGTTTTCGCAGAATTTGCACTCGTTATGACGAACTTGATATTATGTTCGTAGCCTTCTTTATGCTGGCTCTTATCTTTGATATCATCACTTAGTGTCAACAGACTCTATATTTGTCGTTGCTTATGACCAAAGCCGGGCGCTTTCCTCTTTGTTCAAAACCTGCCTGCGGGTCAAAATCCATAGTAATAATGTCGCCCTGATTAGGAACATACGGCACTACCATACCTCTTTTCCTACAGGCTTACCCCAGTCATATTCTTCCGGGCTATGCAAAGACTCCTCCGATAGAATCTCATCAATCGGCTTTTTATAAAACTCTACAAGTCTCTCCTCAAGACTCTTTTTTGCACGACGCTTACGCCCGGCTCTCTTGATGATAATTAAATCGCCCTCAGCCGTTATTTCAACAGGATCATTCAAGTTATCTACTTCTTATGGATATGATTCCAATATCCGTTTTCATAATGCCACATTTCCCAATATACGCAATACTCTATGTTGTCCCCCATATAGTAATCCAGATACTGAGTTCCGTTATATGCCTCCATCATGAAATTATATGCTTCTCCACTGTTATCAAAATAGGCGTAACCGTTATAGTAATTTCCATTCCATGTCATATAATATGCCACGCGGTAAGGGAAACGGAATAATTGTATGATTCGAATTCCTCAATGGAGATTTCTTTTACAAAATAATGTCCATCAATATTACGGTAATCATCATACAAAAAATCCTTGTAATTCGGATCAAAATGGTAATACAGGGTGTTTTCGTAGTATGGTCCATCGCAAAAGTATAAAGCCCAACCAACAATCTCTACTTCATCACTTGACTCCGGACATATATAAAAGCTATTGGATCTATAACTGCCGTAATAAAAGTCTAGGATTACGTCATCAATATTGAATTTGGTCTTACTGCTTTTCACGCTGTATCTTAATGGCGCATCCTTGTGCGTTTCTTTGCCTAATTCGCTCTCGCCACATCCAATCAGTCCACTTGTCATCAAAGTCATAGCCAACGATACTGCAATTAATTTTGCCATAAGCTGCTTCATTTTATATCCCCCTTAATACAACAAAGCCGCCCCTGACATCCGTGTATGTTGCTCGGATATTCATCGGCGGCTGAAGGTCTGATTTATGGCTTCTATTCACAGAAAGCTCCTCGATCTTCGGTCGTATCAATAATATGCTATGTCTTCTTCATGTATTTATAACGATACCATACCTGTCACTAAATCAGTAAGCAGGTGTATGGGTCATAATAAATAGCACCGAAAATCACTTTTTGGAAATCGTCTCCAAGGAGTAGATAGTGGTAAAAGCAACAATGACAACCGGAAAAGAAGTCATCGCGAGGAGCAAACATACTGCGCCACATTAAGACAAGTAATGAGCTTGTCAAGGTTTTCCTTTAATTGTGATTCAAGCTTTTTGATTTTAGCTATTGCCGCACACATTCTGTCATTTACGTATTTGGCACGCTGTACTCCGTCATAAGATACACCCGCAGCTGACTCAAAAGCAGCGCGCAAGCTGATGAGTCTTTCTGTCTGGTTATCAACCTCCATTTTCAAAATAGTAAGATGTACTTTTGGGAAAAGCTGACGGTCTTATTTTTTATCCGCGGCGTCCGCTGATTTCCACGCCTGCGTCAACGCGGTAACGGCCGCAATAGCAGCAATACGCTTAGTATCGTCGAAAATCTCAGAGAGTTTGGCCTCTAACGGCTTTTCGCATTCCATGATGTTCTTCATGTTGTCCATAAGTGTCGTTTCACGATCAAGAAAATGCGTGCTGAAATCACCTGACACAAAATTAGCATTCGACATGACTGCCTTATGGAATGGGATATTGGTTTTCACGCCGACAATAATGTATTCATAAAGAGCGCGCTTCATACGCGCGATGGCCTCGCTGCGGTCTTTACCCCACACAATCAACTTGGAAATCATGGGGTCATACATATACGGAATTGTGTAACGCGTATGTACGCCGGAATCGACACGGACACCGATACCGCCGGGCGAGCGATACCCGCGCAATTTACCGGTGGAAGGAGTAAAATCCGCCAGAGGATCTTCAGCGTTGATGCGACATTCAATCGCCCAGCCATTAAGTTTGATATCTTCCTGTTTGAATGAGAGCGGCGCGCCTTGCGCTATGCGAATTTGTTCCTTAACAATATCAATACCCGTAACCATCTCAGTCACAGGATGCTCAACCTGCACGCGCGTATTGGCTTCCATAAAGTAGAACTCTCCGTTTGAGAAAATGAATTCTACCGTACCGGCGCTTTCATAATTCACCCACTTGCCTACTTTAACGGCAACTTCTCCCATTTTGCGCCTTAGTTCAGGCGTAATAGCAACGGAGGGGCATTCTTCAACCAACTTTTGGTAACGGCGCTGTATGGAGCATTCGCGCTCGCTAAGGTAAACCACGCTGCCATAGCTATCGCCCATAATTTGAAATTCAATATGACGCGGCTCGCTGATAAAACGCTCAATATACACATCCGGCACGCCGAAAGCCTTATTCGCCATATTCTGCGAGCCCGTAATTGCCTCTTCAAGTTCGGCCTGACTGTTAGCCACCTTCATGCCGATACCGCCGCCGCCGCCGCACGGCTTGATAATCACAGGATAACCCACCTGAGCCGCAATCATCTTCGCCTGCGGCAAATTATTCACGATCTCATCGCTGCCCGGCACAACCGGCACGCCGGCTCTTTGCATCTCCTGACGAGCAGCAATCTTATTGCCCATCAATTCCAATACTTTGCTAGAAGGACCGATGAATTTTATACCGGCTTCTTCACAAGCAATGCTAAAATTGGCGTTCTCTGATAGAAAGCCGTAGCCCGGGTGAATAGCCTGCGCCCCGGTTGCTACCGCAGCCTCGACAATTTTATTTATGTTAAGATAACTCTCGGCGGCCTTAGCTTGACCGATATAGCAGGCCTCGTCGGCATATTTGGCAAATAAGGCATTTTTATCAGCTTCGGAATAAACTGCAACCGATTGAATTCCCAGCTCGCGACAAGCGCGCATGATACGAATAGCGATTTCTCCGCGGTTAGCGACAAGAATCTTATTAATCATCGGATTCCACAATCATAAGCACATCTTTAGCGCTTACGAGTTCACTTTCACGAACAAACACTTCTTTTACGACTCCGTCACACGGAGCACAAATATCAGATGCCATCTTCATCGCTTCAATAGTGGCTACCACACCGCCCTTCGCCACGCTTGCGCCAGCCTTAACGCGAACAGACAAAATCATGCCGTTCATCGGAGCTAGTACAGCGCCTTTATGATCCGCGCTGGCCTTCGGTTTAGCGGAAGATGTTTCCGTCACTTCACCGGATACCGGCGAGACTTTAACCTTAAACACTTCTCCGTCCACATCAACGCTGAACTCTGTGGGCATTGAGCCTGACGGCACCGCCGCAGGAGCCGCCGATACCGCTTGAGGCTGAGCAAGAGGTTCTTCTTTCATTTCACCGCGCAGGAATTTGACAGCGATCTCAGGATACATGGCATAAGTCATTATGTCTTCTTCGCTATTAGCAATTCCAAGTTTCTGTGTTTCTTCCTTAGCCTTATTCATTTCCGCAGGCAGTAAATCTGCCGGACGCACGGTAATGGGCTTTTCTTCGCCTATGACAGCGCTGCGTACGCTCTCGTTTACCTCGCCGACCGCAGCACCATAAAGGCCTAGTAAATAGTTCTTTGTTTCGCGTGTCACCTGCTTATAACGCTCGCCGCTAAGCACGTTAAGCACGGCCTGCGTGCCAACCACCTGGCTTGTAGGCGTTACTAGCGGAGGATAACCCAAATCAGCGCGTACGCGCGGCACTTCAGTATACACATCATGCAGGCGATCCAGCGCCTTCTGCTCGCGCAGCTGGCTCACCAAATTTGATATCATGCCGCCCGGGATTTGATGCAGCAGTACAGATGCGTTCGGGCGCGTAACCTCTGCCGTGAACAGCATTCGATACTTATTGCTCAGGTTAAGAAAATAATCGTTAATTTCATTCAATTTGGCCAGATCGAGACCGGTATCGTAAGGCGTATCCTGCAATGCAGCCACGACACTCTCTGTAGGAGGCTGCGATGAGCCCCAGCCAAAAGCCGAGAACGCTGTGTCCAACACGTTTGCACCGGCGCAAGCAGCGGCAAAATAGCTGATAGGCGCCATGCCGCTTGAACAATGCGAATGCAGTACAATAGGAATCTGTACCTTTTGCTTAATGGCTATAACGAGGTCGTTTGCCGCCTGCGGCGAAATCAACCCGGCCATATCTTTGATACATATGGCGTCACTCCCAATGTTCTCCAGCTCCACTGCCATTTCAGCAAAACGCTCCAGAGTATGTACCGGACTTGTGGTATAACAAATAACACCCTGCACAGTGCCGCCGAACTCTTTGACAGCGCTGATAGAAGCGCGCATGTTGCGTATGTCATTGAGAGCATCAAAAACACGGAAGACATCCACGCCGTTCTTTACAGACAAGCGTACAAATTCGCGTACCACATCGTCGGCATAATGACGATAGCCAACAAGGTTTTGTCCGCGTAAGAGCATCTGCAAGCGTGTATTCTTTACTTTATTGCGAATAGCGCGTAAGCGCTCCCAAGGATCTTCATTAAGAAAACGAATGCAGCAGTCGAATGTAGCGCCGCCCCACACCTCCAAAGAGTAAAAGCCAACTTTATCTAACTCATCCAGTATGTCCAGCATGTCGCGAGTGCGCATGCGTGTAGCTATCAGAGATTGATGCGCATCTCTTAATGTCGTATCGGTAATCATTGTAGCCATAAAATCACTCCTTGCTATATGTTATATTTATGAACGACCCCGCAGCAAAGCTACGAGGTGTTAGACCCGCCTGAAAACAATAATTGTATATTTTATCGTAACGCTCATTTATCGGCAAGTGTTCGTTTTCTTGTTTGAAAATAGATGGAAATCGGCAAAAACAACATCCTATTGTGCGTTTTCGCTGTTGCTAGAACTGTATTACTCTACACGCTGCTGCAGAATAATACTTATCAAGCCTCTCCGCATTTACCAAAACAAGGGGTTAACCAAGTATTTCGCGCCCAAGCCCGACGTAATTTCAAGCGATAGGAAATGGTGGGTAGTAGAGGTCTCGAACCTCTGACCTCAGCGATGTCAACGCTGCGCTCTAACCAACTGAGCTAACCACCCGCAGTGCATTATCTATATTGACGACGACAGCTCTTTGGAAGTAATGACTCGCGCAAGCGCCGCCGCCGCTCCGGCTTTCACAATATCGCCGGCAATAAAAGGCAACGCTCCGGCAGCAAAAACGGAGGCGATTGTAACTGCGTCGCCGCCTATGCTGCTCATCCAGAAGCCAAGCCATAACATACCGGGCAGGTATACCAATACTAAGCCGGCAAAAAGCATCAAGCCAAACATCTTGCCAAAGCTACGATACTCCGGTTTGCGATCAATAACATAGCCGAGGAATAATGCCGCCAAAACAAAACCGACAAGATAACCGCTTGTTGCGCCAAAGCCGCTTGTTAATCCGCTAAACCAAGGGACTCCGGCAAGACCCAGCACGGCATATATCGCCATACTGGCGCCGCCCCATCTACGCCCTAACAACACGCCTGCCATCAGGACAGCAAAAGTCTGACCTGTAAAAGGTACCGGAAAGAAAGGAATTCGCACCTGCGCTAGCAGCCCAATCAAACACGCCGTCAAAACGGCACCGGTAATCTTCCAAAGCATACCGGCACTCTTCCACCGGTGAAATACGCCATTGCGAGCTTGATTTAAAGCAGTTGTAATGTTTTGCATATATACTCCTAAAATGCTATTAACAATAAAATTGCCGATTAACGAGGCTTGCGCACGCCAATTAAGGCCACTTCTACATTACGCCCGCAGTGCGCGCAAACAGTATTGACAGTAACAGCCTGATTCATAACACGCTCAATGACGGCAGAAACCATGGAATCTATATTATCCAGCCTGTCATCAATCATATCCAACCGCTGCTGTAATTTCTCTGCGGTTGGCGCCTCTTTTCCCTTCATTTCTTTTGCCATTGCCGCTCCCCTTGGCTTTGAATGCCACATTATAAGCGAGGCCAATCGTTAGTGTCAAAGAATAGACCCGCAAGCGCCTCTTGATAGGTCAATCACCGCAGAACACATTCGTCCGTCCTGTGTTTGAGACACCTGCGGCATGAACCCTGCCGTAGATTTAGCCTAAACTCTTCAGCAGGTTACCCATTTCAATAGCTGATGCCGCTGCGTCAGAGCCTTTGTTGCCCATCTTGGTTCCGGCACGCTCAATAGCCTGCTCTAACGTATCGGTCGTGATGACGCCATTGATAATCGGTACACCGGTCTTAAGCGCTATACTGGCAATGCCCTTATTGTACTCAGAAGCCACATACTCAAAATGAGGCGTGCCTCCTCGAATAACCGCTCCCAGGCAGATAACGGCACTGTACTTATTTGTCTGAGCCATTTTAAGAGCTATCAATGGTATTTCAAAAGCTCCCGGCGTCCATGCGACATCACAGTCATCCATGTTTACGCCATGGCGCGACAATGCGTCTTTAGCGCCATCAAGCAACCGTCCGCTGATAAACTCGTTAAAACGCGAGATAACTATCGCAAATTTAAGACCCGCCCCGGCTAAACTGCCTTCAAATGTTTTACTCATGTAGTCCCTCCTTATTCCGCACCGCACAGCTGCACGGCGCATCATCTGTTATTTTCAACACATGTCCCATTTTGGTTTGCTTAGTTGATAAATATACCCTATTATACGGATTCGGCGACACAATGATCGGCACTGTCTCAACTACCTTCAGTCCATAACCATCTAATCCAACAACTTTTTTTGGATTATTGGTCATTAGACGAATCTCGCTCAAGCCAATATCAGCCAATATCTGCGCCCCAATGCCGTAATCGCGAAGATCAGCACCAAAACCAAGCTTTAGATTGGCCTCCACCGTATCAAGACCTTTGTCCTGCTCAGCATAAGCGCGCAATTTGTTATGGAAACCAATACCGCGCCCTTCCTGCCGCATATAAAGAATCACACCGCGCTTCTCGTCCGCCACCATTTTCATGGCCATATCCAATTGCTCTCCGCAATCACAGCGCTGACTTCCGAAAACATCTCCTGTAAGGCATTCGCTGTGAACACGCACCAATACAGGCTCGTCGCTGCGGATATCGCCCATGACCAGCGCCAAATGTTCCCCCGACTCAATATCACTCTTATACGCCAGCGCCCTAAACTCACCGTAGCGCGTCGGCAGCTTGGCTTCGGTAACCATATGCACAAGCTTCTCATGGCGGCGACGGTAAGATATAAGATCCGTCACAGTTATAATCTTCAGATCGAGCTTTTGAGCAAGTACCTCAAGCTGCGGCAAACGCGCCATGCTGCCGTCATCATTCATAATCTCACAGCACACCCCGGCAGGATACAGCCCCGCCAGCCGTGCCAAATCCACTGTGGTTTCAGTATGCCCTGCGCGCACCAGCACTCCGCCGTCGCAGGCCCGCAGCGGGAAAATATGCCCCGGGCGGACAATATCGCCCGGCTTGATGTTGGGGTTTATGAGCGCCTGAACAGTAACGGCTCTGTCCTGTGCCGATATACCGGTGGTCACGCCGTCCTTAGCTTCTACAGAAACTGTAAATGCCGTTGTATGCACCGAAGTATTATCCGTCACCATGAGAGGAATGTTAAGCGCATCCAGTCGCTCGCCTGTCATAGGAGTGCAAATCAAACCGCGCGCATGAACCGCCATGTAGTTTATTGCCTCAGGCGTCACTTTCTCCGCGGCCATTATAAGATCGCCCTCATTCTCGCGGCCTTCATCATCAACCACAATGATGAATTTTCCGGCTTTAATATCGGCGACAGCTTCATCAATTGTCGCAAATCCCATAATACCCTCTTTTCTAGTTCTTTATCTAAACAAACCCGTGCTCACGCAAAAATTCCATACTGATGTTACCATTTCTGGGCAAACAATTGAATTGTTCTACGTATTTAGCGATAATATCAGCTTCCAAATTTACGACATCACCGGAATGCGCTTGTCCCAATTTAGTATTTTGCCGCGTGAACCCTACAATCGAAACGCCAAAGCTCTGTTCCATACGCTGTGTCACCGTCAAGCTAACGCCGTCTATGGCAATAAAGCCTTTTTCCACTATGTAACGCATCACACTAATCGGTGCTTCAATGTCAATCAGCAAAGACGCCTCACGCGGCATGACGCTCTTTATTCGCCCCACGGTATCCACATGACCCTGCACAAGATGTCCGCCCAATCCTTTGCTAAGCGTCAGCGCACTTTCCAAATTGACCGAGGCACCATACTGTAGCTCTCCTAAATTAGTGCGCCGCAACGTTTCTTCCATTATGTCAACATCAAATGAATGCGCATCAAACCTTGTGACAGTAAGGCATACGCCATTGACTGCAATACTGGCACCTATTTCCGCATTTCGTAATACCTTGTCGGCAGATAAGGACAAGCCGCTATTGGTGACTGATAAAACCCGCCCCATTTCTTCA